>JAABUT010000106.1_pt1 | contig 150255 bp, 141 predicted proteins | sample 5559281 | NCBI WGS metagenome assembly JAABUT01 (sample SAMN10711880, study PRJNA513359) | rock metagenome | isolation source: Antarctica rocks | place: Antarctica: Victoria Land, Ricker Hills nord | collected 2016-01-04 | reverse complement strand
GGGGATAACAGGCTGATCTTCCCCAAGAGTCCATATCGACGGGATGGTTTGGCACCTCGATGTCGGCTCGTCGCATCCTGGGGCTGGAGTAGGTCCCAAGGGTTGGGCTGTTCGCCCATTAAAGCGGTACGCGAGCTGGGTTTAGAACGTCGTGAGACAGTTCGGTCCCTATCCGCCGCGCGCGCAGGAGTCTTGAGGAAGGCTGTCCCTAGTACGAGAGGACCGGGACGGACGAACCTCTGGTGTGTCAGTTGTCCTACCAAGGGCACTGCTGATTAGCTACGTTCGGAAGGGATAACCGCTGAAAGCATCTAAGCGGGAAGCCTGTTTCAAGATGAGGACTCCCATCCTTTATGGAGTAAGGCCCCCGGCTAGACCACCGGGTTGATAGGCCAGAAGTGGAAGAACAGTAATGTTTGGAGCTGACTGGTACTAATAGGCCGAGGATTTGCCACAAAAATGCTACGCGTCCACTGTGCGGCCTCTCGAGGTACGGTCCCCGCACCACCCCCAGCAACAACCCGGGTGTGGTGACGGCACGGACCGGACATCTCCATAGAGTTTCGGCGGCCATAGCGAGAGGGAAACGCCCGGTCCCATCCCGAACCCGGAAGCTAAGCCTCTCAGCGCCGATGGTACTGCGCGGGCCACTGCGTGGGAGAGTAGGACGTCGCCGGACACACCACTACAGTCAAGGCCGTCCCGGGGCACCCCCCGGAACGGCCTTCACTGCATTCCACCCCCACAGCAGCGCCAGGACGCACCCGCCACCACCGGGACGACCCGGCGCTCCCTGCGTTTTAGCTCCAACTGATTTAGGTAGGTAGGCATGGCTGAATACGGATCGCGTCCTTCCCGAGCCTCCGGCTCCGGAGCACGTGGGGGGGGCGCCCCCAGTTCCGGCGGCGGCCGCGGGCAGGGCGCGCGCGGCGGCGACCGGACGGGTGGTGGCGACCGAGCTGGACGTGGTGATGCCCGGGGTGGCAGTTACGGACGAGCCCCCGGCGGTGCCGGCGGCGAGCGGCGTGCGGGCGGCTTCAGCGGTGGTTCGACTGGACGCTCGGCGCCGCGGAACGACGAGTCCCGTGGGCGCGCGCCTCGTGACGACGCCCGTACTGGCGGTGACCGCAGGACGGGAGGGGATCGCGATCCAGGCGGTCGCAGCCAGAACCGGTTTGGATCTGAGCGTCCGACCTCCCGTGATTTCGCCGGGCCTCGGGCAGCTGTGGGTTCACAGCGACCCGAGCGCGGACATAATGAGCGGGCTGACTCATGGCAGGGCCGTAGCTTCGATCGCGGCGGGCCACGTGGCGGTGCGCCGACCGGACGTTCTGGCGGCCCCCATCGTGCACCCGGCGCTGCCGGTCCCCATCGTGCACCTGGCGCTGGCCGGGATAATGGCCGTCCCGACCGTCGACCTGAGGGTGGAGCGTCGAACTGGTGGGAGCCCGGAACGGATAGCGACAGGCCGTCCGGTGCTAGTTCGGAGCGTTGTGGTTCGAGCGGTCGGCCGGAACGCAATGACTTCCCGCGGCACTCTCCGGAACCCCGTGGTGGCAGGGAGGACCGTCCGTCGCGCGAAAGTGGTAGCAATCGCTCCGGGGGATACTCCCGGCCCGGGCGTCCCAACGCTGGCGGGGCCGGCGGCCACTCCGGGGCCCGTGGTGCTGCTGGCGGGGACCGGTCTTCCGCCGGCCGGCCGGCCGGCGATCGTGGGTCGTACGGGGATCGTCGAGCATCCGGTGATCGGCCAGCGTACGGAGGCCGCCCATCAGCTGGTCGTCCGTCAGGGGACCGGAGCTCGAGCGATGGCCGGTTCGAGCGCTCCTCGTCATCCGAAGGGCGGTACCCGCGTACGCCGAGCGGACCGAGTCGTGGGCGCCGGGAAGAGGTAGCCGATTACGAGTCGACTCGCGGCTCGCGCCCCACTCGCGGAACTGAGATCGCGATCCCGTCCGATGCGGACCCCAAGCTGCTCGATCCTTCGGTCCGCTCGGAGCTACGGTCGCTGAGCAAGCTCGCCGCCGAGTTCGTTGGCGGGCACCTCGTAGCCGCCGGCCAGCTCATCGACAGCGACCCCACGAGGGCACTGGAGCACGCCCGAGCGGCCCGTGGACGCGGTGCTCGTGTCGGGGCGGTCCGCGAGGCCACCGGTTTGGCGGCGTACCACGCCGGCGAGTGGGCCGAGGCGTTGTCCGAGCTTCGTGCAGCGCGCCGGATCACGGGCGATGCCAGCAATATCGCGGTGATGGCCGATTGCGAGCGGGCTCTCGGACGTCCGGAGCGCGCGCTGAAGATGCTCGAAGATCCGGTGGTGCGCAAGCTGGACCACGAGGCCCGAGCTGAGTTGCTGATCGTGGTCGCCGGAGCGCGCAGGGACATGGGGCAGCTCGATGCCGCGCTCGCGGTGTTGGAGCGCGGTGGACTTGATGTCAACCATCCGAAGCCGGGCAGCGCGCGTCTCTGGTACGCCTACGCGGACGCGCTCGCCGAGGCCGGGCGTACCCAGGACGCTATCCAGTGGTTCGGCGCGGCGGCCAAGGCCGATGTCGATGACGAGACCGACGCAGCCGACCGGGCGGCGAACCTGCTCTAGCGGTAGCCGCCGCTTCGCCGATCGTCACTGATCGGCGAAGCGGCGGATCACCATGCCCGACGCGGGTTTGGGCGTGAACAGTGTGGACTTGCGTGGCATCCGCAAACCCGCCGCGGCCACGTCGGCTACCGCCTGGACCGGGGTTGGTCGGACCAGCACCGCCGTGCCGCCGGTGGCCACCGCAGCGGCGAGGGCTTCGTCCACGTCGTGTGCGTAGCCGACGTTGTCCACAGTGTCGACCAGCTGCCACACCTGCTCTACGAGCACTCGGTGCAGCACTGTTATGTCAAGACCGCCGAGCGGCGTGTGGACGTCCGCGCCCAGTACCCGCTCTATGACCTCCACCGCGAGCGCCGACACAAGCACTGCATGGTCTGTGGAACTGGCCAGCACCAGCGCGAAACTCTCAACGTCAGCTAGAAGGTTAGTTGCATCGGTGACGGACATCGGCTCGCTGACCGTGGCTACCGCACGGGTGCGCTCCACGAGCTGGTCCCAGGGCTGTGCCACGACGCGGTGGATGGGGTGCACCTGCGGTCCGTACGAGGAGGTGTCGACCAGCAAGGTCAGCCCGCGAGTCCACGGCCCAGAGGTGCCGGCGTGATCGGCCTGCAACTGCCGATAGGTGGCGTAGCGATGGTGCCCATCGGCGATGAGCGCGCGCCGGGACTCCAGATCAGCGGCGACGGCGGCCTGAGCGGCCGCATCCGTCACCGTCCACAGCCGGTGCGTGACTCCATCGGGAGTGCGAGCCTCACTGACGGGGCGAAGGTCTGACACCGAGGCAACCAGTTCCGAGGCCGCCCCGCCACCGTCATAGACCAGGTAGATCGGCTCGAGGTTTGCCTCGGTGGCGCTCATCAGAGCCAGCCGGTCAGACACCGGACCTGCCATGGTGTTCTCGTGCGGCAGGATCACCGCATCGTCGGGGTTCCGAAGCTCGACAGCACCCAGCAGTCCGCGGGTTGCGGCGCCGTCCGGCGTCTGCATCTCGTACACGAACAGGGCGGGCTCGTCGTCCACCGCGAGGGTGCCGTCCGCAACCCAGCCGTCGAGCAACGCCTTGGCTCCGGCGTAGCGGTCCCCACCAGCCAGCGAGGCCTCATCGTCCTCTGGAAGGATCAGACGGACGACATTGCTGGGGTTCGACTTCACGAGCCGGGCGCGGTCGGCGTCGGAGATCACGTCGTACGGCGGTGACAGCCGGGATCCGAGGTCGGCGTCAGCAACGCTGAAACGGGTCGCCCGAAAGGGTGCCAGGGACAGTCCACGCGCGGTGGTGGTTGAGTCGGTCACGGTCGCCGATGCTACGCGGACGGCTGCGCCAGCCAGTCCGAAACAGGATGGGGAACTCATGATCGGCTTGGACCAGGCGCTGGCACGGCGCTATGACGTGGCACTGCTCGACCTGGACGGCGTGGTCTACGTCGGCGAAGAAGGTGTGCCGGGCGCGCCGGCCGGTCTTGCCGCCGCTCGGGCGGCCGGGATGCGACTGGCATTCGTCACCAACAATGCCTCCCGTACTCCTGCCCAGGTCGTCGAGCTGCTGCGGCGGGTCGGCGTTCCGGCGGAGCCCGCTGAGGTCGTCACCTCCTCCCAAGCGGCGGCGCACTATCTGGCCGACCGGCTGCCTGCCGGAGCCCCGGTCCTCGTACTGGGCACAACCGGGCTGATCGAGGCGGTCACCGAGCGCGGCCTCAAGCCGGTCTTCAGCGCCGATGACGAGCCTGCCGCCGTCGTGCAGGGCTTCTTTCCCGGCATGGATTGGCACATGCTGGCGGAAGGGGCGATAGCGATCCGGCGCGGCGTGCCGTGGCTGGCCACCAACCTCGACGCGACGGTGCCATCGCCGCGTGGGCCGCTGCCCGGCAACGGATCTCTGGTCGCGGCCCTGCGGCATGCGACCGGAGTGCAACCGGCCGCGACCGGCAAGCCCGACCCGGCGATGCACGCCGAGAGCGTGGAGCGTTCCGGCGCCACGCACCCGATCGTGGTGGGCGATCGCCTGGACACAGACATAGAGGGTGCCCGCAGAGCCGGTTGCGACTCACTACTGGTGCTCAGCGGAGTAACCATGCCCGCGGGGTTGCTTGCCGCCAGCCCCGCCCATCGCCCGGACTATCTCGGCCGGGATGTCTCCGCCCTGCTCGATCGTCACCCGACGGCGCGCATGGTGGACGGCACCGCCTGCTGCGGTGCCTCGCGCGTCCGGATGGAGGACGGTGTGCTGCTGCTCGACCAGCTGGACGCCGGCGAAGGCGACGGCTTGAACCCGCTGCGGGCACTCGCCGAGGCGGCCTGGCACGTCTTCGACACCGGCTCTGTCGCACCCCGTGTCGTCGCGAGCGGTGCCGCCGCGCAGTCGGTTCTGAAGGAGCTCGGGCTCGGCTGAACAGCCGCTGTCCACCGGTCACACCCCGCGCCGTTCTTTCCCCGTCGATGCCCGATAACGAAGTTCTGTCGGATCGGGCCGGTACCGTGGTCGGCGTGAGTGAATCAACACGCGCGGCGGCCCAGCAGGTCGTGCCGACCCCCGGGGCGAATGACCCGTTACCCCGGATCGCGGCAGTCGCTGCCGGTCTGGACCGCGTGGACGAGTTGCCGCTGGCCGACGCCGCAGTGACGTTCGACGAGCTGCACAACGAGCTGCAGAACGCCCTCGCCGACCTCGACCGGGCCTGAGCGCGGTCGAAGTGCGCCGACTACGCCTTGACGCCGAGCTGGTGAGACGCCAGCTGGCGCGCTCACGCGAGCAAGCCGCGGAACTGATCACCGCCGGCCGGGTTCAGGTGCGCGGCGCCACGGCTACCAAGGCCGCGACCGGAGTGGAGCACGACACTCCCATCCGGGTGCTGACCGATGGCGACGACCCGGGGTACGCCTCCCGCGGCGCCCACAAGTTGATCGGCGCGCTGGACTGCTTTCCCGAGGTGGCGATCACCGGTCGTCGCTGCCTGGACGCCGGCGCTTCGACCGGCGGCTTCACCGACGTGCTGCTGCGGCGCGGCGCGGCCGAGGTGGTCGCGGTCGACGTCGGCTACGGCCAGCTCATCTGGGTGCTGCAGTCCGATTCCAGGGTGATCGTGCGGGACCGGACCAACGTGCGCACCCTCAAGCCCGAAGACATCGGTGGACCGGCCGACGTCACCGTCGCCGACCTGTCGTTCATCTCCTTGGCGGTGGTGCTACCGGCGCTCACGGCCTGCACGTCGGAAGACCTGCTGCCCATGGTGAAACCCCAGTTCGAGGTCGGGCGTGAGCGGGTCGGACGAGGCGGGGTGGTACGTGATCCCGCTCTGCGGGCCGACGCCGTCCGGTCGGTCGCCCGCTCGGCGCGGGCGCTCGGCTGGGGGACCGCCGGCGTGGCTCGAAGCCCGCTGCCCGGCCCCAGCGGCAACGTGGAATTCTTCCTGTGGCTACGCAAGGACGCTGGCCCTGTCGACGAGGCCGCCATCGACGCGGTCACGAAGGAGGGCACGTGAGATCGGTTCTGCTCGTGGTGCACACCGGTCGCAGCGACATCCGCGACCTCGCCCGGCACGTCATCTCGCGGCTGAGCACCTTCGGCTTCGAGGTGCGCATCAAGCCAGCCGAGTGTGCCGATCTGCTCCGGGACATCGACGGCGACGACCTGGGCAACGTGACCGTCATCGACGGTTCGGACGGCGCCAAGGGCGCCGAGGTCGCATTGGTACTGGGCGGTGATGGCACCTTCCTGCGCGCGGCCGAGGACGCCCGTGAAGCCGGCATACCGCTTCTCGGAGTCAACCTCGGCCATGTCGGCTTCCTGGCCGAGACGGAACTCGATGGCCTCGACGCCACCGTGACCGCCATCGTCGAGGGCCGCTACGAGATCGAGGAGCGGTTCAGCCTCAGGATCACCGCCATGCTGGACGGCCTGGTGATCGGTGAGGACTGGGCGCTGAACGAGGCCTCGATCGAGAAGAGCTCCCGCGAGAAGCTGCTCGAGGTCGAGGTATCGGTGGATGACCGGCCGCTGCTTCGCTTCGGCTGCGATGGAGTCATCTGCGCCACGCCCACCGGTTCCACCGCCTACGCGTTCTCTGTCGGCGGCCCGATCGTGTGGCCCGATGTCGAAGCCATGCTGGTCGTGCCCAACGCCGCGCACGCGCTCTTCCAACGCCCGCTGGTGGTGGCGCCGAATTCGCAGATCGGCATCAACCTGATCGGTACCGAGCATGCCGGGGTGCTGAGCTGCGACGGCCGTCGATCACTTGATCTTCCCCCGGGCAGCCGGTTGCGCATCGAGCGCTCGAAGCAGACGGTGACCATCGCCCGGCCGCATCCGACGCCGTTCGGTGAGCGGCTCGTGGCCAAGTTCCAACTGCCGGTGCGCGGCTTCCGTGATGGTTCGCCGAACTCCCCGCGGAAGTAGCCGGTCAGATGCTTGAAGAAATCCGGATTCGCGGGCTCGGCGTCATCTCTGACGCGGTGCTCGAACTGGGTTCCGGGCTGACCGTCGTGACCGGCGAGACCGGAGCGGGCAAGACCATGGTCGTCACGGGCTTGGCGCTGCTCTTCGGTGGTCGCGCCGACACCTCCCGAATCCGGCCAGGTGTCGAATCGGCCAGCGTCGAGGGCCGGCTGCTCGTCGGTGCCGATTCCGCGGCGGCTGCGGTGGTGATGGACGCCGGCGGTGACATCGACGCCGACGGCAGCCTCGTGCTGCGCCGGGTGATCGCTGCCACCGGGCGGTCGCGCGCGGTGGCGGGTGGCGCCTCGGTTCCCGCGACCGTGTTGAGCCGGCTTGCCGAAGGCCTGCTCGCGGTACACGGGCAGAGCGACCAGCAGCGACTCACCCAGCCCGGCGAGCAGCGGCTCACGCTGGATCGATTCGCCGGACTGGACCTCACCGAGTGCCGGGCGGCCTTCGAACGATGGCGCGGTGCCGTGGCCGAACTCGAACGCCGCAAGACCGACGCCCGGGAGCTGGCCCGTGAGGCCGAGCTGCTGAGAATGGGGATCGCCGAGATCGAAGCCGTCGAGCCGCTGCCCGGTGAGGACGTCGAGCTGGCCGCTCTGGCCGGGCGACTGGAGCACGCCGACTCGCTGCGGACGGCCGCGCGCACCGCCCACGACGCGCTGCTCGGTGACCCGGACGACCCGGCCGGTGACCAGGCCGATGTGTACTCCCTGATCGCCACCGCGGGTCGCGGACTGGCGCAGGTGTCGGGCACGGACGCCGAACTGGACCAGATCGAGGGACGGCTGGCCGAGCTGGCCGCCTCGGCCGCGGACATCGGCAGCGAGCTGGCAAGTTACGGTGCGCGGCTGGAGTCCGACCCCGCCCGGCTCGCGGCGGTACACGAGCGCCGAGCGGCGCTGAACACCATCATCCGCAAGTACGGGGTAGACCTTGCCGCGGTGCTGGCGTGGGCCGAGCAGGCACAGCAGCGACTCGCCGACGCCGACACCTCCGACGAGGCACTCGCGGCACTGGCTTCCACCCGGGACCGGGCGGCTGCCGAGTACGCCGCCATCGCCGAGTCGGTGTCCGGTGAGCGCAGGGGTGCGGCCGAGAAGCTTTCCAGCCTCGTCACCGCCGAGTTGGCGGCGCTGGCCATGCCGGCCGCGCGGGTCGCTGTCGAGGTACGGCACCGGCCCGCTGCCGAAACCGGACCGCACGTGCTGATCGGTGGCGTGCCGACGGGTGCCGGCCCGGACGGCATGGACGAGGTCGAGGTGACCCTGCAACCGCATCCGGACGCGCCAGCGCTACCGGTTCAGCGCGGGGCTTCCGGCGGTGAGCTCTCGCGGGTGATGCTCGCGATCGAGGTCGGCCTGGCCGGCACCGATCCGGTGCCCACCATGGTGTTCGACGAGGTGGATGCCGGAGTCGGTGGTCGAGCCGCGGTGGAGGTGGGCCGGCGCCTGGCCCGGCTCGCCGCCGATCACCAGGTCATCGTGGTCACCCACCTGGCGCAGGTCGCGGCCTTCGCCGATCGGCACCTGGTCGTCGACAAGTCGGTGGCGGCGGGGTCCGGCGGCGTGACGCGCAGCGACATCCACGCGGTGGAAGGGGAACGGCGGCTGGCGGAGCTGGCCCGGATGCTGGCCGGTGATGACACCCCGGTCGCCAGGCAGCACGCGGCCGAGCTGCTCGCCTCGGCACACGATGCGGCACACGATGAGGATGCGGTGGTCGCCCCGGTGCCGCGCAAGCGCCGGACCGATCGGTGAAAGTGCGCGCACTGAACCGATCGGTGCGTGCGTGCGCCAGACCAATCTATGACTGCGTGCGCCGGACGAGAGCGGGTCCACCGCTGCGGTCAGTTCGGGCCGGGCGGCCGATGCGACTTCGTGTCGAGGCGGTGACTCCGCGTGGCGAAGCTCGCCGGTGGCCGGCCCGGATGGCACCATCGGAGTTCATGAAGCTGGCAACGCTGCGCCCCGGGAGCAGGCGGCGGAACACCCCCCTCGCCGGGGTCAGCGGTGTGGCCCGCCTGGACCGACGAACTGACCGCTTGCTGCACCGACTGAACCCCGGCGACATCGCCGTCATCGACCTCACCGACCTGGACCGCTCCACCGCGGACGCCCTGGTCGAGGCCAAGGTCGCCGCCGTGGTCAACGCCAAGCAGAGCATCTCCGGCCGCTATCCGAATCTCGGGCCCGAGGTTCTCGTCGCCAACGACGTCCCGTTGCTCGATGCTGTGGGCACGGACATCTTCTCCGGGGTCAAGGAGGGCACCAAGCTCCGCCTGGACGGGCCGACGCTCTATATCGGCGAGCGGGAAGTGGCCCGGGGCGCAAGGCAGGACGTCGACACGGTCAGCGCGGCGATGCTCGAGGCCAAGGCCGGCCTGGCCACTCAGCTGGAGGCCTTCGCCTCCAGCACCGCCCAGCACATGCACCGCGAGAAGGAGCTGCTGCTCGACGGTGTCGGCCTGCCGCAGCTGCGCACGCGGTTCAAGGGCAGGCACGTCTTACTGGTCGCGAAGGGATATGACTTCAAGGCCGACCTGAAGGCGCTCAAGCACTACATCCGGGAGTTCCGTCCGGTGCTGATCGGTGTGGATGCCGGGGCGGATGTGCTCCGCGAAGCCGGTTACCAGCCCGAGGTGGTGATCGGCGAGTTGGACACCATGTCGGACACGGCGCTGCGCGAGGCCCGGGAGGTGGTCGCGCACGCCGACCACCACGGGCGGGTCATCGGCCTGCCACGGGTTCAGGACCTACGGGTGGAGCCGGTCATCTTCGCCACGTCGGGCACCAGCGAGGACGCGGCGATGCTGCTTGCCGACGCCGGTGACGCCACGTTGATCGTGACGGTGGGCATGCGAGCCACCCTGGAGGAGCTGCTCGACGCCGGCCGCGGCGGAATTGCCTCCACCGTGCTGACCCGGCTGAAGGTGGGCGGTCGGCTGGTCGACGCCAAAGCCGCGGCACAACTCTTCCAAACCCGCATCACGGCGCTGTCGGTGGTGCTGCTCGCGATCGCCGCCCTCGTCGCGATCCTCGTGGTGCTGTACGCCGGCAGTGCCAGTGCCGGCTACCTGCACCTGCTGGCCCGCGGCTGGGACAACTCCACCACTTTTCTGAGGGACCTGATCTCGTGATCTCCTTTCGCTACCACCTCATCTCGATCATCGCGATCTTTCTGGCCATCGCCCTCGGAGTCGTCGTCGGCACCAGCGCTCTCAACGGCGCGGTGGTCGGCGACCTGCGCAGCCAGGTGTCGGGCCTGAAGAAGGCCAACAGCGATGCGGCGGCCCAGAACAAGGCGCTGCGCAGCCAGGCCGGAAACGCCGATCTGCTGGCGCAGACCTTCGGCAGCAAGATCTCGGGCGCGGGTCTGGCCGAGACGCCCGTGGTGTTGCTCGGCGCGCCTGGCGCCTCGAAGCAAGTCAAGGACGGCATCGCGGCCCAGATCACCGCCGCCGGTGGCGTGGTGTCCGGCCGGGTGCAACTCGGCAAGAGCTTCACCGACCCTGCTCGCGCCAACGACATCCGCTCCCTGGCCACTTCGGGCGTCCACCCGATCGGCCTGCAGCTGCCCACGACCGAGGACGTGGGAATGCTGGCGGGCGCCCTGCTCGGCTTCGTGCTGGGCGGTAAGGGCCAGGGCTCGGACCTGACCCAGGTGCTGGCGGGGTTCAAGACCCTGGACATGCTCACCACCGAAAGCGGCACCGTGACCGCCGCCAAGGCGATCGTCCTGGTCGCGCCCGGCGCGATGGTCAAGGACAGCCCCAAGGCCACCATGCTGCTGTCCTTCTCCACCGAGCTCGGAGCCATCGCCGGTACCGCGGTCGTCGCCGGCGACGCCGCCTCCGACACCGCGGCCGGTCTGGTGGCACTGGTCAGGAACGACGCGACGGCCAAGAAGTCGGTGTCCACGGTGGACAACGCCGGTACGGCGCTCGGGCAGCTCACCGTGGCCCTCGCGACCGCCAACGCCGTCAGCGGCCACAAGGGCCACTTCGGCAGCGGCTCGGGAGCCGACGCGCTGCTGCCCGGCGTGTCCGGCTGATCCCCGGCGGGACGGTGTCGGCAGCGGCCGAACCGCCGATCCGTGTTACCGTGAACTCCCGTGGATACGAGGGATTTTCTCAGGAAAGCCCCGAGCTCCGCAGCTCGTATTGGATGCGACCACGGGAGTCTCATTGGCTCAATCAGCCCGGACCACTAAACACCTTTTCGTCACTGGCGGAGTCGCCTCATCCCTGGGCAAGGGCCTCACGGCTTCGTCCTTGGGCAGCCTGCTCAAGGCGCGGGGGCTGCGAGTCACGATGCAGAAGCTGGACCCGTACCTCAATGTCGACCCTGGGACGATGAACCCGTTCCAGCACGGCGAGGTGTTCGTGACCGAGGACGGGGCCGAGACCGATCTCGACGTCGGCCACTACGAGCGGTTCCTCGACACCGACCTGGTCGGCTCGGCGAACGTGACGACCGGTCAGGTCTACTCGACGGTGATCGCCAAGGAGCGTCGCGGCGAGTATCTCGGGGACACGGTCCAGGTGATCCCACACATCACCAACGAGATCAAGGACCGGATCCGGGCGATGGCCGACCCCGGTCCCGACGGCACCCGGCCCGACATCGTCATCACCGAGATCGGCGGGACGGTGGGCGACATCGAGTCGCTGCCGTTCCTGGAGGCCGCCCGCCAGGTCCGCCACGATGTGGGCCGGGACAACTGCTTCTTCCTGCACGTGTCGCTGATTCCGTACCTGGCTCCGTCCGGCGAGCTGAAGACCAAGCCGACCCAGCACTCCGTCGCGGCCCTGCGCAGCATCGGCATCGCGCCTGATGCTGTGGTCTGCCGCGCGGACCGCGAGATTCCGGAGAACGTCAAGCGCAAGATCTCGCTGATGTGTGACGTCGACACCGAGGCGGTCGTCGCGCTGGCGGACGCCCCGAGCATCTATGACATTCCCAAGGTCATGCACCGCGAGGGCCTCGACGCCTATGTCGTGCGCCGGCTGGACCTGCCGTTCCGCGATGTCGACTGGACGATGTGGGGCGGCCTGCTGGAGCGGGTTCACCACCCTAAGAGCGAGGTCACGGTCGCGTTGGTCGGCAAGTACATCGACCTGCCGGATGCTTACCTCTCGGTGACCGAGGCCGTCCGCGCCGGCGGCTTCGCGCACCGGGCCAAGGTGAACCTCCGCTGGGTTGCCTCGGACCTGTGCGGGACTCCGGCCGGTGCCGCCACCCACCTCAAGGGCGTGGACGCGGTGCTGATCCCGGGCGGCTTCGGCATCCGGGGCATCGAGGGCAAGCTCGGCGCCATCCGGCACGCGCGTGAGCACCGTATCCCGACCCTGGGCCTGTGCCTGGGGCTGCAGTGCATGGCGATCGAGGCCGCGCGCGCCCTGGCCGGGATCGTCGAGGCCAACTCCGCGGAGTTCGAGCCCGACACGCCCGATCCGGTCATCGCTACCATGGCCGACCAGGTGGACATCGTGGCCGGCAACGCCGACCTCGGCGGCAGCATGCGCCTGGGTGCCTATCCGGCCACCCTGACGCCCGGGTCGCTGGTTGCCGAGGCCTACGGCACGACCGAGGTTTCCGAACGCCATCGCCACCGATACGAGGTCAACAATGCCTACCGCGACGCCCTCACCGCCGCTGGGCTGGTGATCTCGGGCACCTCTCCGGACGGCCGGCTGGTCGAGTTCGTGGAACTGGCGCGGGAACAGCACCCGTTCTTCGTGGCGACCCAGGCACACCCCGAGCTGAAGTCCCGTCCTACCCGCCCGCACCCGTTGTTCGCCGCATTCATCGGCGCTGCCGCCCGCTACAACAGCGAGGAGCGGCTGCCGGTGGAGCTGACCGGTGATGACAGCCAGCCGCACTTGGACTCCGTGGACTCCTTGGCCTCGTCCACGGCGACGAGATCGTGACGGACGCACAGCAGGACGCGGGTGGGTTCGAGGTGGTTTCGTCCGAGCGGCGCTTCGACGGCGCGGTGTTCGACGTGCGGACCGACGAGGTACGGATGCCCGACGGCTCCGTCGCCAAGCGTGACGTCATCGACCACCCGGGCGCGGTCGGCATCGTGGCGTTGGATGCTGAGAGCAACGTCGTGCTGGTGCGCCAGTACCGCCACCCGGTCGGCCACGAGTTGCTCGAACTGCCGGCCGGCCTGCTCGACGTGGACGGCGAATCCGCGCTGCTCGCCGCTCAGCGCGAACTGGCCGAAGAGACCGCCCTGGTTGCCGAGCACTGGTCCGTGCTGGTCGATCTGCACACCTCGCCCGGCATGAGCGACGAGGCAATCCGGATCTTCCTGGCCCGCGGGCTGAGCGATGCCGCGGCCGACGACCGGTTCAGCCCTGAGGGCGAAGAGGCGAGCATGACCGTCGAACGACGGCCGCTGGACGAGGTGGCGGCCCTGGCGCTGGCGGGCGGGCTGACCAACGGCCCGGCAGTGGCCGGCGTGCTGGCCGCTCGGCTTGCCGGGGCCGCGGGCTGGGCCGGCTTGCGTCCGGCCGACGCGCCGTGGCAGGCGCGTCCCGACCGCGTGCCGGCGGCAGGCTGACTTGGCGTCCTCGAACGCGCCGGTGACCACGGCGCCCGCGCCCGCCCGTGCTGAGCCGGCCCGTGCTGAGCCGGCCCGTGCTGAGTTCTCGAGGGCAGCTCCGCAACGGCCCGCGATGGCAGCCGAGGCGACCGTACGGTCCTATCTGGACCACCTGACCGTGGAGCGCGGCTCGTCTGCCAACACCCTGAGCTCCTACCGCCGCGACCTTCGTCGCTACCTGGACTACCTGTCGGGGCGGGGCGTCACGTCGCTTGCCGACGTCGATGCGGCAACCGTGAGCGGCTTCCTGGCCGCGCTGCGCGAGGGTGGGCCGGACCACCCGCCACTGTCGGCGGCCTCGTCCGCCCGTGCCGTGGTCGCGGTCCGGGGACTGCACAAGTTCGGCTACGCCGACGGCCAGCTCGAATCCGACGTCGCCCGCGAAGTCAAGCCGCCGGCGCCACCACGCCGGCTGCCGAAGGCCATCAGCGTCGAGGACGTGGAGCGGCTGCTCGAAGCGGCCGACTTCGACCAGACCCCGCTGTCCGTCCGCGACCGGGCGCTGCTGGAGGTGCTGTACGGAACCGGGGCGCGAATCTCGGAGGCGGTCGGCCTGGACGTCGATGACCTGGACATCGCGGGCCGGACGGTCCTGCTGCGGGGCAAGGGCGGCAAGCAGCGGCTGGCACCGCTGGGCTCGTTCGCGGCCCGGGCGCTGGAGGCCTACCTCGTCCGGGTCCGGCCCGGACTGGCGTTCAACGGCGCCGGTACCCCGAAGGTGTTCCTCAACTCCCGGGGCGGTCCGCTGTCGCGGCAGAGCGCCTGGACGGTGCTGCGCAGCGCGGCCGATAAGGCCGGCCTGGCCACCGACATCTCACCGCACACGCTGCGGCACTCGTTCGCGACCCACCTGATGGAGGGTGGTGCCGACGTCCGGGTGGTACAGGAGCTGCTCGGCCACGCCTCGGTGACGACCACCCAGATCTACACCCTGGTCACCGTGGACCAGCTTCGCGAGGTGTATGCCGCGGCGCACCCGCGGGCCCAGGCCACCCGCACTTGATCGTCGGCTTCAGCGCCGGACGCCTGCCCGAGGCAGGTGCGGCGCAAGGGGCAGGGCGGCGCAGGGGCAGGGCAGCGGTCCCGTGCGGTAACCTCCGAGGGGGTCAGTCACGTACTTTTCGGCAAGGAGCGCGCACTCTCAATGACGACGTCGGACACGCCTGGGGCGCACCCCGCCGAGGCCGCGACGTTCGAGCCGCTGGCCATCGCGCCGGACGCCCCGGACAGCCCAGCGGGCTCAGCCCCCGAGACCACCAATCCTGCTGGCTCGGCCCCCGGTGACAGCGCGGGTGACAACGCCGCCGCTCCTGAGCAGGCCGCCGGTGATCCGGCGGCACCGTCCGCCCCGAAGTCGGTCGATCCGGCTCGCGCCCGGCAACGCCGCCCGCTCCAGCAGCCGCAGCCGTTGCAGCAGCACGGCCCGGCCCGGGTCATCGCGCTCTGCAACCAGAAGGGCGGCGTCGGCAAGACCACGTCGACCATCAACCTCGGTGCCGCGCTGGCCGAGTTCGGCCGGCGGGTGCTGCTCGTGGACTTCGATCCGCAGGGCGCGCTCAGCGTGGGCCTCGGAGTGCAGCCGCACCAGCTCGACCGCACCACCTACAACCTGCTGATGGAGCGTTCGGTGTCCATCGACGAGGTGCTGCTGAAGACCGGCGTTCCCGGCATGGACCTGCTGCCCTCGAACATCGACCTGTCCGCCGCCGAGGTGCAGCTGGTCAACGAGGTGGCCCGCGAGCAAACGCTGGCCCGGACGCTGGCACCGGTGCTGGGCGACTACGACTTCGTCCTGATCGACTGCCAGCCGTCCCTCGGCCTGCTGACGGTGAACGCCCTGACCGCGGCGAGCGGGGTGATCATTCCGCTGGAGTGCGAGTTCTTCAGTCTCCGCGGGGTGGCGCTGCTGATCGACACCATCGACAAGGTGCAGCAGCGGCTCAACCCCAGCCTGCGCCTCGAGGGCATCCTGGCCACGATGTACGACGGGCGCACGCTGCACGGCCGCGAGGTCTACAGCCGGGTGCTGGAGGCCTTCGGCGACAAGGTGTTCGACACCGTCATCACCCGGACCGTCCGCTTTCCCGAAACCACCGTCGCGGGTGAGCCGATCACCACCTGGGCGCCCACGTCGAATGGAGCCATCGCCTACCGAGAGCTGGCGATGGAGGTCCTGTCCCGCCCGTGACGGCGACGCCGGCCGGCCCGGCCGACCTGGGCAAGCAGCTGCCGGTGGAGCTGGAGGAGCTCCCGGAGCAGTGGGACCTCCCGGCCGAGCCCGAACCGCTGATGAACGGCGGCAAGTTCCGGGTACGCCTGGACAACTTCGAGGGCCCGTTCGACCTGCTGCTGACCCTCATCGGACGGCGTCAGCTGGACGTCACCGAGGTGGCGCTGTCCCAGGTCACCGACGACTTCATCGGCTATCTCAAGGCCGCCGGCGAGGGTTTCGACCTGGGGCAGGCGACCGAGTTCCTGGTGGTCGCGGCCACCCTGTTGGAGCTCAAGGCGGCCCGCCTGCTGCCGGCCGCCGACGTCGACGGTGAGGAGGACCTGGCGCTGCTCGAGGCGCGGGACCTGCTGTTCGCCCGGTTGCTGCAGTACCGCGCGTACAAGCTGGTGGCCGGGCACCTGGGCGAACTCGAGAAGCAGGCAAGCCGCCGGTTCGGCCGCAACGCCGAGCTCGAGCCGCGCTTCGCCGCGCTGACGCCGGAACTGCGGATCGGCGTCGATCTCCACCAGTTCGCCGCGATAGCCGCCAACGCCCTCAAGCCGAAACCGGTACCGGTCGTCGGCGTGGACCACATCCACGCCCCCCGGGTCAGCGTCCGCGAGCACATGGCGGCGATGGCCGAGCGCCTGGCTCGCACCGGCTCGGCCACGTTCCGCTCGCTCATCGCCGAGTGCGGCTCGACCCTGGAGGTCGTGGCCAGGTTCCTGGGGCTGCTAGAGCTCTACCGGGACGGCACCGTGGCCTTCGACCAGGTGGAGGCGCTGGGGGAGCTGCGCATCCGCTGGGTGGGCGGTCAGCGGGCACCGAACGACGATGCGGGGCCCGACAACGCCAGCCCGGAAATCGACCCAGACGAGGAGTACGGCTCATGACGGAGGCGAGTACGGGCGCGGACGGCGGGGCCGCCGCACCGACCTCGGGGGACGCCTCCGGCACACCGTCCATGGACCTGACCGACCCCGGTGTGCTCCGTGGCGCCGTCGAGGCACTGCTGTTCGTGGCCGACGGGCCGGTCGAACTGAGCCAGCTGGCGGCCTCCGTGCAGCGCCCGGTGGCCGAGGTCGCCGAGGCGCTGGCCGCGATCACCGCCGACCTGGACCGGTGCGGCGCCGGGTGGCAGCTGCGACCCGCCGCGACCGGCTTCCGGCTGTACACCCGCGACCAGTACGCGCCCATCGTGGAGTCGTTCCTGCTGGAGGGCCAGCGCAGCAAGCTCAGCCAGGCCGCCCTGGAGACCCTCGCCGTGGTGGCCTACCGGCAGCCGGTGACCAGGGCCAGGATCTCGGCGATCCGGGGCGTCAATGTCGACGGTGTGATCCGGACGCTGCTGTCCCGAGAGCTGATCACCGAGGTGGGCGTCGACCCCGACACCGGCGGCGGGCTCTACCGCACCACCAGCACCTTCCTGGAGAAGATGGGCCTCACCTCCGTAGAGCAGCTGCCCTCGCTCGCGCCACTGCTACCCGAGCTGGATACCCTGGACTCCGATGAGCTTTGACGATGCAGACAGCGAACACGATGCAGACAGTGAACCCCGCCCAGATAGCAAACCCCGCGCAGACGGCGAACCCGGCGGTGTGCGGTTGCAGAAGGTGCTGGCCGCGGCCGGAATAGGTTCTCGCCGCGCCTGCGAGCAGTTGATCGCCGAGGGCAAGGTGAGCGTCGACGGCCGGGGGGTGGCAGAGCTCGGCGCCCGGGTCGACCCCGGCACCGCGGTCGTCCGGGTCAACGGCAAGCGGGTGAACCTGCGCACCGACCTGGTGTACCTGGCGCTGAACAAGCCGCGCGGCATGGTCACCGCCATGTCCGATCCGCACGGGCGTCCCAACGTCGGCGACGTCGTCGCGCACCTGCCGCAGCGGCTGTTCCACGTCGGCCGACTGGATGCCGACACCGAGGGCCTGCTGATCCTCACCAACGACGGCGAGTTCGCGCAGCGGCTGGCCCATCCGTCCTACGAGGTTGTGAAGACCTACATCGCCGAGGTGCCCGGGGTGGTCGACCGCGGACTGGGCGCGCGGCTGCGAGCCGGCATCGAGCTGGACGACGGCCCGGTGCGGGTGGACGACTTCCGGGTACTGGACTCTTCCGCCGACCGGTCGCTGGTTCAGGTCTCACTGCACGAGGGCCGCAATCACATCGTCCGGCGGATGCTCGACGCGGTCCGGTACCCGGTTGGCAAGCTCGTCCGGGTGGCAGTGGGGCCGGTCCGGCTGCATGACCAGCGGCCCGGCACCCTGCGGGAACTCACCTCTGCCGAACTCGGCGAGCTGTTCCGGCAGCTCCAGCTCTAGAGTCGCCCCTGCTGGGCGGTAAGCCAGTCCGAGTGAGAGTCCGAGTGAGAGAGGGTCGGCGATGACAGTGCGTGCCGTCCGCGGCGCCATCCAGGTCGAGTCCAATGAGCGCGCCGCGGTCCTCGACGGCGCGTCCGAGCTGGTGCAGGAAGTCATGCGCCGCAATGAGATCCAGCCGGACGACCTGATCTCCATCCTGTTCACCGCCACCCCGGACCTGACCGCCGAGTTCCCGGCCTACGCGGCACGCCAGCTCGGGCTGACCGATGTCCCGCTGATGTGCGCGTCCGAGATCGCGGTGCCGGGCGCGCTGCCGCGGACCCTGCGATTGCTCGCCCACGTCGACACCGAGCTGCGCCGCAGCGAGATCCGGCACGTGTACCTGCGCGGTGCCGCGAGCCTGCGCACCGACCTGCCGCGTTGAGGTCGGTGCCGGCGAGGATTGTTCTGACGGACCGGCGCACCCGTATCGTGGGTAGCTGCCCGACGATGTAGCTAGCAGAACTGGACAGCAGGCGTGAGCATGGATCAGAGTGACGCTTTCCGCTTTCGGGGCGTGGTCGCTCTCGACGGACCCTCCGGCACGGGCAAGTCCACCGTCGCGCGCCGGCTCGCTCAGCGGCTGCATGCCCAGTATCTCGACACCGGTGCGATGTACCGCGCCGCAGCCGTCGCCGTGCTCGATGCCGGGGTGGACCCCGGCGACCCGGTCGCCGTGGCCCGCCAGGTGGAGGCCAGCCGCATCGAGGTCAGCACCGATCCGCGGAACCTGCACACCATCCTCGACGGCCGCAATGTCGATCGCCAGATCCGCGACGCCGCCACCACCACCGCGGTGAGCCCGGTGTCCGCGGTTCCCGCCGTCCGGGAGCGACTCGTCGCCCAGCAGCGCTCGATCATCAGCGGCGGTCCCACCGTGGCCGAGGGCCGCGACATCGGATCGGTGGTGTGGCCGCACGCCGAGCTCAAGGTGTACCTGACCGCCCGTGAGGACGTCCGCGCCCGCCGGCGCGCCGGTGAGCTGAAGCTGGCCGACGTCGATCAGGTGGCCGCTTCCCTGCGCCGGCGGGACCAGCTCGACTCGTCCCGCGCTGCCAGCCCGCTGCACCGTCCGGACGGCGCGGCCGAGGTGGACACCTCGGACCTGAGCATCGACGAGGTCGTCGAGCTGCTCGTCGGACTGGCGCTGCGGGCGGCGAGTGCGGCAGACCGTGCCTGACCGGCGACCCGCCGCGCGCTACCGGCACGCCGACTTCGGACGGGTACGCCGGCTGGGGCCGACCGAGACGATCCGGCAACACCTGGCCGAACTGGTCGACGCGACCGTGCCAGCCACCCTGCCCGGCCCTCACCCGGCCCCGGCGACAACGAAAGCGCAGTGATGACAGACATCGATCAGCCCGCCGACCAGTCACCCGGCGACCTTCCCGACGACAGTGGGCGCGCCGCCATCGAGGACGCTGCGGACGACGCGGCGCCATTGGTGACACCGGTGGTGGCCGTGGTCGGGCGGCCGAACGTCGGCAAGTCCACGCTGGTCAACCGGATCCTGGGGCGGCGCGAGGCCGTCGTCCAGGATGTGCCGGGCGTGACCCGCGACCGCATCGCCTACGACGCCTACTGGGGCGGCAGGCAGTTCACCCTGGTGGACACCGGCGGCTGGGAACCCGACGCCACCGGCCTGCAGGCCATGGTCTCCCGGCAGGCCGAGCAGGCTGTCGTCACCGCCGACCTGGTGCTGTTCGTCATCGACTCACGCACCGGGGCCACCGATACTGATCTCACGGTCGCCCGGACGCTGCGGCGCGCCGGACGTCCGGTTGTGCTCGCGGTGACCAAGGTGGACGACGAGCGCGGTGAGTCCGACGCCGCCGAGGCGTGGTCGCTGGGCCTCGGCGAGCCGTACGCGGTCAGCGGCCTGCACGGCCGCGGTTCCGGTGACCTGCTGGACGCGATTCTGGCGAAGCTGCCGGACGCCCCGCCCGAGCGCGAGCCGGCTGGTGGTCCCCGGCGGGTGGCTCTGGTCGGACGTCCGAATGTCGGCAAGTCGAGCCTGCTGAACCGGCTGACCGGCGAGGAGCGCTCGGTGGTCGACTCGGTGGCCGGGACGACCGTGGACCCGGTGGACTCCATGCTGCAATTCGGTGGCGAGATCTGGCGGTTCGTCGACACCGCCGGTCTGCGCCGGCGGGTGAACAACGCCTCGGGCATGGAGTACTACGCCAGCCTGCGGACGGCCAGCGCGATCGAGGCCGCCGAGGTCGCCGTGGTGCTGCTGGATGCCTCCGAGGTGCTGTCCGAGCAGGACCAGCGGGTGATCTCGATGGTCATCGACTCCGGCCGGGCGCTCGTCATCGCCCTGAACAAGTGGGACCTGGTGGATGAGGACCGGCGGCTGCAGCTGGAGCGGGAGGTCGACTGGGAGCTGCAGCGGGTGCAGTGGGCGCCGCGGGTGAACGTCTCGGCCAAGACCGGACGCGCCGTGGACAAGCTCGCCGGTGTGCTGCGGAAGTCGCTGTCCTCATGGGACCGGCGGATTCCGACCGGCCGGTTGAACAGCTGGCTCACCGAGGTGGTCAACGCCACGCCACCGCCCGGCCGCGGTGGCAAGCACCCGCGGGTGCTGTTCGCCACGCAGGCCGACACCCGGCCGCCGCGGTTCGTGCTCTTCACCACGGGCTTCCTCGAGAGCGGCTACCGGCGCTTTCTGGAGCGCAAGTTGCGGGAGGACTTCGACTTCGAGGGCAGTCCGATCGAGATCTCGGTCCGGGTGCGGGAGCGCGAGAAGCGGCCTTGACGGATGCGGCGAACCGCCGGGACGGCCGGGCACTGGCACGGGCGGCGTTGGCCGTGCGCTAAAGTTGCGGCGGTCCACTCGCGAGTGCGCGAGCGGATTTCGGGCTGTAGCGCAGCTTGGTAGCGCACCTGACTGGGGGTCAGGGGGTCGCAGGTTCAAATCCTGTCAGCCCGACCGAATATGCAAGCTTGGACGGGGTCGTCTTCTGGGCGCAAGCTTGAGGAGGAGGACGAGCACGTGAGTCCGCAGCCTTCGGCGGTCGCGCCGGTGGCAGAGCCCAGCGACGCGATCTGGACCCTGCCGAACCTGCTCAGCATTGCCCGGCTGTTCGGGGTGCCGCTGTTCCTGTGGCTGCTGCTCGGCCCGCACGCCGACGGCTGGGCGCTCGTCGTGCTCATGGTCAGCGGCTTCACCGACTGGGCCGATGGCGTCCTCGCCCGCAAGTTGAACCAGATGTCGCGGCTGGGGGCACTGCTCGACCCAGCGGTGGATCGGCTCTACATCCTGGCCACCCTCTTCGGCCTGGTGCTGCGACACGTCATCCCGTGGTGGCTGGTGGCCGTGCTGATCGGGCGTGACCTGGTGCTGGCGACCACGCTGCCCGCCCTGCGCAAGCGCGGAATGACCGGACTGCCAGTCCACTATCTGGGCAAGGCGGCCACCTTCAACCTGCTGTACGCCTTTCCGCTGCTGCTGCTCGGCTCGCATGCCGGCACGTTGAGCGCCATCGCGAAGCCGATCGCCTGGGCGTTCACGCTCTGGGGCACGGGGCTCTATCTCTGGGCCGGCGGCCTGTATCTGATCCAGTTCCGGCGGATCATCGCCGTACCGGCGGGGTCCAGATGACGTCGGGCCAGCCGCCGCTCGCCGAGCGGGACCCGGCGCCGCACCGGCCGTCGAACCTGTCCAGCCTGATGCTGGACGAATTGCTCAACGACACCCTGGACCCGGGGTACCGGGCAGCGGCCGCACATCGCGAGGCAGGCACCGAGCGGCGCTGGTGGGACGGCCCGGTGGTGTGGCTGGCATGCGTCGCCGTCGGGCTGCTGCTCGTCGTCGCCTATCAGCAGAGCCATCAATCGGCCCCGTCACGGGAGGCTGCCCGGCAGGAGTTGATCAAGCGGATCCAGCGGCTGCAGGACAGCGGTGCCAGCATGGACGCCGAGGCCAAGAAGCTCGCCGCCCAGGTCGCGGCACTACGCGATGCGCAGCTGGCGACCGGGGACCCGGGCGTGCGGCAGCTGGAAGTGAATTCCGGTTCGGTCGCGGTCAGCGGGCCCGGAATGGAGGTTCAGCTCGGCGAGCCGCCGGCGCCGACCGCCGCGGCCAACGGCAGGCCGGGTACGACGCCGCAGACCCAGGTGGCGGTGATCCACGACAAGGACATCCGCGCGGTGGTGAATCAGCTATGGGCGGCGGGTGCGGAGGCGGTGGCGGTCAACGGCCTGCGGCTGAGTTCGACCTCGTTCATCAGGTTCGCCGGCGAGTCGGTGCTGGTGGACTTCCAGCCGATCAGCCCGCCGTACTCCGTCCAGGCGATCGGGAACCGCAACGGCCTGCAGGTGGCGTTCGCCGACTCGGCGATCGCCCGGCAGCTCACGACCATGGCGGCGGTGGACGGCATCAGCTTTCGCTTCAGTGGCAGGGACAAGCTCCAGCTGCCGTCGGTTACCGTGACTCAACCGCACTACGCGGAGCGCGGAGCCGCCGGCTCCCAGCCCAGCAGCTCCACTTCCCGGCCCAGCCGTAGCCCCTCCCCGACGAGTACGGAGTCTCCCCGATGATTGCCGCGATCGCCCTGGTCATCGGAGTGATCCTGGGGATCGTGTTCAGACCGACGGTCCCGCTCTGGATGGAGCCCTACCTGCCGATCGCGGTGGTGGCGGCCCTCGATGCCGTGTTCGGTGGCATCCGGGCTCGCCTCGACGGGATCTTCGACGCCAAGGTGTTCGTCGTGTCGTTCATCTCCAACGTCCTGGTCGCGGCCCTGATCGTGTTCATGGGGGACAAGCTCGGCGTCGGCGGACAGCTCTCCACGGCCGTGGTCGTCGTCCTCGGCATCCGGATCTTCGGCAATGCCGCCGCCATCCGCCGGCACGTGTTCCGGGCCTGACATGCAGGTGCCCAGGGACCCGGCTCCCGAACTGCCGAAGCTCACCGAAGCCGCCGCTCCAGAAGCGGACACCACAGCCGCTCCAGAACCGGAAATCGACACGGCCCCTGACGAGGACGCGGCCCCTGACGAGCCAGCGCCCGTGGAAGCGGCCACCATGCCCGGGCCGCGTCAGCCTCGTCGCAAGGGTGCCTCGAGCAAGGCGACGGTCCTGATCGGGGCGCTGCTGGCGATACTGGGCTTCGCCCTCGCCGTGCAGGTCCGGTCCAACTCCCAGACCGACGCGCTCGCCGGTGCCCGGGAGGATGACCTGGTGCGCATCCTGGACGACCAGAACAGCCTGGTGGACCGGCTGCAGGGGCAGATCAGCGATCTGCAGGCGGCGAGGCAGCGGCTGTCCGACAGCGGCAGCAACAACGCCGCCGCGCGCCAGGAGGCCCAGCGCCAGGCCGACGCGCTGGCCGTGCTGACCGGGACCGCGCCCGCCCACGGCCCGGGCGTCGAGGTGGTGATCACCGATCCGGCGCACCAGCTGCGGGCCGAGGACCTGCTCGACGTGGTCGAGGAACTGCGCGGCGCCGGAGCCGAGGTGATCCAGTTCGGACCGGTACGGGTCGGCGTCTCCAGCTCGTTCACCGATTCTCCGACCGGCGTGGCGCTGGACAGGACGCAGCTGCAGGCCCCGTACCAGGTGCTGGCGATCGGTGATCCGAAGACGCTGGACACCGCGCTGAACATCCAGGGCGGCGTGGTGAACACGGTGCACGCCGCCGGCGGCGAGGTCACCATCACCCAGCGCGACGTCGTGAGCGTGAGCACGACTCGTACGGTGACGCAACCGAAGTACGCCTCGCCCGATCGGTGATCACCACCCGGTAAGGTCGCGCCCGCGGGTATACGCGCACAAGCCCGTGCTCGTCCCGACCGACTTCATCGATTCAAGAGGTGACCTGAATGGCCGAGATTCCAGCCGACCTCCGCTACACGACCGAGCACGAATGGGCCAAGGTCACCGGGGGAAACACCGTGCGGATCGGAATCACCGACTACGCGCAGAACTCCCTCGGCGACATCGTCTTCGTGTCGGTGCACGGCCTGGACACCGAGGTGACCAGCGGCGACACCCTGGGCGAGGTGGAATCCACCAAGAGCGTCTCGGACCTCTACGCCCCGCTCGCGGGCTCGGTGGTGGCGCGCAACGAGGCGCTGGACGACACCCCGGAGCTGGTCAACTCCGACCCGTACGGCAGTGGCTGGATCGCCGAGATCGAGGTCGAGGACCTGTCCGTGCTGGATTCGCTGCTGGACGCCGAGGCATACCGCACGGCCACGGCGGAGTGAACCTACACCTCGCGTTGACCCTTCACAGCTGATCGAACTAGGCTCGCGGCACTGGCATTCCTCGACCAGCGTCGGCCGATCAGCACAGGCCGCCGCTCGACGTCCGGCACCCATCGGCACATTGAAGAAAGGGCGTTCACGGCGTGTTCTGCACTGCGTGTGGCACCGAGAACTCAGCTGAGAACCGATACTGCGCGCAGTGCGGGGCTCCGCTGGCGACCGGCAACCAGCCTTCTGGCGCTCGGCCCACCGGCCCGGACGTGACGTCGATCATCTCCGCGGGATTCGTCCCGGTGAGCACCGAGACCGAGGGCGACTTCTCACCAGAGGCACACCAGCGGGCCATCGACGCGCTGGCGCCCGGCTCGGCACTGCTGGTCGTCAAGCGCGGGCCGAATGCCGGCAGCCGGTTCCTGCTCGACCAGGACGTCACGACCGCGGGACGCCATCCCGACAGCGACATCTTCCTCGACGACGTCACGGTGTCCCGCCGTCATGTCGAGTTCCGCCGGGACGGTGCGGGCTTCGCCGTGTACGACGTCGGCAGCCTCAACGGCACGTACGTCAACCGCGAGCGGATCGACTCCGCCGCCCTCGCCGGTGGCGACGAGGTGCAGATCGGCAAGTTCCGGCTGGTGTACCTGACGGCGCTGCCCAGGCACGAGGCCGCCTCGTGAGCGCGGCCAGCCTGTCGTCCCGGGGAACGCTGTCGATCGGGGAGGTGCTCGCCCAACTGCGGGCCGACTTTCCCGACATCACCATTTCCAAGATCCGGTTCCTCGAGGATCAGGGCCTGGTGCAGCCGAACCGGACCCCGTCGGGCTACCGCAAGTTCTCCGGCGGGGACGTCGCCCGGCTGAAGTACGTGCTCAGCCAGCAGCGTGACCACTACCTTCCGCTGCGGGTCATCAAGGACCAGCTCGAGGCCATCGACCGGGGGCTGTCCCCGGTGGCGTCGGTACCGCGGCCGGCTCACCCCGTCATCACCGACAACGCCCCCACGCCCGAGCACTTCCGGACGTCCTCGGCGGCCATGCGGCTGAGCCGCGAGGAGCTGCTGAACACCGCCGGGCTGCGCTCGGACCAGCTCAACGAGGTCGAGCAGTACGGCCTGATCTCGTCACGGTCCGGCGGCTTCTACGACGACGACGCCCTGGCCATCGCCAGGGTGGTGGCCGAGATGGCCCGCTACGGCATCGAGGGCCGCCATCTGCGCGGGTTCAAGTCCGCCGCGGACCGCGAGGTCAGCCTGTTCGGCCAGGTCGCGGGGCCGATGGCCAAGCAGCGCAGCGGCGACGGTCGGGCCCGAGCCGAAGAGACCGTGCGGGAGCTGGCCGCGCTGTCGGTGCGGCTGCACGCCGCGCTGGTGCAGATCGGGTTGCGCGACATCGTCGGCTGAGCGTTCAGCGGCTAGTCTCGGTACTAGCACTTCTGGTACGCAAGGCCGTGTGTGCGCACCGGCCGAACGCACCTCGTCCAGGCATGATCATGCGCGCAACAGCAGTGCGCGCACACGAGAGCAGGGGAGGGCTGGAGATGACTCTGCATCCGCTGCAGGTCGTCGGCGTCCGGGTCGAACTGCCGGCGAACCAGCCGGTGGTCCTACTCAAGGAATCCGACGGCGCCCGCTACCTGCCCATCTGGATCGGTGCGGTCGAGGCCTCGGCCATCGCGTTCGAACAGCAGGGCGTGCAGACGCCTCGTCCCATGACCCATGACCTGCTGCGCGACGTCATCGGCGCCCTCGGCGGCGAGCTCAAGCAGGTATCGATCACCGAGCTGCGCGACGACGTCTTCTACGCCGAGTTGCAGTTCGGTGACGGCACCACGGTCAGCGCGCGGCCCTCCGACGCGATCGCCCTTGCCCTGCGGACCGAAACGCCGATCGTCGGTGACGAGACGGTCCTGGCCGCTGCCGGGATCTCTATTCCGGAAGAGGACGAGGACGAGGTCGAGCGGTTCCGCGAGTTCCTGGACACCATCTCGGCCGACGACTTCGCCGGCTCCGAAGGGGACGAGCCACAGGCGGGCACCAGCTGAATTCGACAGCGGCGCACACCGCCTGATCGTCTCATCGGCCACCGCAGCCAACTCTGTAGTTCAACTTGACGGTTACTTATTCGGCCGGAGTCGGCGAGTCGGATTGACCGCCTCTACCGGTCGGCCTACCTTCGTGGAATACCCACCGTGCAATTCGCGGCGGGGGCGGCGCTTCGATCGACGGTCGGGCGCGTTCGGGGACTCGCGGCGACGTGCGCGGCAGGTAGGAGATCGACGTGCTTGACCAGACGCCGGAGCAAGGCGCCCTCTTCAGCCAGCCGAGTATCGGTTCGGACGAGTCCGTGGGGTACCGGGGACCGACGGCCTGCTCGGCGGCCGGGATCACCTACCGCCAGCTCGACTACTGGGCGCGCACCGGGCTGGTTGTTCCCTCCGTACGCTCGGCCGCCGGTTCCGGTAGCCAGCGGCTCTACTCGTTCAAGGACATCCTGGTTCTCAAGGTCGTCAAGCGACTGCTCGACACCGGGGTGTCACTGCAGAACATCCGGCTCGCCGTCGAGGCGCTGCGCGAGCGGGGCGTGGCCGATCTCGCCCAGATGACGCTCCTCTCCGACGGCACCACGGTGTATGAGTGCACGTCCTCGGAAGAGGTCGTCGACCTACTGCGCGGCGGCCAGGGCGTGTTCGGCATCGCCGTCAGCGGAGCGCTGCGCGAGCTGGCGGGATCACTGGCCACGCTGCCGTCCGAGCGCACCGACGGCGCGGTTCAGACCAGCCCGGCATCCGACGAGCTTTCCCAGCGCCGGCAGCGCCGCAGCGAATCCGCCTGAGGCGAACGGCGGAATCCGTCTGAGGCGAGCGGCCCCCCGGGCTGGTAATCTCAGGGACACCGCTACACCCGTACGGGAGAGTTCGCCGCGCATCGCGACGGCGGCGCCGAAGGGGCAACTTCCCCGTCAACCTCTCAGGCCGCAGGACCGTGCGGGTAGGTAGCTCTGAAGGGCACCCGTCCGACAGAGGGGGAAGTTGTGCGGCCAGCACTGGCGTACGACTTCGGCCCCACGTCGCCCTGGAGCTGCTCATGACCGCATCCGTTCCGTTGCTCACCCCGTTTTCGGCACGTCACATCGGCGTCTCGGATCAGGCCGACCAGGACGTCATGCTCAAGACCCTCGGCTTCAGCAGCCTCGAGGACATGATCGCCGCGGCCGTCCCCGAGTCGATCCGCTCGCGGCTGGCCCTCGCGCTGCCGGCGGCCAGCACCGAGGCCGAGGTCGCCGCCGAACTGCACGCACTGGCCGACCGCAACACCGTCCGCGCGTCCATGATCGGCCTGGGCTACTACGACACCATCACGCCGCCGGTGATCCGCCGCAACGTGCTGGAGAACCCGGCCTGGTACACCGCCTACACGCCGTACCAGCCCGAGATCAGCCAGGGACGCCTCGAGGCCCTGCTGAACTTTCAGACCGTCGTCGGAGACCTGACCGGACTGCCCACCGCGGGCGCGTCGCTGCTCGACGAGTCCACCGCGGCGGCCGAAGCCATGGCCCTCGCGCACCGCACCGCCCCGGCCACCAGGAAGGGCGCCACCGTCTTCCTGATCGACGCCGACGCGTTGCCACAGACGATCGATGTGGTGCGCACCCGGGCCGTCGCGCTCGGGCTGCAGGTCCGGGTCGCGGACCTGTCCCAGCAACTGCCCGCCGACCTCGGCGACAACGCGGTGTTCGGCGTCCTGCTGCAGTACCCGGGCGCCTCGGGTGAGGTGCGCAACCCGCGCGGCGTCATTGCCGCGGCACACGAGCTGGGCGCTGTGGTGGCCGTCGCGGCCGACCTGCTGGCGCTGACCCTGCTCACCCCACCCGGCGAGCTCGGCGCGGACATCGCCGTCGGAACCTCGCAGCGCTTCGGCGTACCCCTCGGCTTCGGCGGCCCGCACGCGGGTTACCTGTCGATCCGGGCCGGCCTGGAGCGTCAGCTGCCCGGTCGGCTGGTGGGCGTCTCGGTGGACGCCGACGGCCGCCCGGCGTACCGGCTGGCCCTGCAGACCCGCGAGCAGCACATCCGCCGCGAGAAGGCGACGTCCAACATCTGCACCGCCCAGGTGTTGCTGGCCGTGCTGGCCTCCATGTACGCCGTTTACCACGGCCCCAGCGGGCTTCGTGCGATCGCGACCAACGTGCACTCCCGAGCCACCCGGCTGGCCGCCGGCCTGCGCGCGGCCGGCGTCGCGGTGCTGACCGGATCGTTCTTCGACACGATCACCGTCCGGGTGCCGGGCCGGGCGAACGAGATCCTGGCCGCGGCGGAACAGCGCGGGGTCAACCTGCGCCCCGTCGACGCCGACCACCTCGGCATCTCGTGCGACGAGGCGACCACCGAGGCCCAGCTCGGCGCGGTGCTGCAGGCCTTCGGCGTCATTCAGCCGCTGCCGGACGGCGCGGAGCCGGCGCTGCCGGTCGACCTGCGCCGCACCTCGGACTACCTGACGCATCCGGTGTTCAACACCCACCACTCCGAGACGTCGATGCTGCGTTACCTGCGCCGGCTCGCCGATCGCGATTACGCCCTGGACCGCGGCATGATCCCGCTGGGCTCCTGCACCATGAAGCTGAACGCGACGACCGAAATGGAACCGGTCACCAACCCGGGTTTCGCCAACATCCATCCCTTCGCCCCCGAGGGGCAGTTCGACGGTTACGCCCAGCTGATCGGCGACCTGCAGCGGTGGCTCAGCGAGATCACCGGCTACGACGCCGTCTCCCTGCAGCCGAACGCGGGCGCGCAGGGCGAGTTCGCCGGCCTGCTGGCGATCCACGCCTATCACCAGAGCCGCGGCGACCTGCAGCGCACGGTATGCCTGATCCCGGCCAGCGCGCACGGCACCAACGCGGCGTCGGCGGTGCTTGCGGGCATGAAGGTGGTCGTGGTCGCCACCAGCGGCGACGAGGGCGAGGTCGACCTCGATGACCTCAAGGCCAAGATCGCGCAGCACGCCGGCAACCTTGCGGCGATCATGGTGACCTACCCGTCCACGCACGGCGTGTTCGAGGATCACATCGGCGCGGTGTGCGAGCTGGTGCACGAGGCGGGCGGCCAGGTCTATGTCGACGGGGCGAACCTGAACGCGATGGTGGGCCTGGCACGTCCCGGCAAGTTCGGCGCGGACGTCTCGCACCTGAACCTGCACAAGACGTTCTGCATCCCGCACGGTGGTGGCGGTCCGGGGGTCGGGCCGATCGGCGTCCGGTCCCACCTCGCGCCGTTCCTGCCCAACCACCCGCTGCAGTCGAGTGCCGGCCCCGCGACCGGCCCCGGTGCCATCGCGGCAGCGCCGTGGGGGTCGGCCTCGATCCTGCCGATCACCTGGGCGTACCTGCGCCTGATGGGTCCGGACGGCCTGGTCGCGGCCACCAGCACCGCGATCCTGTCGGCCAACTACATCGCGGCCCGACTCAACGATCACTACCCGGTGCTCTACACCGGTGCTCGTGGCCTGGTCGCGCACGAGTGCATCCTGGACCTGCGCCCGCTCACCAAGCAGATCGGTGTCACCGTCGACGACGTGGCCAAGCGGCTGGTCGACTACGGCTTCCACGCTCCGACGATGTCGTTCCCGGTGTCGGGCACGCTGATGGTGGAGCCGACGGAGAGCGAGGACCTGGCCGAGATCGACCGGTTCATCGACGCCATGATCTCGATCAAGGGTGAGGTCGACCGGCTGTCGGCGGGCGAGTGGAGCTCAGGCGACAACCCGCTGCGCAATGCCCCGCACACCGCCCGCAGCCTGGTAGCCGAGTGGAACCACCCGTACTCCCGGGAAGAGGCCGTCTACCCCGCCGGAGTCGACCCGATGTCGAAGTACTGGTCGCCGGTGCGACGCATCGACGGCGCCTTCGGCGATCGCAACCTGGTGTGCTCCTGCCCTCCCGTGCAGGACTATGCCTAGCGGTGGCTGGGGGCTACCCGCAGTCAAAAACCGTACTCAGGCCACCCGGTGCAGGGCAGCCGCGGTCAGGTCCGCACGGCGGGCATGCACGCAGCGCCCGTCAGGCAGGATCTCGCCGGTGTCGTCGAACAGGACGACGCCGTTGCAGAGCAGACTCCAGCCCTGCTCCGGGTGGCAGGCCACCACGTGCGCGGCGTCCCGGTCGGAACCGTCGGCGTTGGGACACAGCGGTTGATGTGCACACTGGGCGCGGGTGATCGGGTGTACCGAGGTGGTCACGGCGGGCTTGCTGGGCGATTCGGGGACGGACTGACTACTCATTGCCGGCTTCCTGGGCTCATATCGCGGTCGGGTCAACACCCGATCACACGACCTTAACACTTACTAAACTTCGATGTCTGGTTGAGTAAACAACTCTACGCCGAAATTCGGGGACCCTACCGCGCGTGCAGTCAGGTCCGACCGGCCCGATCCTGGGCGCCGGCGAGTGCGTCGCTCCGCGGGACCCAGGTCACCAGTGTCGCCGGAAACCCCGTGGCGGTCGCCGCCGCGATGACGGCCGGATCGTCGTCGACGAAACACGCGATGTCCCGATCGCGCAACCGCCGCAGCTCCGCCACCTTGAGCACCGGCGCCGGACGGTAGTCCCGGTCGGCCCGCATGACCAGCTGTCCGGCGGGCAGCCCCTGGTCGGCGAGCCAGCGGGCGGTCACGGGCCGCAGCCAGTTCGGCCGTCCGGTCAACCAGACGATGTCGTGGTGCTCGGCCGCGGCGTGCGCGGCCGCGATCCCCTCGGCAATGCCGGTGTCGGCCGCCGCCGCGTCGAAGAACTGAGCCCAGTCCTTGGGCCGGTGCGCGACGTGGTGCACCCGATGGCGGACATCGGCCACCACTCCGTCGATGTCGAAGACAGCAATGCTCACCCGATCGAGAGTAGTGGCGCGCGCCCGGCGACTAGACTGTTGCAAACGTGAAGTTCCTCAATGACGGTGTGCCGTCCCATGACCTGACCTACGACGACGTTTTCATGGTCCCGCGCTCCTCCGACGTGGCCTCGCGCTTCGACGTGGACCTGTCCACCACCGACGGCAGCGGTGCCATGATCCCGCTGGTGGTGGCGAACATGACGGCCGTAGCCGGGCGGCGGATGGCCGAGACGGTGGCTCGCCGTGGCGGCCTGACCATCATTCCGCAGGACATCCCGGTCGAGGTGGTGTCCGAGGTCGTCGCGTGGGTGAAGCAGCGCGATCTGGTACACGACACCGCGCTCACGCTCGGCCCATCCGACACGGTGTCCGACGCCCTGGCCCTGCTGCCCAAGCGGGCGCACGGGGCGGTGATCGTGGTCGAGAACGGGCGTCCGGTCGGCGTGGTCACCGAACGGGACTGCACCGGAGTGGACCGCTTCGCACAGCTGTCGGCGGTCATGTCGACACGCCTGGTCACCCTGCCCGCGAAGGTCGGCGCCAGAGAGGCCTTCGAGCTGCTGGCGGAGGGTCATCACCGGCTGGCTCCGGTCGTGGACGAGGACGGCGCTCTGGTCGGGGTGCTGACCCGGACGGCCGCACTCCGCGCGACGCTGTACGACCCGGCGTTGGACTCCTCCGGCCGGCTGCGGGTCGGCGCGGCCCTCGGGGTCAACGGCGACGTCCGGGGCAAGGCCGAGCGGTTGCTCGACACCGGCGTGGACCTGCTGGTGATGGATACCGCCCACGGGCACCAGCGCCGGATGCTCGAGGCCCTCGCGACGGTGCGCGGACTGGCGCCGGGCGTGCCGATCGTCGCGGGCAACGTGGTCTCCGCCGAGGGCACCGTGGACCTGATCGAGGCCGGTGCCGACATCGTCAAGGTCGGGGTCGGCCCCGGTGCCATGTGCACCACCCGCATGATGACCGGCGTCGGCCGGCCGCAGTTCTCGGCCGTCCTGGAATGCGCGGCGGCGGCCAAGGAGCTCGGCAAGCACGTGTGGGCGGACGGCGGCGTCCGGCACCCGCGCGATGTCGCGCTCGCGCTGGCCGCGGGAGCGTCCTCGGTGATGATCGGGTCCTGGTTCGCGGGGACGTACGAGTCGCCGGGGGACCTGCAGGTCGCCTCGGACGGGCGGCCGTACAAGGACAGCTTCGGCATGGCCTCGGCCCGCGCGGTCGCACACCGGACGTCCACCGAGTCCGCCTTCGACCGTGCCCGCAAGGCCCTGTTCGAGGAGGGCATCTCCAGCGGCCGGAAGTTCCTGGATCCGGAGCGGCCCGGTGTCGAGGACCTGATCGACGCGATCGTCGCGGGCGTCCGCTCGTCGTTCACGTACTCGGGCGCGCGCACCATCGCCGAATTCTCCGACCGCGCCATCATCGGGGTGCAGAGCGCCGCCGGTTACGCCGAGGGCCGCCCGCTTCAGCTCGGTTGGTAGGGATGTGACCGCATTGCTTGACGCCGGACGCGCGGCGACGGCATCCTTGATATGTGAACGTTCGTTCAGGCGTTGTCGCCGCGCACGAGGCTGCCGTGTCGATGCCCGCGGAGCGCGACATCCTCGACACCGCCGAGGTGTTCGGGTTGCTCTCCGACCCCGGCCGACTGCGTCTGCTGGTCGTGCTGAGCGCGGGTGAGGCGAATGTGGGAACACTGTCGGTGCTGTCCGGACTCAGCGAGTCCGCCACCTCGCACGCGTTGCGGCTGCTGCGGGCGCACGAGGTGGTGCACGTCCGCCGGGCCGGCCGGCTGGCGTTCTACCGGTTGGCGGACTCCCACGTCGGTGACCTGCTGAGCATCGCGCTGGCGCACGCCCAGCACAGCGACGTCCGCCACGACGAGCCCGGCGACCTGCGGCACGGCGAACCCGATCTTGCGAGCCAGCCATGACTCAGCGCCATCCCGACAGCGAGCACAGCCGCGGCAACCGCGCTCACGGCGGGGACGGCCACGTGCATGGACCTGCCGCGGTCACGGCCCAGACCGACCGGCGCTGGCTGTTCGCCTCGCTGGCGGTGATCCTCGCCTTCATGTCGGGCGAGGTGACGGTGGGTCTGGCGTCCGGTTCGCTGGCGCTGCTCACCGACGCCGGCCACATGCTCACCGACGCCGCCGCACTGGCGGTAGCGATCGCTGCCTCGAAGCTCGCCCAACGCCCGGCCCGAGGCGCGTACACCTATGGCTTCACCAGGGTCGACGCCCTGTCGGCCCAGGCCAATGGCATCACCCTGCTGCTGCTCGCATGCTGGTTCACCATCGCGGCCGTCCGCCGGCTCGTGCACCCGCCCGACGTGGACGGAACCGCCGTGCTGGTGGTGGCCCTGATCGGCGTCGCGGTGAATGGGCTCGCGGTGCTGCTGGCCAGCAAGGCCAACCCGAACAGCCTCAATGTCCGGGGCGCCGTGGCGCACCTGGTCAACGACCTGTGGGCGTTCCTGGCCACCGCGGTGGCGGGCCTCGTCGTCGTGCTCACCGGTTGGGCCGGTGCGGACGCGGTCGCCGCGCTGGTCGTCGCCGCGCTGATGGCGCATGCCGGTGTCGACCTGGTGCGGGCGGCCGGCCGGGTGTTCCTGGAGGCTGCCCCGACCGGCAGCGATCCAGCCCTGATCGGCAAGGCGATGGCCCAGGTCGACGGAGTGACCGAGGTGCACGACCTGCACGTGTGGGACCTGGGCGCCGGTGAGGCCGCACTGTCAGCGCACGTGGTGGTGGCGGAATCCTTCGACTGTCACCAGGTCGCGCTGGGGGTGCGGCTGGTGCTTGTCGACAGCTACCGGATCGGGCACGCCACCCTGCAAGCGGACCACCGGCACCCCGACCGGGCACTAGTCGCTGACGACTGTGCGGGCGTGGGTCACGGCCCCGGCTACGTCGGCGAGCTCGGCACCGTCTGACGACTCGTCAGTAGCGTCTGAGCCGCTGATGTAGGCACGCCACAGCGCCGCGTAGGTGCCGTCGCGGGACAGCAGCTCCTCGTGCGGCCCGTCCTCGACGATCCGACCCTCGGACATCACCAGAATCCGGTCTGCCCGCGCCGCCGTGGTGAGCCGGTGCGCCACCGTCACGGTGGTGCGATGCCGGCTGAGCCGCTGGGTGGCCTCGGTGACGACCGCCTCGCTGGCCAGGTCGAGGGCCGCGGTTGCCTCGTCCAGGAGCAGGATGTCGGGGTCCACCAGCTCGGCACGGGCCAGCGCGATGAGCTGGCGCTGCCCGGCGGACAGGTTCCGACCCCGCTCACCGACCTCGTGCAGGTAACCCTCGCTCAGCGTGGCGATCATGTCGTGTGCGCCTACCGCCCGTGCGGCCCGCTCCACCTCGCGGTCGGTAGCCTCCGGCCGGCCGTAGGCGATGGCGTCCCGAATGCTGCCCGGCGACAGGTAGGCCTCCTGCGGAACGAATCCGAGGTGCCGGCGGTAGTCGGCGAGATCCATGGCGCGCAGGTCCACGCCGTCGGCCCGTACCGATCCCTCGATCGGGTCGTAGAACCGGGCGATGAGCTTGACAACGGTCGACTTGCCGGCGCCGGTCCGGCCGACCAGGGCGACCGATTGGCCGGCCGGTACCCGCAGGTCGATGTCACGTACGGCGGGAGCGTCGGAGTGGTTGTACGCGAACCGGACGCCGGCCATGGTGATCTCGCCCCGAAGCTGGTCCACCGGCCTCGGGTGCTCGGCGTTCGGGGTTCCGGTGGGGGCGCGCAGCAGGTCCTCGAGCCGGGACAGGCCGACCGACGCCTGCTGGTAGCCGTCGAAGACCTGGGACAGCTGCTGGACCGGTGAGAAGAAGGCGTCCAGGTACAGGAAGAACGCGATCAGCGCACCGGCGGTGAGCGTGCCGTGCGACAGTCGGTGCGCACCGAAGCCCAGCACTGCCGCACCGGAGACGTCGGCGAGGAACTGGACAAAGGGGAAATACGCTGCGATGTAACTCTGCGCCCGCAGCCGGGAGTTGCGGTAGTCGCTCGCGGCGCCCAGGAACCGGCGGGTGTTGTGCTGTTCCCGGCTGAAGACCTGAGTCACCCGGACGCCGGCGACGTTCTCCTGGAACTGGGCATTGACGGTGCTCACCCGCTCGCGTGCCTCGACGTAGGCGGGCACCGCGGCCCGCCGGAAGGCCCAGGTGGCGGCCAGCAGGATGGGCAGCGCGACGACCAGGACGAGGGCCAGCTCGGCGTCGAGCACCAGCAGCGCGATCAGCACGCCGACGAGGGTCAGCACGCTGATGAGCGCGGTGGCCAGGCCCGTCTGCAGGAAATTGGACAGCGCGTCGACGTCGGTGGTCATCCGGGTCATGATGCGGCCCGCCAATTCGCGCTCGTAGAAGTCGAGGCTGAGCCGCTGCAGGTGCGCGAAGGCCTTCACCCGCAGCGTGTAGAGCAGCCGCTCGCCGGTGCGTCCGGTCATCCACTGACCGGCCGCGCTCACCCCCCAGTCGAGGACGAGTACCCCGAGCGCGATGGCCGACACGATGAACAGCACCCGTACGCGGTGCTCCCCGACACCGCGGTCGATGCCGGTCCGGATCAGCGAGGGCAGCACCAGCTGGAGCAGCGCGTCCAGGCCGATCAGCACGATTCCCAGCGCGAACGGCAGCTTCAGCGGTGCCAGCAGCCGGCGCAGGCCGAACTTCTCGTCCGGTGCCTGGGCCTCGGCCTCGTCGACCGCGGGATGATCGGTCGCCGGCGGCAGCGCGGCGACCTTCGCGAGCAGCGCCGGGGTGGCGGGTACGCCGTCGAGCATGCCACCGCCGCCCGGACCACCGCCGGCTCCGGCGACACCGGCTCGGCCCGCGGCCGGGCTTCCGGTCGATGTGCCGGCCACCGCAACGCCGTTGAGCGAGCCGTCCGGGGAGTCGGGTAGCCGGCGTTGCCACAGGGCGATGGTGACGCCGCCAACCACGGTGGTCGACGGCTCGGCATCCTGGCACAGTTCGCCGGCGTCGATCCCCTCGGCATCGTCTCCGGGACCGCCCAGCAGCAGCCGGAACAGCGGTGAACGCACCATCAGCTCCTCGAAGGTCCCGATATCGGCCACCCGGCCGTCCTCCAGCACCGCGATCCGGTCCGCGAGTGCCAGGGTCGAACGCCGGTGCGCGACGAGGACCGTGGTGCGACCGGCGATCAGGTGCCGCAGGGTCGCCAGGATCTCGGACTCGACGCGTGGGTCGATGGCGCTGGTGGCGTCGTCGAGCAGCATGATCCGGGGCCGGGTGAGCAGCGCGCGGGCCAGCGCGATCCGCTGGCGCTGGCCACCGGACAGGGTCAGGCCCCGCTCCCCGACGAGGGTGTCATAGCCCTCGGGCAGCTCGGTGATGAAGCCGGCGGCCTCGGCGGCTTCCGCGGCGGCGACGATCTCGTCCTGGGAGGCCCCCGGACGCCCGTAGGCGATATTGGCGGCGATGGTGTCGGAGAAGAGGAAGCTGTCCTCGAACACCATGCCGATGGCGGCGCGGACGTCGGCCAGCCGCAACTGGCGAACGTCGACCCCGCCGATCGACAGGGCGCCGGAGTGCACGTCGTAGAAGCGCGGCACCAGCATGGCCAGCGTCGATTTTCCCGAACCGGAACCGCCGACGATGGCGACGGTCTCGCCCGCGCGCACGGTCAGGTCCAGGCCACGCAGCATCGGTTCGGAGCGGGTGTAGCCGAAGCTGACATCGTCGAACCGGAGCTCCAGCGGACCGGGCGGTACGTCCCGCGCGTCCGGAGAATCCACGACAGCGGGGGAGGAGTCGATCACCTCGAGCACCCGTTCCACGCCGGCTCGGGCCTGCTGGCCGATCGTGAGCAGCGCCGTGACCTGACGCACCGGGCCGACGAGCTGGCCGAGGTAGGTGGAGAACGCCAGGAACGTTCCGATGGTGATCTGGCCGTGCAACGCCAGCCAACCGCCGAGCAGCAGCACGCCGACCTGGCCGAGCCCCGGGATCGCGGTCAGCGCCGAGGAATACTTGGCCTGGAAGCGGACGACCCGCATCCGCATGGCGAACAGGGCGCGGGCCTGCGCGCTGAGCTCGCGGACCTCTCGCTGCTCCTGGCCGAATCCCTTGACGACCCGGACGCCGGTGACCGCGGCCTCGACGTGGCCGACCAGATTGCCGGCCTGCTGCTGCGCGACCCAGTTCGCCGGGAACAGGTCACGTCGTGAGGCGAGCGCGACGAACCACAGGGCCGGCGCGATGGCGAAGGCGACCAGCGTCAGCAGCGGCGACAGCCACAGCATGGCGATGAGGGAGATCACGAACAGCAGAACGTTGCCGGTGAGGGCCGGCAGAAAGGCGAGCAGCCCCTGGACCAGGCCGACGTCGCTGATCGAGCGGCTCACCACCTGGCCGGTCTGCAGGGCGTCCTGCGCGGCCCCGTCCAGTCGCTGCAGGGAGGTGAAGACGTCGCCGCGCAGGTCGTACTGGACGTCGAGGGAGAGCCGGCCGGCAAGGTAGCGGCGGATGAACGTGAGCGCGTACTGCGCGAGCGCGGCACCGATGAGCACGAGGACCCAGGGCGTGATCGAGTTTCGGTGGCCGACGGAGTTCGCGGCGGGAGCGCTGACCAGATCGATCACGTGCTTGATGACCAGCGGGACGGCGACCGAGACCACGGCGCCGGCGAGGGCGGCGGCGAAGGCTCCGAAGAGGTCGAGACGGTGGCGTAAGCAGTACCCGAGAAGCCGGCGGATCCAGGACGCGGTCGTGGGTTCGGCTGTTGGCACGACAGCCAGTCTATGCCGTTTGTTAGAAAGCCAAACTTAGGTTCCGGCGACGCCGTCGGTGGCGCTCGGTACGGTCGGCGTCAGGACTCGTCCCGAACCTCTGCCGCGTCGAGATCGGTTCGGACCCCGCGGAACACCGGCTCGCGCATCCGGCGCGCCGGCGACCACCCGAGATGCCGAACCTCGATCACCAGCCGGGGCCGGCACCAGCAGGCGCTTTCGGTGCCACCATCGAGCAGACCGTCGGACGGCGTGTCAGTCGGGCCGTCAGGTGGGCCATCGAATGGGGTGGCGAACGGGGCCGTCTCAGCGGGAATTGCGGACAGCAGCCTGCGCAGGTCCTGGCCGGACCCCCCGCCGATGCCCCGCTCCACCCGCCCGGCGTAGCGCAACAGCCCGGCGCCGTCGGGAAGACCGACGAGCAGCGCCGCCACCCCGTCCTCGGTAGCGGGCAGCCAGCCGCCGACCACGCAGGCCTGATGGCGCCGGTGCGCGGTCTTCACCCAGTCCGGGCTGCGCCGTCCGGGCTGGTAGGTCGAGCCGGATCGCTTCGCCACCACGCCCTCGAGACCCTGCTCCCGGGTGGCGGACAGCAGCGCCGGGCCGTCGTCATAGCGAGGCGAGGTCCGCCAGGACTCGGCCGGAAGCCGCAGCCTTTCCAGGCTGGCGCGGCGCTCGGTGAGCGGGCGGCCGGTGAGGTCCACGCCGTACAACCGGAGCAGGTCGAAGGCCATCACGGTGGCCGGCTCGTCCTCGGCGAGTCGCCGCGTCCGCCGGGCGTCGGTTCCCCGCAGCCGATCGGTCAGCGCCTCGTGGGACGGCACGCCGTTGCGCAGCATGATCACCTCACCGTCGATCAGCGCGTCCCGGACGGTGCCGGTGACGGGTTCGAGCTCGGGAAAGCTGCCTGTCACATCCCGTCCGACGCGCGAGAGCAGTTGCAGGCCTGATTGCGACACATCGGCCAGTATGCGGAGCCCATCCCACTTGACTTCGTGAAGCCACTCCGCGCCAATGGGTTGTGGGCCAGCAATTGCCAGCATCGGTCGCATACGCTCATGCTGCCCGTCGAACATTTGGCGCGCTAGGCGTGAGGAGCACGGTATGAGGGCGATCTGGAAGGGCGCGGTGTCCTTCGGTCTGGTCAACGTGCCGGTGCGGCTGTTCGCCGCCACCGAAGAGAACGACATCCGCTTTCACCAGGTGCACCGGGCCGACGGCGGCCGCATCCGCTACAAGCGGACCTGCAGCGTGTGCGGTGAGGAGGTCGGGTTCGACTCGATCGCGAAGGGCTATGAGACCAGCGACGGCCAGCTGGTCATCCTCACCGACGAGGACCTGGACAAGCTGCCGGTCGCCACCAGCCACGAGATCGATGTGGTGGAGTTCGTCCCCAGCAGCCAGGTCGATCCGATCCTGTTCGCCAAGAGCTACTTCCTCGAGCCGGACGCCAAGGCCGCCAAGCCGTACGCGCTGCTCCGAGAGGCGCTGGTCGAGACGGAGCGGATGGCGATCGTCAGGGTGGCCCTGCGCCAGAAAGAGACTCTGGCGGTGCTGCGGGTGCGGGACAAGACGATCCTGCTGCAGACCATGCTGTGGCCCGACGAGGTGCGCAAGGCGGAGTTTCCGGTGCTGGACACCGAGGTCGAGCTTCGCCCGCAGGAACTGAAGATGGCGGCGTCGCTGGTCGAGAGCATGGCCGCCGACTTCGAGCCGGAGCAGTTCACCGACAGCTACCGGGCGGCCGTCGTCGAGCTCATCGAGGCCAAGGTGGAGCGCGGCGAGTCCGCCCAGCTCGTCGAGGACGAGAAGAAGCCCGCCGCCGGAAAGACCGGTGAGGTCATCGATCTGCTCACCGCGCTGCAGCGCAGCGTGGACCGCGCCCGGGGCGGCACGGTGGCCCAGGACGGCGCTGCCCAGGACGGCGCCGGCAGCACGGGCTCAGCTGCCAGCGCGTCCGGTAGTAACGCAGCGTCTGGTAGTAACGAGGCCGGAGCCGCTCCGAAGAAGGCTGCCCGCAAGGCTCCGGCAAAAAAGGCCGCCGCCAAGAAGGCGCCCGCCAAACGCGCCGCCGCCAAGACCACCGCGGCCGCCCAGGCACCGGCGAAGAAGGCCGCGTCCAAGAGCGCCTGACGTCGAGCCGTCCCGGTTGAGCTGGGTGTACTTTGTGCTGGTGAGTTTTGCTTGCGCCGTAACGACACTGCGCCTGTGGTGGCCGTCCTGCTAGGACGGCTCACTCGACCTGGACCCGTGAACGCACCGGTCCACCACTCAAGGGCCGTCCCCGCCGGGACGGCCTTGTTGTTTCTTCCGGCGTGGACAGCCCGACCTCGGAGGACGACATGACCACGCTCGAGATCCACAATCGGCACCATGGCCAGGATCTGCCGGCACATTCCGATCGTCCGACCGGCCTGGAAGGCGTCCGGGTGCTCACCGGCGACCGGCCCACCGGAGCGCTGCACCTCGGCCACTACTTCGGCACCCTCGCCAATCGGGTTCGGCTGCAGCGCGAGGGTGCGGACCTTCTGGTGGTGGTCGCGGACTTCCAGGTCATCACCGATCGCGACCTTCCCGGCGACCTCCACGAGCTGACGGCCGGGCTGGTGCTGGACTACCTGTCGTGCGGGCTCGATCCGGACAGCACGACCATCTTCGCGCACAGCTCCGTCCCGGCGCTGAACCAGCTCGTCCTGCCGTTCCTGTCGCTGGTCAACACCTCCGAGCTGGACCGCAATCCCACCGTGAAGGAGGAGATCCGGCTGGCCGGCCGGTCGTCGGTCAACGGCCTGATGCTCGCCTATCCGGTGCACCAGGCGGCGGACATCCTGTTCTGCAAGGCGGAACTCGTACCGGTCGGCAAGGATCAGCTGCCGCACCTGGAGCTGACCCGGGCCATCGCCCGCCGTTTCAACGAACGGTACGGACCGGTCTTCGGACTGCCGGATGCGCTGCTGGGCGAAGCTCCGGTCCTGGCCGGCCTGGATGGCCGCAAGATGTCGAAGAGCCTGGGCAACGCGATCGCGCTGACCGACGACCCGGACGTGGTCGCGGCCAAGGTCCGAGGAGCCAGAACCGACTCGGATCGTCGGATCACCTTCGACCCGGCCGGGCGTCCGGAGATCGCCACTCTGCTGACGCTGGCGGGGTTATGCCGGGGTCAGGACCCGGCCGCCATCGCGGCGGAGGTCGGGGACGGCGGTGCCGCACAGCTCAAGCGCGTGGTGACCGCGGCCGTCAACGACTTCCTGGCGCCCATCCGGGAGCGTCGGTCCGAGCTGAGCCGCGTGGACGCCCGCGACATCCTGGCCCGGGGATCGGAGCGAGCCGGCGCCGTCGCGGCCACGACCCTGGCCGAGGTCACCGAGGCAATGGGCATGAATTACGGCGGTTCACACCGGCCCTGAAGGCGGCCGCCGGAGCCCGGCTCGGCGCGCGGCCAGGAGCAACAGGAGTTGGTGGACGAGCAGGACGTCGGCGACCGCCGCGGCGGCGAAGAGCAGCACGTTGACCGGCGCGGTGAGGGCGAGCGTCTGGCGGGCCAGCTGGTCACCATCCGCTCGTGGAAGGAGCATCGCGTTCACCTGCTCGACCAAACCGTAGGCCAGATGAACGCCGACGATGGCGGGGAGGCCGGCGGGCAGCGTCAACAGCAGCGCGGCGAGGTAGTAGCGGCCGTTGCCGGTGACCTGGGCGGCGGAGGCGAGGCCGGTCACCACCAGCACGTACCCGGCGGCAGCGATCTGGGTGGCGGGCCGCGTCCCCGACAGCACGCTCACCGCGGTGGTTTCAGGACGGCGAAGGGATCGGTGATGGTGAGCTCCCGGCGCGCGAAGCGATACACGGCCGCGGGCCGGCCGCCCGCGCGTCCCGGGGCGGACGTCGCGCCGGTGGGCTCGATCATCTGCCGGCGGGTCATCACCCGGGTGAGGTTGGTGGGGGAGACCTGGTACCCGAGCGCGGCGCTCACCAGATCCCGCAGCTCGGCAATGGTGAATTCCTGTGGCGCGAGCGCGAATCCCACGTTCGTATAAGACAATTTCGCGCGCAGCCGCTCGACGGCGGCATCGATGAAGAACCGGTGGTCGAAGGCCGTTTGCGGAAGGTCGTCGACCGGCTGCCAGGTGGTGTCCGGCGGCGGCTCGGAGTCGGCGTCGGAAGGAACCAGGCCCAGGTAGGCAGTCGCGAGCACCCGGCCGCGCGGGTCACGATCCACGGCGCTGTGCGTTGCGAGCTGCTCGAGATGGGCGATCTCGTGCACGTCGACCTTCACCGCCAGATGCCTGGTGATGGCACCGCGCAGCCGCTCGTCGGCCGACAGGCCACCGCCGGGCAACGCCCAGCGCCCGTGTTGCGGGGACAGCCGGCGACGCCAGAGCAGGACGCACAGCTGCGACTGGCGAACCGACAGCACGACACCCAGTACCTCGTGCGGATAGCTCGGCCACGCCACGCCCAGCCGGTCGGTGCCGGAGTCCTGCACGCCGACTCCGTCCCCGTCCAGCTGTGTGGTCACACGATGGATGCTACCGTGGGCGACAGTAAACGCCTCAGAGGCGAAAACCGGGTGGCCACGTGCCCTTCGACGAGAGAAGTACGCGATGAGCAGTGTGACCGTGGGGCGCGACAGCATCGGCATGGACGTGGCGGGTGCCACCGGCACGCTGGAGGCCTCGTGGCAGGACGAGGTGCGCCGGCTCGCCGCGAGCCAGGACGCGGTGATCCTGGCGCACAATTATCAGACCCCCGATATCCAGGACGTGGCTCACCACGTGGGTGACTCGCTGGCGCTGTCGCGGATCGCCGCCAACACCGACGCCAGCACGATCGTGTTCTGCGGCGTGCACTTCATGGCCGAGACCGCCAAGCTGCTCAGCCCCGACAAGCGCGTCCTGGTTCCGACGGCGGAGGCCGGTTGCTCGCTCGCCGACACCATCGACGCCGACGCGCTGCGTGCCTGGAAGTCCGAGAACCCCGGCGCGGCCGTCGTCGCGTATGTGAACACCAGTGCGGCGGTGAAGGCCGAGGCCGACATCTGCTGCACGTCGTCCAACGCGGTCGAGGTCGTGGAATCCATTCCGGCTGACACCCCGGTGCTGTTCCTGCCCGACCAGTTCCTCGGCGCCCACGTGCAGCGTGCCACCGGTCGCACGAACATCAAGGTGTGGATGGGCGAATGCCACGTGCACGCCGGTATCAGCCCGACCGACATCCGCACCCAGGTGGCCGCCCATCCCACCGCCGAGGTGCTGGTGCACCCGGAGTGCGGCTGCGCGTCGTCGGCGATCTGGCTTGCCGGTGAAGGCGATCTGCCCATCGGACGAACCCGGATCATGTCGACCGGCGCGATGGTCGACGCGGCGCGGGAGATGACTGCCAGCACCGCGTTGGTGGCCACCGAGATCGGGATGCTGCATCAGCTTCGCAAGGTCAACGACCGGACGACGTTCCTGCCGATGAACGCCAAGGCCTCCTGCCGCTACATGAAGATGACCAACGCCCAGCTGCTGCTGCGCTGCCTGCGCGAGGGCCGCGACGAGATCACCATCCCCGCCGACATTGCCGCGCCGGCCCGGCGGGCCGTCGAGCGGATGATCGCCATCGGCAAGCCCGGTGGCGGCGAGTAACAGTTACCGTCGGGGGATGGAGACTTCCGCCGCCCTGGAGCGGACCATCCTGGCGTTGCTCGCCAAGCGCCGGCCCGGCGCCACGATCTGCCCGTCCGACGCCGCGCGTGCGGTCTCGGCCGACGGGTGGCGAGAGCTGATGGACGACGCCCGCGCGGCCGCCGGCCGGCTGGTGACCAGTGGCGATGTCGAGATCACCCAGCACGGCGACGTGGTCGACCTGGCCGCGGCACGCGGGCCGATCCGGATCCGCCGGACCGGAGCCGGCGGGCAGGCGTGACGCAGCGTTCCCTGGCGGCGGATCAGGAGCGGGTGCTGGACTCCTCGGACGGCACAGGCAAGGATGGCGTGGAGAGCTGAGCTGATGTGGAGGATCTGCCGTGGCCGATGGCGTGGGATTGTCACTGTCCGGGATCGTGCTGGACGCGCCTGATCCACAGGCGCTGGCGCGGTTCTACCAGCGGCTGCTCGGGTGGGAGGTGTCCCAGGACGAGCCTGGTTGGGTGAAGCTCCGCTCACCCGAGGGTGGCGCCGGATTGTCCTTTCAGGAAGAGAGCAACTACGTCCGGCCGGTGTGGCCGGCCCGCCCCGGCGACCAGCAGATGTCGGTACACCTCGATGTCCGGGTGGATGACCTGGCCGCGGCTGGTGAGCACGCCCTCGAAGCGGGAGCCGTGCTGGCGGACTTCCAGCCCCAGCAGGACGTCCGGGTCTACCTCGACCCAGCCGGTCACCCGTTCTGCCTGTTCGAGCAGTAGCAGGGCTCGTCCCCAACTCGTTCCGTTTGCCCGACGCGGGCCAGCTCCAGGTCGAGCGGCGTGCGTGCTGCCGGCGAGCCTGCGACGATGCACGCATGACCCAGCACCGGCTCGATCCCACCCCGACAACCGTGACCGACTACTTCAACCCCGAGACGCCGTCGGTGCTGTCGGTCGAGTCCGGCGACAGCGTGGTGGTGCGGTCGCTGGACGCCTCCGGCTACCTGAGCCGTCAGCAGTCGCCGGGGGACCGCCCGCCACAGCTGCTTCCGCAGGGACGCGGGCACTGCCTCACCGGTCCGATCGAGGTGCTCGGCGCGCGACCGGGCATGGTGCTGTCGGTTGAGTTCCGCTCGCTGCAGCCGGCGGACTGGGGCTGGACGGTCGCTGCGGCCCTGGACAACCGGCTGACCCGCCGGCTCGGCCTGGCGGGCGGCCCGCCGGTCAGCTTCCTGTGGGACATCGACTGGGATATCGACGCCGCCGCGGGCACCGCGACCAACGACCGCGGCCACACCGTAGGACTGGCCCCGTTCCTCGGCGTGGTCGGCATGCCGCCCGCAGACCCGGGGCGGCACTCCACGATCCCGCCGCGCACGGAAGGCGGCGGCAACATCGACTGCCGCGAGCTCGTCGCCGGCTCGACGCTCTTCCTGCCCGTCACGGTGCCGGGAGCGCTGCTGTCCCTCGGGGACGGCCACGCCGCGCAGGGCGACGGCGAGGTGGGCGGAACCGCCATCGAGTGCGGAATGACCACGACCGCGGTGCTGACGTTGGTTGCCGATGCGCCGGTGCCCGGCCTCCACGCGGAGACGCCGTCCGGGCGGATCACCTTCGGTTTCGACAAGGACCTGAACGTCGCGATGGGGGATGCCCTGGACAACATGCTGACCTGGATGCAGGGCCTGTACGGCCTCGAGAAGGCAGCCGCCCTGGCACTCGCGAGCGTCAGTGTCGACCTGCGGGTTACCCAGGTGGCCAACGATGTCTGGGGAGTACACGCCGTGCTGCCGACCGGCGCGGTGACGTGGCACGCGTAGAGGCGCCGATCAGTTCGGCATGGCGGCATCGGCATAGGACGGCAGGTCGCGCATGCGTCGTAGCGGGGACAGCAGCACCGGCAAGAACGTCAACGATCCGCCGACGGCCGCGACGAAGAGCGTCGGCCGCACGCCGATCGTCGATCCGAGCAGGCCGCCGAGCACCGCGCCCAGCGGCATGGTGCCCCACACCAGAAAGCGCATTGTCGCGTTCATCCGACCCTGCAACGACGGCGGGCACAGGCCCTGACGGAAGCTGACCTGGGTGATGTTGTAAACCACGATGCCCGTCCACATCACGAGTCCGGCGATGGCCAGCAGCGCCAGTGACCAATCGCGCCGTACGAAGGGTGCGACGAACCCGCACGGGCCGCTGACCAGCGCGGACAGCCAGATGGCCGGTCCCTGGCCCACGCGGGCGGCGAACCGGCGCGCGAGCAGGGAGCCCAGCAGGCCGCCGATGGCCGATGTGGACGAGATCGCGCCGATCCAGCCAGCAGGCAGGCCGAGGTTGCGGGCGAGCAGCACGGTGAACACCGCGGCGCCCATTGCGTTGAAGAGATTGGCTGATCCAGTACACAGGGCGATAGAGCGCAGCAGCCGGTTGCCGAGGACGAACCGCACTCCCTGCCCGATCTCGCGGCGCAGGTTCCGGTCCGGCAGGCGTGCCGGCTTCACGGGCCGCGCCCGGACCGCGGCCACCCAGGTGGCCGACCACAGGAAGCTGACCGCGTCGAGAAGCATGGCGTACGGCGCGGTGAGCACTTGGACGAGCACGCCTCCGACGCTCGGCCCGGCGATCTGAGACACCGATTCGCTGGCCTGCAACTTGGCGTTGCCCTCGACGAGCAGGTCGCGGTCGACCAGTTGTGGCAGGAACGACTGATAGGCGATGTCGAAGAATACCGTGCAGGTACCGACAAGAACGGCAACGGCGTACAGCTGCCCGATCGTCAGCACGCCGAGCCGGTGCGCGAGCGGTATCGATCCCAGTGCGGCCGCGCGAATCAGGTCCTGGGCGATCAGGACGCCGCGCAACCGCATCCGGTCCACCCACGCGCCGGCGGGTAGGCCGATCACCAGAAAGGCAGCGGTCTCGCAGGCGGTGAGCAACCCGACCGCGAACGTGCTCGCGTGCAGGCTGAGGATCGCAACCAGCGGCAGTGCCAATTGGCTGATCATCGTGCCGAACTGGCTGACCGTCTCGCCGATCCACAACCGTCGGAAGTCCAGGTGATGCCAGAGGCCGCCGCGGCGGGGCCGCGTCGGGTCGGCCGTCCGAGAAGTCACGGAAGCCACTGTCGGCCAGTGATTGGTCTTTGTCAATCACTGGCCTAGGATGACGCCATGACGCCACGCAGGCAGGCCACCGACGAGGAGGCGAGGGCGCTGGCGTCGTCGCTGCGGTTGCGCATCCTGCGGATCTGCCTTGACGCCGAGCACACCAACAAAGAGATCGCGCAAATCCTCGGACGTGATCCCGCGAGCACCCTGCACCACACCAGGACGCTCGTTCGGACCGGCTTTCTCCAGGCGCGGCCGGAGCGGCGCGGTGCTCGGGGAGCGCGCGAGATCCCGTACCTGGCCACCCGGAAGTCCTGGCGGCTGAGCACTCCGGCGATGGACAGCTCGATGCTCGACACGTTTCTGGAGGAGTTGGCGCTCGTCCCGGCAGCCGATGTGGACGCCGCCCGGCTGGGGCTCCGGCTGTCGGCCGCCGACATGGCGGAGTTCCGGGCACAGCTCCGGGCACTGCTGGACGACTTCGCCGACCGTCCGGACGACCCGGCCGCACCGGCCTGGTCGGTGTTCCTGACGGTGCACCCGGACCCGAACCGTCCCTGACGCGCCGACGCCGACGCCGTGAGATCGATGAGACGATGGCTGGATGCGCACGATCAACGGTTACGAGATCGACGACGACCCGGGGCGACTGGACGTCGAGGCCGTCTGGGCCTTTCTCAGCTCGGAGGCCTACTGGAGCAGATGGCGCTCCCGCGCGGATTTCGACCGACAGCTGGCGTCCGCCTGGCGGATCGTCGGCTGCTACGACGCGCACGGCGTCCAGGTCGGTTTCGCCCGGGCAGTGTCCGACGGTGTCTGTTTCGGCTACCTGGCCGACGTCTACATCGACGCCGGACACCGCGGCGCCGGCCTCGGTGCCGCGCTGGTGCGAGAGATGATCGAGGACGGCCCGGGCGCGCGGTTCCGGTGGATGCTGCACACCCAGGATGCGCACGGCCTGTATGCCCGCTTCGGCTTCGAAGCGGTCGATGCGAAGGTGATGGAGCGCAAGACCGATCGAGGCTGACCAGTCAGTTCCGGCGTGTCAGCTGTTCCCCGGCCGCCAGGCCGCCGCGGCTGCCTCGGCGACGGCTAGGTCCTGCCAGCCCATTCCCACGCTCTTGAAAACGCTGATTCCTTTGTCGGGAACAAGGGAAACCAGTTCGGAAAGGCCGATCAGCCTCTCGGCTGTCAGCGATCCCGCTTTGACGGCAAGGATGATGTCACCCGCTTCGCGTAGGGCCGTGCCGGCGTCCTCGACCGCAATCCGGCCAGCCCGCTGGAACACCCGCTCATCCAGTTCGCGAGCGTCGGGTTCATGCGAGCCGACGGCAATCACGCAGGCATGGCCGGCCAGCCGGTCGCCGTCGAAGAGCGGGCGCCGGGCGGTGGTCGCGCACACGACGAGGTCCGTGCTGGCCACGGCACCGTCCGGGGTGCCGGTGCGTGCCTGGACTCCGTGCTCCTGGAGCTCCCTGACCAGCCGCTCAGCCGGCTCGGAACGGCGCGACACCACGGTGACGGCTTCGATGGGACGGACGGCCCGGATGGCATGTACGTGGGCCTGCGCCTGCGGGCCCGCGCCGAACACGGTGAGCTTTGTCGCCTCCGGCACCGCCAGCCGATCGACGGCCAGCGCGGACAGCGCGGGGGTGCGCAGGGTCGTCAGTGCAGCTCCGTCTATCAGTAACCGCGGGGTGAGCGTGACGGCGTCGAAGAGCACGTAGAGCGCCTGAATACGGGGTAGCCCCGCGGCGGGATTGTCCGGAGCCACGCTCAACAGCTTCACGCCGACCGCGTTGCCGGACTCCGCCGGCATCAGGAGCAACTCGCCGTGCCCGGTCGGCACGGCGGTGCGTGGCACGCCGCTGGACAGGTCGGAGCTGAGCGAGATCGCTCGCGTCAGTGCCTGGATCGCCTGCTGCCACGACACCGCCCCGGCAAGATCCTCGGCGTTCAGAAAAGGGAGCGAAGCCGCCGTCATAACCGCCTCCGGCCGAGTTGATCGCAGTAGTGTATAATATCCGCCCGCTCGAAACTCCGCTGGAGGACTGTTCATGGCCCGTGAGCTGACAGGTGTGCAGGTCACCGATTACCACACCGCAGGCGAGCCTTTCAGGATCGTGACCTCGGGCGTTCCCGACATACCCGGAGAGACAATCCTGCAACGACGCGCCTTCGCGCAGTCCTCGGTCGCGGTGGATGCGGTGCGCCGGCTGCTGGTGAACGAGCCGCGCGGACACGCCGACATGTACGGCGGATTCCTCGTCGAGCCGGACGATTCCGGCGCCGACTTCGGCGTGCTGTTCTGGCACAAGGACGGGTACTCCACGGCCTGTGGGCACGGCACGATCGCACTGGGCGCCTGGGCCGTGCAGAGCGGACGGGTGGCTGCCGAGCTTGACGGTGACACCGATGTGGTGATCGACGTTCCGTCGGGCCGGGTCACGGCTCGGGTGTCCTGTAGAGGCGGCCAGGTGGAGCGGGTGTCCTTCCGCAACATCGCCTCCTACGTCCTCGGGCGCCGCGTGGACGTTCCGACGAGTCGCGGAGCCGTCGTGGCCGACATCAGCTACGGTGGCGCGCTGTACGCGTCCGTGGCCGCCGCCGACGTCGGACTGTCCGTGACACCGGCGCACTATCCAGAGCTCATCGCGATCGGCCGTGAGGTCAAATGGGCTTTGAATGAAACACAATGGGCCAAGCATCCCAGTGACTCCAGGCTGGACGGCATCTACGGCACGATCCTTTTCGATGACCTCGGCGACACCGTTGACGGGCCGCATCAGCGCAATGTCACCGTCTTTGCTGACGGTGAGGTGGATCGCTCGCCGTGCGGTTCGGGTACCTCGGCCAGGCTGGCGCTGCTTGTCGAGGACGGTCGGATCGCTTCCGACGACACCTTGCGACATGACTCCATCGTGGGCACCACCTTCACCGGCCGGATCGTCGCGCGGGTCGAGGCCGAGGGGCGCCCGGCCGTCATCACCGAGGTGGCGGGCAACGCCTACCGCACCGGTGCCGCGGTGTTCGACCTCGATCCACGCGACCCCTTGGGAACCGGTTTCGTCCTTCGCTGAGCGAGCGCCGCCCAAGGTCCAGGCAGCGGACGCGCTCCATTGGGTCCCAGAGGTGGCACTAAATCACAGACGGACCACTAGGCCACGTAAGACTTGTCGCCCTCTCGCAGATGAACCTCGGTGACATGCAGTCCGTGCTTGGTCTCGCGTGAGGGGAACACGTCCGGAAGGCGGTTCTCGTGCACGGGGATGATCTGCTTCACCCGACCCCCGACGAGATCCATCATCTGAGCCAGCGTGAAGACGCCGTTCGCCGTGTTGATGCTTAGTCCGACCGGCCTGTAAACGCCGTCCTTCTCCACGCCCTCAAGGTTCTCGTAGGCATAGACATTGTCCCCGGCGAGCACGAAGCGGGTGTCCTCGTCGTCGCCGGCCTGCACGTCGACAAACATGCACCCGAACGTGTGCGTGTCGTGAGCGGCCCAGACATTGATCCCGGGCAGGAGGTCGTGCACATCTCCGGACACGGTCTTCAGGCGACCGTTCTTGGCCAGTTCCACGCCTCGAAGGACATCGTCGGGGTCGATACCGATTGAGAAGTACTGTTGCTCGCGTGGCAGCGTCAGCGCCCAGACCCACTTGGTGAGTTCTCGTTCCTGCAGATAGAAAGTCGCGTTCGGGAAAGCGCTGACGTTTCCGAAGTGATCGAAGTGGGCATGAGTCACGATGACGCTGTCGATGTCCTCGGGGGCAACGCCGATCTCCTCCAGAACGACAGACGGCGACTGCCACGCGATGACGCCGAACTGGCGAGCCAGTTCGCCACCGTACGCGGCGTTGTCGAACCCGACGTCGACCATGATGTTACGGTCGTTCCCTTTCAAGAACACGTAGCCGTAGGGCATTTTGCGGGTGCCCTTGTTGTGCTGGCCGTACACAATGCCGCTCTCCGGGTATTCCAGCACGTGGCTGTACTCAAGCACCCAGATCGAGTAACCGTCGCTCATGAAGACCTCGCTAGTGGTGGTGGGTGATGGTGGTCAGCTCGTGCTGCTCACCGGGCTGGCTGTGCCTGCCAGTGCGCCGTCACGAGCATCGCGTCATGCGGATGTGCAGGCCTGTCACCGTGTGCCAGCGCCCCACCCGGGTGGAGAGGAAGTCCGCCGTCGTCTGCGCGGTGAGGGTGGTGCGCGTGCTCGCGGGGATGGTGCGAGTTGGCGTTCCCGGTCCCGTCATGGTGGGCGTGAGTGTGCCAATGCCCGTCGCCGTGGTGGGCGATACCGTCCAGGTAGCTCGAGTACCCGGAGCAGCTGACCGACGAGAAATGTCGCATGCCAGCGGCAGGAAGGGCCGAACGAGCAAGGCGGCGTCGAACCGAGTCGAGCACTGCGTAGCACAGGTCACCGTGCCCGTCCTTCGCGATTCGCTCAACTTCATCGGCGAGAGCCGTGAGTCCAAGCTGCAACTGCTCAGCGCGAGCGGCGGTGAAGTCCGCCCGTGAGAGGGCGTTGGATCCCAGCAGACGACGGCATTCGGCAAGCTCAACCCCAGCCATTGCCACGACGCCGGACATCTCACCGACTTCGGCGATCCGAAGGCTGCGCAGCAGCGAGACACCCGACAGCGCAAGCAGTACCGTCCGCAGACGTTCATAGGCCTGAGACAACAGGACTGCGGCTTCAACGCCACTGTCGGTCAGTGAAGGAACGCCAGCGGCCATTGCGTCTGCGGTGAGCGGATCCGAACCGTGATGGATGAAGCCCATGCTGGCCTCCTATAGAATATTGAGGATGCACGAAGGTGTGGTGTCTGTCTATAGGTGACGAGGGAATTCCTCGCTGTTTCAGAGACCGCCGCGATCGACGAGCTGGCGGACGATGACGTTGCGCTGGATCTCGTTCGTCCCCTCACCGACGATCATGAGCGGAGCATCCCGGAAGTAGCGCTCGACGTCGAACTCGGTCGAGTACCCGTACCCGCCGTGGACCCGGATGGCGTCGAGGGCGATCTGCATGGCGGTCTCGGAGCAGAACAGCTTCGCCATGCCTGCCTCGAGGTCCGCTCGCTTTCCGCTGTCGTAGCGATCCGCTGCGTACCAGAGCAGCTGGCGAGCCGCAGTCAGCTTCGTCGCCATCTCGGCGAGGTAGTTGCCGACCGATTGGTGCTTCCAGATCGGGACCCCTGACGCCTCGCGTACCTGGGCGTAGGCCAACGCGTCGTCGAATGCAGCTCGGGCGACGCCCGTCGCGCGGGCCGCGACCTGGATCCGCCCGACCTCCAGGCCGCGCATCATCTGCGCGAACCCTTTACCCTCTTCGCCGCCGAGGAGGGCCGACGCCGGCACCCGGCAGTCCTGAAGCGAGATTTCGCAGCTCTCGATGCCCTTGTAACCGAGCTTCGGAAGGTCCTTGGAGACTTCGAGGCCGGGAACCTTCTCGACCAGCAGAATGCTGATCCCCTTGTGCTTGGGTGAGGCCCCCGGGTCTGTCTTGCACATCAGCGCGATCAACCCCGCACGCCTGGCGTTGGTGATCCACGTCTTGGTCCCGTTGATGACGTATTCGTCGCTGTCGCGGCGGGCTGTGGTGGTCATCGCAACGAGATCGGATCCGCCACCCGGTTCGGTCAACGCCATCGTGGCGCGAAGTTCACCGGTTGCCAAGCGGGGGAGGTAGGAGGCCTTCTGCTCCTCGGTGCCGAAGGCGAGCAGCATTTTCGCGACGACCGTATGTCCACCCATCGCGCCGGCCAGGCTCATCCATCCGCGGGCAAGTTCCTCGGTCACCATCGCGTAGCAACGAGTCGACACCTGCACGTCACCGTATGGTTCGGGAATCGCCAGCCCGAAGATCCCCATCTTCTTCATCGTGTCGATCAGAGCCTCGGGATACTGGTTCGCGTGCTCGAGCTCTTGAACCTGCGGTCTGACCTCCGAGTCGACGAAGTCCCTCACGATCTCGACGATCGCCTGTTCTTCCGGGCTGATCTCATTCATTCATAGCTCCTTGCTCACGGGTTCGGGGGCTCGAGGGCCTGCGTGAGCAGACCTCGAGCCCGTGCGAGGACGGGGGCGTCGACCATGTGGCCGTCGACGAGGCCCACGCCGTCGCCGACGGCGGCGACGACGCTGCGTGCCCACTCGACCTGAGCGGGCGACGGCTTGAACAACTCGCGGGTCAGCGGCACTTGCGCCGGATGGATGCACAGCTTTGCCGTCATCCCGAGCGAGGCCGCTTGCTCCACGTCCCCGCGTAGGACGGCAGCGTCACGCACCGCCGTCGTCACTCCGTCGATCGGTGCGGAGCGTCGAGCTGCGGCAGCGGCCAAGCACAGGCGGCTGCGTGCGAAGAGCAGAGCCTGTCGATCGTTCGGGTCGATCCCCAGCTGGGCGGCAAAGTCGATACTGCCGAATGCCGGGCGAACGACTGTGCGTGCGCTCAGGATCTTCAGCGCACGCTCGATGCCGCCGGCCGTCTCGATAAGAGGGATCACCGGCACGTCGCCCGCGCGCTTCCAGTCCTCCGCGCACTCGGCCTTCGGGATCATGAGGCCATCAGCGACCGGCGCGATCGTCGCCACGTCCTCTTCGAACCACTCCGTGCCGGGCGCGTTCACCCGGACAACCGCGGCGCCCCCGGAGTCGAGCCAGCTGACCGCCTCGTGCCGGGCTTGCGGTTTGTGCGCGGCTGGGACCGCGTCCTCGAGATCGATGATGATGACATCTGCGCCGCTCAGGGTTGCCTTGGCGAACCGCTCTGGACGATCACCCGGAACGAAGAGGAATACTCTCGCAGAGGCCAGCCGTTCTGCGGGGCTGGTCATCCGCCGCACCCCAGCTCCGAGGAAGCACCGTTGACATTCATCCTCTATACAATATTGTATAGAGAGCACAGAGGGAAGGTGGCATGGAGAATCGCGATTTTGTTTACATTAATGGTACGTGGCGTCCGGCCACGACCGGTCGGAGTATCCCGGTCGAGAACCCGGCGACTGAGGCCGTGATCGCAACGGTTCCGGAAGCATCCACGGAGGATGTCGACGCCGCAGTGATGGCCGCTCGTACGGCCTTCGAGCAGTGGTCCGGCACGGCTGTGGCCGAGCGGGTCCGCTTGTTGCGGGCACTACGCGAGCAGATCGTCCTCCGGCACGCCGAGATAGCGGAGACGATCACGGCGGAAATGGGCGCGCCGCGCTGGATCTCGACCAGGATCCAGGCAGCACTGCCTGCGACCGTCGTCGGCGCCTACGCCGACCTGCTCGAGGGGTACGAGTTCGAGGAGCGCAGCGGCGACACGTTGATCGTTCGCGAGCCTGCCGGGGTGGTCGGGGCGATCACTCCCTGGAACTACCCGCTCCACCAGATCACGAACAAGCTGGCCCCCGCACTCGCTGCCGGCTGCACGATCGTGATCAAGCCGAGTGAGCTGACGCCGCTCAGTGCATTCCTCCTCATCGACGCCTGCGAGGCGGCCGGTATCCCGCCGGGCGTGGTGAACCTGGTGACCGGTTACGGCAAGGGCGTGGGCGAAGCCCTGGCGAGTCACCCCGGGTTGGACGTGTTTTCGTTCACCGGGTCAGTCGCCACGGGAGCTCGGGTAGCCGAGCTTGCGGCGCAGAACATCACGCGGGTCACGCTGGAGCTGGGCGGGAAGTCGGCCAACATCATCCTCGACGACGCCGACCTATCGGTTGCCGTGAAGGTCGGTATGGCGAACGCCTTCCTCAACTCGGGGCAGACGTGTACCGCATGGACGCGCATGCTGATACCAGCCAGCCAATACGAGGAAGCGGTGGACCTTGCTGTCAACTATGCCAAGGGCTACGTGGTCGGAGATCCGCTCGACGAGAAGACGAAACTCGGTCCGGTCGCGAGCGGGGCGCAACGGGACAAGATCCGCGGCCTGATCAATACGGCGGTGAGCGAGGGCGCGCGTGTCGTCGCCGGAGGCCCGGACGCCCCCGCCGGAATGGGCGTCGGATACTTCGTTCGGCCGACCGTGTTGGCGGACGTGGCGCCCGACTCGACCATTGCGCAGCAGGAGGTGTTCGGGCCCGTGCTGTCGCTGTTGTCCTACAAGGACGACGACGACGCAGTCGCGATCGCGAACAACTCGATGTACGGCCTGCACGGCGGCGTCTGGTCGAAAGACGAGAACCGGGCGATCGCCGTGGCTCGGCGCCTGCGCACAGGTACGGTCGACATCAACGGCGCCAAATACAATCCCATGGCGCCGTTCGGCGGCTACAAGAAGTCCGGCATCGGACGCGAGATGGGCGCGGCAGGTCTGGAGGAGTTTCTCGAGATCAAGTCTGTCGGGTTGCGGTGACGGCACACCGCGCCCGGCTGGGAGCGGCCCCTCGGCCCGCGGCTGGCCGCGCGCCGCGCGTCGTCAGCTCGACGGAAGCGCTGCGGTCGGTCGTCGCGGGAACCCGGGTCGTCTCGTCGCCATACTGCGCGACACCGACGACTTTGCTGTCCGCGCTCGCGGCACGCAGTCACGCCACCCCTGGGGTCGTACTCTCCGCGGGCATGCTGCTCGGAGACATGGCATATCTCGATGAGGTCGTCGAGGGCCGAATGATCTTCAGAACCTGGCACATCGCCGGCCGCGGACGTCGTCTCGCAGGGTCTGACTACCTCGAGTACGTTCCCGTTCGCGCTCGCGATGTGGCGGCGCATCTGCGGTCGCGGGTCGACGTCGCGATCGTTCGGGTCACGCCGCCCGATGCCCACGGTATGTGCAGCCTCGGTCCATCTGCCTCGTACACCAAGGCAATGCTGATGTCCGCGCGGCTGACCATCGCGGAGGTCGATCCGCAACTGCCCCGCACACGTGGCAGCGACGTCAGCTTTCCCTACGCCAGTTTCGATCTCGTCGTCGATGCCGAGACACCGACGAGTACCTACGTCAGCGGGCACAGGTCTGAGCAAGCAGCACAGATCGCCAAGCACCTGGTACCTCTGATCAAACAGGGCGCCACCCTCCAGCTCGGCATCGGCAGCGTGACGGAAGAGGTCGCCTCCTCGCTTGTGAGCTCCGACGTGTCGGACCTGCGAATCGTCGGGATGATGACGGACTCGATGGTCGACCTGGCCGAGTCGGGCCGGCTGGTCCACGGACCAAACTCGATCGAGGCAGTGGAACTCCTCGGCACGCGCAAGGTGTTCGACTTCGCATACGAGAACGATGCACTCCAGATGTATTCCTCGGCCACGATTCACGACAGCGCGTGGCTCGCGTCGAAGCCCAACCTGATCTCGATCTGTTCCGCCCTCTCGGTCGATCTGAGTGGGCAGGTCGCGTCGGAGCAGATCGGTCCGCGACTCATCAGCGGCGTCGGCGGCAGCGCGGACTTCTTCGAGGGAGCTCACCAGTCTCCGGGTGGCGCACGCGTGGTCGCGCTGACAGCAAAGACTCCATCGGGCGCCAGTAGGATCTGCGCCGAGCTCGCGCCCGGCACAGCCGTGACGCTGCCTCGCCACTCGATCGACTATGTCGTCACCGAGCACGGCGCCGCTCATCTGGCCGGGCTGTCGTTGGGTGAGCGCGCCGAAGCGTTGACGGCGATCGCAGCTCCCGAGCATCGAGACGCTCTCGAAGCGAGCCTGCCGCGCCGAAAAGCCGAGAAGGGATCACACCATGTTGGACCGTGACGACTCCGCCGTTCGAGTAACCGTCAACGACGGCGTCGCCGAGGTCGTCCTCGCCAGCGCCGCGACGCGCAACGCGCTCAGCCTCGGTTTGGCGACCGAAATGCGCGACGGCATGGAGTCGGTGTGCAACGCACCAGGCGTTCGGGTGATCGTGCTCCGATCCGAAGGGAGCATCTTCTCCGTCGGCGGCGACCTGAAGGCATTCCGATCCGCCCCGATGGGTGCCAACCTCAACGACGTCGTCGCGCGCCCGATCCACGAGACCATCGAACTCATGAACAACGCTCGGCAGCCGGTGGTGTGCGCTGTGCAGGGATCCGTCGGTGGTGGAGCCGTCGGCCTCGTCCTGGCAGCCGACATCTCGGTCATGGCGGAGACGGCCGTGTTCAGGATGGGCTACACCGGCAGCGGCCTGTCACCTGACTGTGCCGTTAGTTGGTATCTTCCGCGTCTCGCTGGCCTGCCGATCGCGCTCGATTTGCTGCTCACGAATCGTCGAGTCAGCGCCGAGGAAGCTTTGCGCCTCGGCATGATCTCGCGGGTGACTGCGGAGGAATCGTTGGAGTCAACGATTGCCGACATCGTGGCCGGGATGGCCCGCATCCCATTCGAGACGCTCTCAGAAACGAAGCGGCTGACGCGTCGGTCGATGATCACCGACTTGCACTCGCAGTTGGATGACGAAGCCCGGACAATCGGCCGGCTGGGGGACACAAGCGACACCCGTGAGGCCATCGCCGCCTTCCTCGACAAGCGGCCGCCCGTCTTGTCATCGTAGGCGCTCGGTTTCATCCGTGTCTCGCACTCAGGGAGAGGTATGGCTGTGCCTGCTACACCACTTGTTTCCGTCGACCGGTACGGCCCGGTGGCCGTGATCACTCGACGGAATCCGCCCGTCAACGCCCTGACCCTCGCGATGACCCGCGAGCTGCATTCCATCCTGATCGACATCGGCGCCGCAAACGATGTGCGAGCGATCGTCATGACGGCCGACGGTGGCAAGGCCTTTGGCGCGGGGTCAGATATCTCCGAGTTCGCCGAGCTCATCGGGGCCGGCGACGTCGTCGAACGCAAGATGGCTTTCGAGAATGAGACGTTCTCACTTCTCGCGAATCTGGACAAGCCGACGATCGCCGCCCTGAATGGGTCCGCGTTCGGCGGCGGATTCGAGATCGCCCTGGCCTGCGATCTAATCGTCGCCGAGGGCGGCCAGCGGGTGGGCCTGCCCGAGATAAAGCTCGGTCTGTTTCCGGGCAGCGGCGGACCTGTTCGGCTGGCCCGCCGCGTCGGTAGTGGACGGGCGGCCGAGATGATCTTGACCGGTGAACCGATTTCCGTCGAGACAGGACTGCGTTGGGGCGTAGTCAACAAAGTTGTCGAGCCAGGAGAAGCGATCTCTTACGCAATCGATTGGGCCCAGCGCCTGGCCCACCAGTCAGTGAGCGGCTTACAGGCGTGCAAACGCGCTCTGCGCGACGCAGTGTTCGCCGTCGACGGAGAACGGGCTATCCGTGATTCGCTTGAGCTCACGCGTGCAGCGTTTGCTCATCCCGACGCCGTTGAAGGCGCGCACGCATTCCTCGAGAAGCGTGAGCCTGCCTTTCCTTCCTTGGTCATCGCGCCGTGAAGGACGCTCTCGATAACCTGGCGGCGCGCTGGAGGCCGGTGGCGCGGACCGAACAGAAGACGCTGCACGCCGAGTCATTCCGGGCGTTTTCCGACCTGCTGGACGCCGACTTGAATCTTGAGGACGGGGACCCAGTGCCGTTGCTGTGGCATTGGGTCGCTGTCGGCAGCAGCTGTCGGCAATCCGAACTCGGTGAGGACGGCCACCCGACGACGGGGCATTTCCTACCACCCTTCGAGAACCGGCGACGCATGATGGCCGGTGGCAGCATCCGGCAGCTGCAGCCCTTCACCATCGGCAGTCGCTACGAGCGATTGAGCGAACTGGTCTCAGTCGAGATAAAGGCCGGGCGTACTGGGCGGATGCTGTTCACGACGCTGCGTCATACCTTTACCGATGATCGCAATCAGGTAATCGCGGTCGAGGAAGAGCATGTTGTCTATCGACAGCAGGAGCAAGGCCAGCCGCGAGGCTACGGGGCCCGTCCGAACGATGATGCAGCGTGGGACTCCCAGCTGGATACCTCGCACGTACTGGCATTCCAGCCGGATGAGAAGGCACTCTTCCGTTTCAGTGCGCTGACCTATAACGCACACCGGATCCACTATGACGCTCCCTACACGACCGAAGTCGAGGGGTATCCAAACCTCGTCGTTCACGGACCATTGCTCGCGCTCTACCTGCTTGAGCTGCCGCGTCGCGCTCAGCTGCGCGTCGCTGAGTTCCGTTATCGCCTCACATCGCCGGCCTTTCTTGGCTCGACTCTCCGCGTGGCGCGGAATGCGCAAGGCACCCTCTCCGTCGGCATGGCGGGTGCTTCAGCGCCGAGCGCGCAGGGTTTTCCGGTTGCCACAATGGGCACTCGCTAGGGGCGCACGATCAGCTTTCCGCGCAGATCGGCGGCCTCCAGTCGCTTGAATGCGACCGCGGCTTCGTTGAGTTCCACCACCGAGTCGATCGCAGGTATGAGACCGGCCCGCTCCACAAACTGCAACATCTTGCGCATCTCGGTCACCGTTCCCAGGCGTGCCCCGACCACCGTGATCTGGTGGAAGAACACCCGGCGCAAATCCGCGTCGGCCGACGGCCCCGATGTGGCGCCGGCGACGACGATACGGCCACCGACACGAACGCAGCGCATCGAGTGCACCCACGTCGCTTCACCCACTGTCTCCAAGACGGCGTCTACGCGCTCGGGCAACCGTGCGCCGGGCTCGAACGCGGCATCGGCGCCTGCCTGCAGCGCCCACGTTCGCGCATGTTCTGTCCTGCCGGTGACCCAGACCCGTATTCCAGCAGCCGCCGCCATCATGGTGAGCGCGGTCGACACACCGCCGGTCGCGCCTTGGACGAGCACCGTGTCTCCGGGACGGGTGTTCGACAGCACGAACAGCATGCGATATGCGGTAAGCCAGGCCGTGGGCAGCGCTGCGGCTTGCTCAAATGTCAGGCTCGCCGGCTTCGCCAGAACACAGAACCGGGGGACAACAACCTTCTGTGCCAGCGTGCCATCGTGGTGCTCCGACAGGAGCGGCGCGATACGTGGGTCAAGCGCCTCCGTCGTCTCGGGAGGGTGCTCGCCGAGCACGGGATAGATGATGACCTCCTCAGCTGTCCCGCTGACGACGCCGGCCGCGTCTGACCCCAAGGTTCGCGGTAGGTCGGCCTCCGTCAGCCCGACACCGCGCAGCGACCACAGGTCATGCCCGTTTAGCGCGGAGGCGCGCACATCAACAGAGACCCAACCATCCGGCGGAACCGGCGCAGCCACGTCCGTTATCTGAAGGCCTGCTACCGGGTCCCGCTCTGAGAACGAGCGAACGCGGGCGGCCCTCACAGCTCCGCCGGCGTCCTGGCGGTAGCCGACATCAGCTGACGACTCGCTCAGCAGGCCGCCACTCGCGGAGCACCTTCTTGTCCGGCTTGCCAAGGCTCGTGACCGGGATCCGGTCGATGACGTACACGGCTTTCGGGGCCATGACCGGCCCCTTCCTTTCACGCACCAGCGCGATGATCTCGTCAACGTTCGGGACGCGTCCCGGCTTGGCCACGACGAAAGCGGTCACCGCTTCTCCCCACTTATCGTCCGGGAGACCGACAACGGCAGCTGCCTCGACGTCCGGGTGCATCAGAATGGGTGCCTCGACCTCCGCCGGGTAGACGTTGAAGCCGCCGCTGATGATCATGTCTTTCGCGCGACCGACGAGGCGGATAAAGCCTGCCTCGTCGACGACGGCGAGGTCGCCCGTGCGCAGCCAGCCGTCACGGATCGTTTCCGCGGTCTGTTCGGGATTCTTGTGATAGCCCTGCATGACCAGCGGCCCACGCATGCACAGCTCCCCAACCTCGTTAGGCGGCAGGATCTCGTCGTTGGTGCCGAGAACCTTCACCGTCATGCCAGGAGCCGGACGGCCGCACGAGCTCAAGCGCAGCTCGTCGTCCAGATCGTGGTCCTCAGGCATGAGCGTGGTGACGACGTTCGGCGCCTCGGACTGCCCATACAGCTGGAGGAAGATCGGCCCGAACATGGCGATTCCCTGCCGCAGCCGGGGGACAGACATCGGCGCGGCGCCGTAGATGAGCAGTTCCAGCGAACTCAGGTCGTGCTCGGTGAGCCTGGGCTCATCGAGCAACGCATACACCATCGTCGGAACGGCAAACGTCATGTTCGCCTTGAGCCGCTCCACGGCGTCGATGAAGCCGTCGACCGAGAAGCCGTTGCGCATGATGACCGTTCCGCCACGCCACAGCACGCCGAGCGGGAACCAGCCAGTCGCGTGACTGTACGGGGCAAGCGCCAGGAAACGAGGCTTTGCCGGTATGGGCCATTCAGCGAGCTGAAGTGTGTGATTGGCGATGATCGCGCGGTGGGTCTGCATGACGCCCTTGGACCGCCCAGTCGTACCGCCGGTGTAGATGACCATCGCCAGGTCTTCGGGGTCGAGCTCGGGATCGAAGTCCTTCAGGGGCTCAGCGTCCTGCGCCAGCGCGAGCAGGTCTCGGCCGTAGTCAGCAGGCCCCAGGGTCAGGACCGTGACATCGGGGAGGTCCTTCGATAGCTGGCGGCCGCGATCCAGGTGGTGTAGCGGGTCGACGATCAGCACGCTCAGCTCGGCATCCGCTGCGATGTAGAGATGATCGTCGTAGGACGCGTACGGATGCATCGGTGTGTACCGCGCGCCGTTCGCCGGGCCGGCCCACTGGGCCAACCAAGCGTCCGTGCGGTTCGTGGACAGCATCCCGATCGCGCTCCCACGGCGAATGCCGACGTCGCGCAGAACCGCGCGGAACCTGCAGAACAGGTCGAGAGCCTCGCGGTACGTCATTTCTGTGTCGTCCTGGTCGATGAACGCGACCTCGTCGCCTCGCCGGGACAGTGCATCGAACAGGATCTGGCCGTAGGTCGTGCCGCGGTGGTGCAGCTCCGTGTGACTCATGAAGGAACACCCTCTAACGATCAAGAATATAGAATGTTCAGAGCATGCACTGGAAATCTCCCCGACACAAGCCCTATCCGGCGCCGGCCTGAGACGTACCAGGAGTAAGAACGTGCAGGATGTGCGTCCCGATGCCGACGAGCTCGCCGCGGTCATTCCAAGCGTCTGCTGTTGCGAGACGGCGCTTGCCCTGATCCGTCGGAACCTGGAGGGCGTAGGCGACGCTGATGGTGTCGCCTATCACCGCAGGGCGGATGAAACGGACACGGTCCCAACCGCCCGAGAGGATCGTCAGCCCTTCTCGCTGAGCCCATCTCGTGCACGCGGTGGACATCAGGCCTTGGATCAAGATGCCGTGAGCGATGCGCTCATCCAGGCCAGCAGCGTGGGCGTAACTGATGTCGAGGTGGATGCGGTTGTCGTCTCCCGTCGCCGCGCAGAACGCATGGATATCGGCGATGCTGATCGTGCGGTGGTATTCCATCGCGCCGGGGAGGTCGCTGACCCGGTCGGTCCGACGTGGCGGTGCGGGACTGGCTGATGACATATCTGCTCCGCTCACTCTAAGCTCCTTCTGCACAATATATACTACCTGTTGCGGCAGTTGGGGCTGTTGCCGAGAAAACCGCCCTCACGGGAGAGAATGGTGTAAGTCCCTTACCCTCGTCGAAATGTGGCCTTCGGATGGATCAGATAACGACCGCTTCACCAAAGAAGCTAGCCGGCCGGCACAGACAGTTGAGCGAATCTGTCGCTGAGCAGATCCGCGAGTCGATCATGGTCGGCGAATACAAGGCGGGCTATCTCCGGACTGAGTGGCTTGCCGACACCCTCGGCGTGAGTCAAACGCCTGTCCGCGAGGCGCTGATGATTCTTCATGCCGAAGGCACGGTGCGGTGGGAGCCTCGGCGGGGCTTCCGCCTCGTGCCGTTCACACGACAGGACGTCAAGGATCTCTACGGCGTTCAGGCACACATTGCCGGCGAGTTGGCCGCTCGAGCGGCCGAAGCCATCGATACCCCGGCTGTCGATCGCCTGGAGGCACTCCAGGACGATTTGCAGGTCGCCGCGGATGCCGGCGATGCCGAGCGGGTCGATCGGCTGAATCACGAGATTCATCGCAGTATCAATACGGCTTCAGGTTCGGCGAAGCTGACGACCTTGTTGCAGCAGACGGTGCGCTACGTGCCGCTGGGATTCTTCGCACAGATCGATGGGTGGGCCGATGCGTCGGCTCACGACCACGCGCCGATATTGGAGGCGTTGCGATCTGGAGACTCGCAGGCATGCCGTCATGCCATGGAGGAGCACATTCATCACATCGGTCGATTGTTGCTGGAGCACTTGAGTGCACGGGGTGTCTTCGACGTGTGACGGCTGCAGGGGCGGTGGACTGCCGCAATGGTGTCGGGAAGGAGCCTCGTCCCCGACACCGTTGCGACGTGTGGTGGCTACTGGCGGAGTCTCGGGGTGCGTGCGTTGAACCCGAGCAGCACCAGCAGCAGAAGCCCCACGACCGCTTGGCGCAGGGCGTCGGACACTCCCAGGGTCAGCATGAGCGTGTTGATCACGATGAAGGCGATCGCTCCGGTGGCGGCACCGCTGATCGATCCTTCCCCGCCGGCCAACGACGTTCCGCCGATCACGGTCGCGGCGATGCTGAGAACGAGGTAGCCCGAGCCGAGATCGAGGTTTGCTTGGCCGGCATAGCTGAGCAGCAGCAGGCCCGCGAAGCCGCTGCAGACACCGGCGATGACAAAGGTCAGCAGCACGATGGATCGCACCGGAAGGCCGCTCAGGCGGGCCGCCTCACGGTTGCTCCCGACGAAGTACAGCATGCGGCCGAAGCGCGTCCGGCGAGTCAGCAGCGTCATCGCGACGACGAATACCACCGCGAGCAGCGTGACCCACTTGATGCCCAGCACGCTGGACGTTGTCAGCTTGTTGAGCAGTGGGGCACTGATCCTGCGGGAGTTCCGTTTGAGGCGAGAACCATCTGGATGCCTTGCGCGACGACCATCGTGCCGAGCGTGACTACCAACGCAGGCAACCGAATCCAGGAGACCAGCACTCCACTCAGCGCACCAAGCAAACCACCGACGAGGACCGCGACCAGGAGGCCCACGGCAAGGTAGTCAGAGCCGCCCCTCATCGACATGTAGCCCGCGATCGCCGTGAGTGACATGACTTGCCCGACCGAGAGGTCGATGCCGTAGTCGCCGGAGATCATGACCAGGGTCTGGCCACAGCTGGCGATGGCGAGGATCGCTGCGGCGGCGAGCACCTGGTTCAGGCCGTTCCAGGAGGCAAAGCCGGGGGAGAGGACCTGACCCACGACGAGCAGGATGACCGCCGTCACCAGAGCGGGAAGCCATGGCCGTGACTGGGTCACCGCGCGGAGGTCGAGGCCTCGGTGCCTCGGTGCCTCGATGACCGAAGCCGGTTGCGTTTCATCGAGCTGCGTCATGATGTCGTCCTGTTCGATCGCCGCAGCAGTACCTGGGTTACGGTAAGGCCGCCAAGAATGATGATCCCGGTTGTGAGCTGGGCGTAATAGGTCGGCACTTTCGCCACGGTCACGAGCTCGGAGAGCAAACCGAGGGTGAGCACGCCGATCGCCGGACCGAATGGATCGGCCCAGCCGCCGCGTAGGGCCGTTCCGCCGAGGACAGCGCCCGCGACTGCGGTAAGGGTGTACTCCACCCCGATGCTCGGATCGGCTGATCCCGAGTTGAGGGTGAGCAACACGCCAGCGACGGCCGCCGAGGTCCCCGATGCCACGTAGGCTGCCATGCTGATGCGGTTGATGGCGATACCGGAGGTGAATGCCTTCCAGCGGTGGCTTCCGACGGCGCGCATGCGGACGCCGAGTGGCGTTCGCATGAGTATCGCGGCGAGGACGACATAGAGCACGAGAAGCTCGAGCGGCACCGAGATGATCGCTGCTCCGCTGTACCAGGTCAGCGGACCCTGCGGCATCTGACCGCCAGGCTGCGGCATCAGGTACAGGCTGAGGCCGGCGGCGACGAAGCCCATCGCGAGGGTGGCGACCAGCGGCTGCAACCGGAACACGGAAATCGCAATGCCGTTGAGCAGGCCGAAGACCGCCCCGACCATAATCACGATCACGACGACCAGGGCGAAGGGCAGCCCTCGTTCGCACACACCAGGGTCAGCGCACAACGCGGCCACCCCGGACGGCCCAGCGGACAGGAAGTGCGTGCCGACGCTGGACAAGAGCACGGTCATGATGGCGCAGACACCCATCACCGGCCCGACCGACAGATCGATGCCGCCGACCAGCAGGGTGAACGCGACGCCCACCGCGATGATCGCGACAGGGCCGTACGCCGCGAAGAATGGGGTGAGCTGACTCGCGGTCAGGAATCCCGGCTGGATGACGGCGACGAGAATGAGGCTGACCAGGCCCAGTCCGCTGGCCGGCACGCCGCGCCAGCGCAGAACCCGCCTCAGCGCGCCCCTGGGCCGTGGGCCTGAATCAGCTGCGGTCGCGGGGAAGTTCGTCGGGCCCGGCGAACTGGGCGACAAGCTGCGAAGCGTCTCCCTGCTCGGCGTCGCCTCGCGACTTGACGTCTCCCTCATCGCGATACCTTTCCCTGATATGACGGATGGACGGATACCCGTCCGATCTCTTCTTCATTGACCGCATCGCCTTCCAGCTCAGCGATCACCTGGCCCCGGTACATCACGTAGATGCGGTCGCAGATCTCGGCCAGTTCCCGATCGTCACTCGATGTGAGGACGACCGCTGATCCCTTGTCGGTGAGTTCCCGCAGGAGATGGTGGATCTCCTCCCGGGTGGCGACGTCGACGCCTCGCGTCGGATCGTCGGCAAGAAGGGCCTTCGGTTCAAGACCGAGCCAGCGGCCGATGATGACCTTTTGCTGATTGCCTCCGCTCAGGCTCTTCATCTGCTGTCGGGGCGAGCCCTTCGTCCTCATGCGACGCAGCAGATCCTCAGCCGACAGTGCCCGCTTGAGTCCGTGGGCCACGACTCGCAGGTTCTCGTCCACCGATCGCTGACCGAAGGCCATCTCGCGTTCGCGCTCGCCCGACATGAAGCCCATGCCGTTGGCGATCGACGCCTGCACCGACGGTCGACGTATCTCCTTGTCGGCCACCGCCACGTGATAATCAGCGTCGGGAAGCAGCGCACCGAAGATCGCTCTTAGGGTCTCGGTTTGCCCGTTACCGGCAAGGCCTCCGAGGCCGACGATCTCACCGGCGTTGGCTCGTATGGCGATGGGTTCCGTGAACCCGGGCACCGTGAGGCGTTTGACTTCGAGGACCGCCCCGCCCGCGGTTGCCGATCCCGCCCGGCGGACTCGTGCCGATCCGGCGGCCTCGCCGGTGGCGGTCATCGCGGCGACGTAGTCGGCCATCGAGTGGGAGCGGATGTCGTCGGTGTCGAGGACGGTCACACCATTGCGGAGGACAGTGCAGGAGTCGCAGAACTCCTCGACCTCTTCCAGACGGTGCGAGATGAACAGTGTCGCCACGCCGCGGGAGGACAGGTCTGTGAGCAGGCCGCCGACTTGCTCGACCTGCTCCGCGCGTAGCGACGCGGTCAGCTCATCCATGATGAGGATCTGCGGGTCTTCGAGCAGAACCTTGGCGAGTTCAGCCAGGGCTCGCTGATCGAGCGGCAGATCGCGAACCTTGTGGTCGAGGATCGACTTTGGCAGCAGTACCCGATCGAGCAGCTCGCCGGAGATCTTCGCTCGCCGTCCGGGGGCGGCGAGGATGCCGAATTTGCGGGGAAGGTGGGTCAGATGGAGGTTTTCCGCGACGGTGAGATCATCCAGCAGTGACACCTCCTGGAAGGTGCCGGCGACCCGAAGGACCTCGCTCGCGCGGGGCCCTTCGCCGTGCTTGTTGGGCGGACTCCCGTCGACAGACAGCGTCGCCTCGTCGGGTTCGAGGATCCCCAAGAGCACCTTGGACAGGGTGCTCTTGCCGGATCCGTTTCCGCCGACCAACGCGCGAACTTCGCCTGCGGCGAGCCGAACCGACGCGCCGTCTAGCGCGACGACGGGCCCGAACCGCTTCCGTACGTCGGAGAGTTCGAGGAGTGTCTTACTGGAAGAGGCCATTGATGGCGTCCTCGGTTATCGGCGCTTCGAGCGCGTAGGTATCGGGCTTGCCCTCGACCTGCTTGACGGCGTCATCGAGGCTGATGACGTTCATGGTCGAGGGCTTCCAGGTACCGGGCTTGCCGTCACGAGTGACGGCAAGCGCTGGCGGCATGAGCAGTGAGTTGTGGGTGATCGACGGGTTGATCTCGTTGTTCTCGAGCAGCCCGTCCTTGAACTTCTTTCCCTGCAGCGTCTGGATCACGATCTTGAGCGCATCGGAGCCAACCGTGGGGGTGTAAGGCACGCCGATCGACTGCAGGTCCGGCAGTTCGGTCTTCCACATACGCAGGAATGCAGCGGTGTAGTCGCCGGTCATGATCTTCGGAAGCGGCCGGCTCGCGGCGCGGAACGCCTGGATGATTCCGGTCGCCATGATGTCCTGGGTGAGGATCGCGTCAATCTGCGGGTGCGAGGACAGCACCGGCGCGACAGCCGTTCGCGCGACGCCGGGGTCCCAGTTCCCGGGAACCGACGCGACAACGTCGATGCCCGGGTACTTCGCCAGCACCTTCTTGACGCTCGCCTGGCGAACAGTGTCCGAGCCGTTACCGGGAAGACCGGTGACCATGAGGATCTTGCCCTTGCCGTTGAGCTGTTGAGCGAGCCATTCGGCCTGGATCGACCACCACGTGTCGTCACCGCCGACGACGTTGACCGCGTCCCTGGTGGGCGCCGGGTCGACGATCACGTACGCCGGAATGCCGGCAGCCCTCATACGTTGGACGGCCGTTTGAGCGGAGGCATTCGTGACCGGGGCGAAGAGGATCGCATCCGGCTTGTCGGCGATCATCGCCTGGATGTGCGTCAGCTGCGTGTTCGCATCGTTGGGCGAAGTCAGCAGCGTGAACTTCGAGATGACTCCCGACTTCTGCAGTTCGTCGGCGACCTCCTGCATGTTGGTGTTCGTCTGCGTGCGCCAGGTGTTACCGGTGTAGCCGTCCTCGACGGCGATCTTGAAGCCCTTCGTCTTGCTGCCGCTGCGAGCACCGGAGGCATTTGAGGCGGAGGAGTTGCCTCCGCCGACACTGCACGCGCTCAGCACGCCTGCCGCACCGAGCGCCGCGGCACCGCCTAGGAAGCCTCTACGGCTCAGCGGTGACGAACACGCGTTGGACACAGCCATGTTGGAGCTCCTTTTGAGTTGGAGGACGACCCGAGAGTGGGAGACGACGTGAGTCGGGCCACACGCTCCCTGGACGTGTCCGTGAGGTTACAAGCGGGAACCCAGGCGCTGTCAATACTCTATAGAAAATTGCGCCGAAGCCGTGATCACCTCGCCGCAGGCCAAAATCAACTTCTATAGAATATTGACACGTTCGTCCTGACGTCGTATCGTCCCCCCAGCCGACTTATTTGGAGGTTCCGTGGAAGGCTTGATGCTCTACGTTCCGCTGCTGCTGAGCAGCTTCCTCTGGCGGACGGAGCGGCTGTTTCACGACAAGCGCATCATCACGCGACTCTCCACTGGCGGTTATCACAGCTACGACTACCGAGAGTTCGGACAACGCGTCCGAAGGCTCGCCAACTCGCTCGGCGCGCTTGGGATTACGCAGGGTGACGTCGTCGCTACCCTCGCCTGGAATCACTACCGACATCTGGAGTGCTACTACGGAGTGCCCGGAATGGGCGCCACGCTTCACACCGTGAACATGCGGCTCTTCGAGGACCAGCAGGCGTACACGCTCAACCACGCCGGCGCGCGCGTGCTGCTCCTGGACGCCGATCAGGTGCTGGCGGTCGAGCGCCTGGTCGAGATCGGCATTCCTAAGGTCGAAGCCTTCGTGATCATGCACGATGGCACGATGCCGGTGACCAGCCTGTCGCCGGTCTACTCCTACGAACAACTGATGGCACGCGCATCGTCGGAGTTTGAATTCCCGGCGTTCGACGAGAACACGGCCGCCGCGATCTGTTACACCTCGGCGACGACTGGAGACCCGAAAGGCGTTGTCTATTCCCACCGTGCATTGGTCCTGCAGTCACTCATCCTCGGCATGAACGGGATGTTGGGCGTCGACGAATCTGCGGTCTGGATGCCGATTTCTCCGATGTTTCACGCCAATGCCTGGTGCGTGCCACACACCTGTCTGGCGCAAGGCGCGGACATCGTGCTCACCGGTGAGCACCCGCTTGATCGCGACTACCTGCAGATCATCGCCGACAAGCGGGTCACTGGCGTCAACGCCGCGGTCACGGTCGGCCAGATGATGCGGGACTACATCGAGCGCTCAGGAGAACACCTCGACCTGTCTTCCCTCAAACTCATGTGGCTCGGAGCTCAGGCGCCCCCGCGTGGGCTGCTCGACTGGTGGATGACCACGAACGGCACGCGGGCCTTCACCGGTTACGGGATGACCGAGTCGTCCCCGCAGGTCTGCTTCAACTTCACCAAGTCGACCCTGGCCGACGCCCCGATCGAGGAGGACTGGGCGCGCCGCACCTCCGGCGGCCTGCCGATTCCCTTGATGCAGATCAAGATCGTGGACGAGAACGACGACGAGCTCCCGTGGGACGGGACGTCCATCGGCACAGTGTGCCTGCGTGCGCCGTACACCGCGCGCGGGTACCTCAACGTCGAGGCTGAGAGCACGTCCACCAAACTGGCGGGCTGGTTCAAGTCCGGTGACGTGGCAGTGATCGATCCTGACGGCTACGTCACAGTCAAGGACCGGATTCGGGATCACATCAAGTCCGGTGGTGAGTGGATTTCGTCCATCGACCTCGAGAACGCCCTCATGACCCACCCTGGCGTTCGCGAAGCCATGGTTGTGGGCGTCCCGCACGAGAAGTGGCAGGAACGCCCGGTCGCCCTTGTCGTGAAACGGGATCCCGAGGTGAGTACTGCCGACCTCACCCGCTATCTCACCGACCGGTTCGCGAAGTGGTGGCTGCCCGACGAGTACATCTTCCTCGATGAATTGCCCAAGACGAGCATGGGCAAGCTCGACAAGAAGAAAGCGAGGGCGACGCTGGGTCAACTCCGGGCCGGAGCGACCTGAGCCAGTCAACCGTATCCGGCTTGACCTGCAGGTGGGTCACGGTCAGGTTCGGCCGCTGAGTGGCGTCACTCCCGGTGCCGAGCGTCGCCGAACTTGATCATGATCCGTCAGGAGTATGCGGCGGCGCTGGCCAGTATACGCCCCGCGCCCGCGGGTCGAGAAACGGGGCCCGTTCCCCTGCGGGCGACAGATAGGGCAGCAGCAACGGCGTCTGCGGGCTGGTGGAGGTCGCGGCGAGTTCGACGACTTCGGCCGCCCGGTAGCCCAGCGTGCGGGCCGTCCAGTCGAGCAAAAGCGGGGACTCTAGAGCCCTCGATCCGGCGCTTACCGGCCTGCCGGGAGGCGAGGGTCATCGTGCCATCGGCTGCAATAATGACCGTGCTACCGGTAGCCGTCAATTTTAGGATCGAAACTATTCGGGACGATCCCCGGGTATCTTCGTCTCACCGGTGATACGGTTAGCCCATGGAGTCCGTTTCGGTCCGCGATCTGCGCAATCACGGGGGAGAGGTGCTGGACCGTGTTGCACGCGGCGAGGTTCTTGTCGTCACTCGGGACGGCACCGAGGTCGCCGAACTGCGACCACGAACCCGACGAAGCCCGTCGCCAGCCGACCTCATAGCCCGGCGTCGCCACTTGCCCAGCGTCGATCCTGATGCGCTGCGTAGAGATCTGGACTCTGTACTGGACGCGACGCTGTGACCGTGCCGAACGGCCGCGGCATGCTGGACACTTCGACGGTCATCCTGTTGGGCCGACTGAAAGACCCGTCCGATCTGCCGCAGGACTCAGTCGTCAGCGCGGTCACGCTGGCGGAGCTTTCGGTCGGACCGCATCCGGCCCGCACTGCCACGGAGAGGGCCGCCCGGCAGTCACACCTCCAACAAGCCGAATCCGACTTCGAGACGGTTCCATTCGGCGGCGAAGCCGCGCGTGCATTCGGCCGCGTGGCAGCATCCCTGAGAGCTGCGGGACGCAAGCCGTCTGCACGCGCTTATGACGCATTGATTGCCGCTGCTGCGATCGCCGAAGACATTCCGCTGTTCACATGCAATCCCGCCGACTTCGAGGGCATCGAAGGACTCGATCTGCGCGCGGTTCCGCACCCGGATCGATAGATCCAAGTCACCCTGGTTTACCGGCCATAGGCAGCGTCCAACTGCTCTCTGCATGCCCGGCGAGCCTCGGCGGCCCTGCTGGGCGCGCGCGGAGTACGCAACGTCCACGGCCGACCCGAACACATGACCTGGCTGCGGGGGCTCGCTGGGTTGGTGGGGGCGAGGACCTTCGGTCGACCCGCCCGAGCGTCAGTGCGGCTCGCCGGTGGTCGTAATGACATAATGTCGATTATCGGCGAAGATTGGAAGGGCCTGGGTGCGTCACCTAATAGTCCAGCGCGGCGGTGAGCCCGTCCCGCTCGGCACGACGGCTGGAGATCTTGTCCTCGAACACGCGGTGGCAACCTGCGTCGCTCAGGGCGTCGCGCTGCAACTTGGCGTCTTGCGGTTGCGTCGACACACGCACGTACGCCGCCAGCGACCCGATTGCGCACCCTCGATGTACTCAATGACGATCAGCAAGTCCCACGGTCCCGCTAACGGGACGGGCAGCCGGGAAGCTGTCCGATAGTGGATCGGTTACTGAGTGGACCCAACGGCGGCAACGACGGTGCCCTGGTGGAAGCGAATCTGCGGTGGCTCAGTGCGCACATCCCAGATCGATGCGTGCCTGCTCACGCCTCCGGCGCCACGGATGCGGTAGGTGACAAGCACGAGCTGCGACGACAAATTTACAAAGGTCCATTCGTCGACGTCGGGCGGCGGCCGGTCGTCCTCCTCGGCGAGTGCGGCGACAATCTCGACCCGGGTCCAGCGGCGACCGGATCGTCCGATCTCCACGAAGTTCTCATGCAGCAGCGTCCGCACCCGCGAACTGTTGTGTCTTGTCGAAGAGGACATCAGGTCGAGTTCGGCAGCCTTGATGCCTGCCTCGTTGCCCATTCGATCAGTGTCTCAGATCATCCCGTCGTCTAAGGGCACTCGATTCAGTCCGGTTCCGCGGTGCCTCAAATGCAGCGCATCGAGGGGCGGCGTGCCGAAACGAACGGCGACGACGACGCGGACCCCGAGGCGGAGTCCGCGTCTACGGTGCGGGCTGGGTGCCGTGCCAGGCCGCCCACAGCGAGGCGTAGATACCGCCTCGGGAAACGAGGTCGTCGTGGGTGCCGATCTCGATGAGGCGGCCGGTATCCATGACCGCGACCCGATCAGCGTCGTGGGCGGTGTGCAGGCGGTGGGCGATGGCGAGAACGGTCCGACCCGCCAGAACCGCGGACAGAGCGCGCTCGGTGCGTCGCGCCGTCGTGGGGTCGAGCATGGCGGTGGCCTCGTCGAGGATCAACGTGTGCGGGTCGGCGAGCACCACCCGCGCCAGCGCCACCTGCTGTGCCTGGCCGACGTCGAGCGTGCGGACCTCCGAACCGAGCTCGGTGTCCAGACCCTCCGCCAGCCCCTCGAACCAATCCGCCTCAACGGCGGCCAGGGCTGCGCGCAACTGCTCGTCAGTTGCCGTCGTACGCGCGATCAGCAGGTTGTCCCTAATGGTTCCGCGGAACACGTGGTGCTCCTGGGTGACGAGCACGATGTGGTGTCGCAGCTCCGACAGGGGCAGCTCGCACACCGGCATGTCGCCGACCGTCACCGACCCTGTCCGCGGCTTGTCGATACCGGCTATGAGACGGGCAAGCGTGGACTTGCCGGCGCCGGAGGCGCCCACCACCGCGAGCCGTTCCCCCGGCTCGAGCTCCAGATCGATCCCGTTCAGGACGTCGTGGCGCCCGTCGTAGGCGTAGCAGACCCCGCGGAGTTCGATCCGGTCGTGTCGCGGGAGCTGCGGGACGTCGTCCGAGGCGGACGTCAGTTCGGCGATGCCCTCAAGGCGGCCGAGCGAGGCTGCGCAGCTCTGCAGCTGGTCGACCCAGATCTCGAAGGTTTCGATGGGGCCGGCGAGTTGTCGTAGATACAGCGCGCATGCGACGACCGAGCCCAGGCTGATCGAGCCGTTGTCGTAGAGCAACCCGCCCACGAGGAGCACGGCGACGAGAGGCAGCACGAAGGACACATCGACGACGGGGAACAGGACCGTGCGCAGCTGCAGCGCGCGCAGGCGGGTCGCACGCGAGCGCTCTATGGCCGCAGTGCTTGCCGACAGGCGCTCCTTCTGGAGGCCCAGGGCTTCGACGGTGCGTGCCCCCGCCGCGGTGGTGGCCATCACCTCGGCGAGCATCGAATTCGCGGCGCCCATGGCCAGGTAGGCCGTGCGTGCGCGCCGTAGGTACCAGCGGGTCGCGAACCAGATGCCCGAGAGTCCGATGATTCCGCACAGGCCCACCAGCGGATTGGCGACTAGGACGGCGAGAAGGATCAGCACGGCCTGGATCACTGCGATCAGCACGTCGGGTGCCGCGTAGCGCATCGTGGTCGAGACGATCGCGACGTCCCCGGTCGCGCGGGCCGCGAGATCGCCCAGAGAGGACCTCTCCACGATCCGGGCCGGCAGGGCCAGAACCCGATCGAGGAACCTCTCGCGAATGTCGGCTGCGGACCGTTCGCCGAACCGCTCGGCGACCAGACGCGCGTAACGGGTGAGGATGAACTGCAGGACCGCAAAGCCGACGATCGCCGCAGCCGTGCGGTCGATGCTGCGGACGTTCGAGCCGGCGCTGACATCGTTGACTATGCGGCCGAGCAGGTATGGCCCGGCCAGGCCGGCCACCGTCGCCAGCGCGTTAAGAACCAGCATGAGGGTGAAGGCCCGGGAGTCGTTGCGGATCAGACGCACGCGGCGCTTCGCGTCGCCCGCCCCTCGGCGATCGGCAGCTGACCGGCATCCGGGCCGGCCACCGGGGGCACGGTTGTCCTCACGCGGTGGGTCCCTTTGCCTGCCGGGCCGTCGATGCCTCTGCGTCCACACGCTCGCCCGTGTCGCGGGCCAGCAGGTCGCGGTAGGCGGGTTGGCGCGTCATCAAATCCTGATGTCGGCCTACGTCATGGACCCGGCCCCCCACAAGGAAGATCACCGAATCGGCCTCGTTGAGCAGGATCGGTGACCTGCTGGACACCAGCGTGGTGCGGCCAGCGCGCTCATGCCTCAGGCGCCGCGCGATCGCCGCCTCGGTGTGGGCGTCCACTGCTGACGTGGGTTCGACGGCGAGCAAAACGTCGGGCTCTGCCAGCAGCGCGCGCGCCAGCCGGATACGTTGCCGCTGCCCACCGGATAGGTCGTGGGCCTGCGCGGTCGTCCGGGCGGACAGGCCGTCGGGCAGGGCATCGACGATGTCCTGCCCGGCCGCGACGTGAAGCGCCCGGGCAATGTCCTCGTCCTGCGCAGCACCGCGCCCGCGTAGTACGTCACGCAGCGAGCCTGGAAATATGTCGGCCTCGTTGTCGGCGACCAGGATGCGCTCGTGCACGGCATGCGGGTCGAGGGCAGAGAGCAGCTGCCCGTCCCACGTCACCGCGGACGGCGTGAAGTAACCCAAGCGGTCGACCAGTGCCACCGCGTCGGCGCCCCGCTCGGAGACCAGGCCGACAAACGACCCGCCTGGCACCTGCACTCCGGACTCGGGGTCGCAGAGCGTGCCCGCCGAGGCGGGACGGGTGGCCGCACCGGAGCCCTGAGGCGGCTCGGGGATGTGCCACAGCGCGATGACGCGGCGGCTCGCAACCATCGCCTGGATGAGGTTCGAGCCGCTTTCGATCAACTCGTTCACCGGCACCACGAGCACCGCCACGAACCCGTACACCGCGACGAGATCACCGATGGACAGCCTGCCCTGAGCAGTCATCCGCGCCCCGAGCCACGTGACGGCCGCGAGGAAGAGCACGGGCAGGCCAGTGGCGAGTGCAGGGACCCAGCTGGAGACCGCACCGACCCGGTAGCCCTCGGTCACCAGCTGACGGGACCGCTCCATGTAACGGGCGCTGTAGCGCTCCTTGCCGCCGATGCCGCTCAGCACCCGCAGACCGTCGACAATGTCGACCATGTCCGCGGTGAGCCGGCCCTGCTTGACCCTGTACTCGGCGCCGGCCGCACGCAGCCGGCCGAGCACCGGCCCGACCACGATCGCGACCACCGGGGCGCCGAGCAGAATCACACCCGCCAGCAGCGGCGAGATCGAGAACAGCAGGCCGGCGACGACCAGGTAGGCGACCACCCCACCGACCCCAGGACCGACGAAGGTGAGGCTCGTGCTGATCGCCAACACGTCGGTGATCCCGATCGAGACGACCTCGCCCACGCTCATGCTGCGCGACAACGCTGCACCCAGCCGGGTGGAGCGGAAGACGATGGCGTGTGCGGTGCGGAACGCGCCGTCCATACGGACCCGGGTGAGCATGCGGTGCCGCAGGATCGCGACCACAGCGTTCATGACGCCGAGCAGAAGCAGCAGGCCCACCCAGCCCAACAGGGTATTCCGGTCATGCGGACGTATGCCGTCGTCGATCGCCCGCGCGATCAGGTAGGGCGGCATGGTGAGGCCGACCATCCAGATCGTCCCTAGCGCAGCCGCACCCGAGACGCGCAGAGCCTGGCACCGGATCAGCCACCAGAGGTACGCCACCGGACCGCGCACGTCGCGCGCGCCCGGTTCGGTATAGGGGTGCGACATCAGAACCGCCTGCCGAAGCTGTCGATCAAGGTGCGTGTCTCCACCGGAGCGACGCCTGTACGGATCATAAATGCCGCGTGGATGTCAGAGACGGGCAACCACGACGTGCCGTTCACGATGGATATGGATCCAATATCGCAAGGACGAGCCGGGAAGCCACTCATCGACCCGTCTGTGAGCGGCCTAGCGCAGACGGTTCCCAACGGCAGGGTCAAGTCGGGCATCGCGGTACGGCGTACCGGCAAGCGTTCCGCCGACGATCAGCGCGCGTTGATGGAGCGCATCGTGGCGTTCATCCGTCCCTGCAGGTGGTCGGGCGTGATCGTCTGCTTGTAGCCCATCTCGTTGGCGTTCCCGATGCCCATCGACACGCCGAGCACCAGTTCCCCGGCGCCGAACAGCACTCAGCCGGACCAGTGACCCGAACTCAGCGCGACCATCGCCCAGGCCAGCGCGCAGCCGAGGTGGGACACGATGACGATCCGCCCCGCGCCGTAGCGCGCTCCCAGAGCGACCGCGGCGAGACTGCCCGACAGACCGCCTACTCCCCCGGCGGCCAGTGCCGACTACCGTCAGCGCCATGACGTCGAACGAGTTCAGCCGGATCGCCGCCGACGCGATCTCGGCCCTGTGCAAGGAGTATCCCGCCGAGGCCACCTTCCTGGGAGACCACAGCCACGACGACCGGCTGTCCTACCCGACCGCGGCAGCGGCGCACCGGCGGCGTAGCGAGCTCACCGACCTGATCGCGACCCTGGACGCCTCCGATGCCACCGAGTTGGATACCGCTGACCTCGTCGACCGCGAAATCCTGCGCACCGCGGCCGCCAGCGAGATCTTCGGACTGACGGAGCTGGACGAGGCCAGCTGGAACCCGATGGAGCACAACCCGGGGCAGGCGCTGTACGGGCTGCTGTCCCGGGACTTCGCGCCGCTGCCCGAACGGCTCACGAACCTCACCGGCCGGCTGCGCTCCATTCCGGATTACCTTGTCGCCGCAAGGGAAGGGCTGACCGACCTCTCGGCGATCCACACCGAGACGGCGATCGCGCAGCTGGACGGCACGCTGGCCCTGATCGAGACCGCAGTGCCGGCCGCCGTCACCGAGGCGGGTGTCGGCGGTGACACGGGCAGTGACACCGGCGGCGACTTCGGTGCTGACATCGCCCGGGCAGCTGCCGCCGTCCGCGAGCACCAGGCCTGGCTGCGTGACCAGCTGCCGCGAGCCGACCGCTCCCCCCGGCTGGGCGAGGACCTGTTCACCCGCAAGCTTGCACTGACCCTGGCGACCCCGTGGCGGCCACAGACCCTGCTGGAGCAGGCTTATCGCGATCTGGATCGGGTGGACACCGAGCTCAGCGCGCTGACCGCCGCCGATCCACACGCCGGCCGCCGGGCCATCGCCGCGGAGTTCGACCGGCTCGCCGAGGACATGCCCACCAGTGAGACGATCCTCGGCAACTGCCGCACGGCGCTGGCCGAGACCACCGAGTTCGTCCAGCGCCACGACCTGCTCACCCTGCTGCACGACCCGGTCGAGGTCATCGAGATGCCCGAGATCGACCGGGGCGTCGCGGTGGCGTACTGCCGGGCCGTCGGCGCCCTCGAGACGGCACCGCTGCTGACGCAGTTCGCGGTCTCCCCCACCCCTGCGGACTGGTCGCCGGAGCGGGTCACGTCCTTCTACCGCGAGTACAACAACCACATGCTGCATAACCTGACCGTGCACGAGGCGATGCCCGGCCACGTCGAGCAGCTCTCGCACTCGCGGCGCTACCAGGGCAGTACCGCGATTCGCAGCGTCTTCGGCAGCGGCTCGTTCATCGAGGGGTGGGCGGTCTACGCCGAGGAGTTGATGGCCGAGCTGGGCTACCGCGGCGACGTCAGCGCCGAGGCGGCCGCAGCCGTCCGGATGCAGCAGTTGAAGATGCAGCTGCGGATGATCCTCAACACCATCCTGGACATCTCCTTCCACACCGGGGACCTGGACGAGGCTGGCGCGATGGCGCTGATGACCGAGCGTGGCTACCAGGAAGAGGGCGAGGCGGCCGGGAAGTGGCGCCGGGTGCAGCTCAGCTCCACCCAGCTCTGCACGTACTACGTGGGTTACCTGGAGGTGCGCCAGGTCGTCGCGGACCTGCGCGCTGAGCATACCGACTGGTCGGTTCGTCAGGTCCACGACGCCGTGCTGGGCTTCGGCTCACCGCCCGTCCGGCACCTGCGCACCCTGCTCGGGTTGCCGCCCGCGGCGTGAGAGCGACGTTCCCGATCGCGCTGGCGCACCGTGGTTTCTCCCGCGACGGCGCGGAGAACTCGATGGCGGCGTTCCAGGCGGCGGTCGCCCTCGGGTACCGCCACCTCGAAACCGACGCTCGCGTGACGGCGGACGGGGTGGCGCTGGCGTTTCACGACTCGATCCTGGACCGGGTCACCAACCACACCGGACGGGTGGCCGACCTGAACTGGCGCGAGGTCAGCGCGGCCCGGATCGTCGACCGCGAGCCGATTCCGCGGCTGGAAGACGTGCTGGCCACGTTCGGTGGCGTCGAGGTCAATATCGACGTGAAGTCCGATGCCGCGGTCGGCCCGACGATCGACGCCATCCGCCGGACCGGCGCCTGGGCCAGGGTGCGGCTGGCAGGGTTCTCGCACGCGCGCCTGCAGCGGTTGCGCGCGGTCGCCGGCCCGGCGGTGGCCAGCGCCCTGTCGCCGCCGGAGGTGCTGTCGCTCAAGGCGCTCGAACGGATGCCGGCCCTGGGCCGCCTGCCCGTTCGCGCCGGCTTGCCCGGTCGGGTGTGCCTCCCTGTGGGCACGGGCATGCCGGCCCGTCCGGGTCTGGCGGCTCAGGTGCCCGCCGCGGCCGGCCGCTTCGGGGTGGTCACCCGGCGGTTCGTCGAGGCCGCGCACAGCCGGCAGATCACGGTGCACGTCTGGACGGTGAACCTGCCCGCCGAGATGACCCGCTTGCTCGATCTGGGTGTGGACGGCATCATCACCGACCGCGCGGACCTGCTGCGCGAGGTGCTCCGGGAGCGTGGTCAGTGGCAGAGCTAGCGTCGACCGATCCGGGTGCGCTGGCGGGGTCCCCCGAGCCGGCGGCGCTGGTCCGGCAGCGGCGCGGTTGGTACTACTACGCCTGGGCAAGTCACGTCTTTCCCACCATCGTCGTCACGGTGTTCATGGGCCGCTACCTCACCTCGGTGGCCGAGAACGCCGTCGGCAAGCAGGGCCGGGTGCACCTGTTCGGGTTTCCCGTCGCGCCCGGCAGCCTGTTCGTCTACGTCGTGTCGCTGTCCACCGTGCTCCTGGTGATCGCGATGCCGGTAGTCGGCGCGATCGCCGACCGGACCGGTGCCAAGCGCGAGATCCTGCTCGGTTTCGGCTGGCTCGGTGCCGCCGCGTGCGTCGCCATGTTCGCCGTCCGCGGCTCGAACTGGCAGCTCGGGGCAGTCCTGTTCGTGGTGGCGTACTTCGGGTACTCCTGCGCGACGGTGGTGAACTACTCGCTGCTCATCGACGTGTCCGCGAGCGCGGATCGTGACCGGGTGTCCTCGCGCGGCTGGGCGATCGGCTACATCGGGGGCGGGCTGGTCCTGGCCGCCGACTTCGTCCTCAGCCTGTTCCTGTCCGACAAGGCACTGCTGGCGCGGATCTCGCTCGCCTCGGCCGGAGTCTGGTGGGCGCTGTTCAACATCAAGCCGTGGCTGATGCTGCGCCAACTGCCGAGGACCGCCGCGCCCGGCCGCTCGGAGGGTTCGGTGCTGCTGGGCGGCTTCCGGCAACTGGCCTCGACCCTGCGCGACCTGCGGCGCTACCCGCACACGCTGGCGTTCCTGGTCGCGTTCCTGATCTACAACGACGGCATCCAGACCGTCACCACGGTCGCGGCCCAGTACGGCGACAAGCAGCTTCACCTGGACGACACGGTGCTGCTCTCCTCGATCCTCATCGTGCAGTTCGTCGCGTTCGGTGGCGCGCTCTGGCTGGGTCGGCTGGCGGGGCGGTTCGGGGCTCGGCCGGTGGTGCTGGGGTCCCTGGTCGGCTGGCTGGTGCTGGTGTTCGTCGCCTATTCTCTCAAGGCGGGTGCCGCGTGGCAGTTCTACCTGCTGGCGGTGGCCATCGCGATCGTGCTCGGCGGCAGCCAGGCGCTGTCCCGCTCGATCTTCTCGCGGCTGATCCCGTCCGGGCGCGAGGCCGAATACTTCGGCTTCTACGAGGTCAGTGACTCCGGCACCTCGTGGTTCGGGCCGCTGCTGTTCGGCCTCGCCTACCAGCTCACCGCCTCTTACCGCAGCGCGCTGGCGTCCCTGGTGGTGTTCTTCGTACTCGGCTTCGTGTTGCTGGCGCGGGTGCCGCTGCGGGCCGGCATCGAGCAGGCCGGCAACACCGCGCCCGCCAGGGTGTGACGGCACGTGGCGGCGCCGGAGTACCCAGCCGGCGCGGCGCCGGAAACTCCTGCCGACCGACCCGCCGAACGCGACAGTGCCCTGGCCGCGGTTCCGGCCGCCGGCAATCGGCGCGCGATTCCGATGCCGGCGCACCTGAAGTTCTGCTACGGCCTCGCGAGGGCGACACCGTGGTCGTCGCGGACACCGGCCTGCTGGCTGCTGGCGCTTCAGTGCTGCTGACGCTGATCACCGCTTTCAGCCCTGCTGGCGTTGCAAGATCCGTCTCAGGTGGCGCAACTTGCCCGGTTTGGGTCGCACGTGCACGGCCGTGAGCCGTCGGGGCGGTACCGTGAGGTCAGCGGGAATCATCTGCCGGGACCGTGCGTTGGGGTCTCGGTACCCAATCTGGGTGAGGAGTGATCACAATGGCCGATCGTGTACTTAGGGGCAGCCGCCTCGGCGCAATCAGTTACGAAACCGAATACGCAGCCGAGCCTGCGCCGCGTCAACTAGTCAAGTTCAAGTGCGAACGGCAGCACGAGTTCAGCGTTCCGTTCGCCCACGACGCCGAGCTTCCGGCGACCTGGGAATGCCGCCTGGACGGGACCACAGCCAAAGCCGTGGACCTTCCCGAGCCCGAAGCCAAGAAGGTCAAGGCGCCTCGGACGCACTGGGACATGCTCATCGAGCGGCGCACCGTCGCCGACCTCGAAGAGGTGCTGGCCGAGCGGCTGGATGTGCTGCGTGCGCGCCGCGGCGGCAAACCGAGCAAGAGCGCGTAATCAGCTGACCCACCAGAATCCCGCATCACCGGGGCTGTCAACCAGCCTCGCTGATGCGGGATTTTGCTGTCTGGCCGCTTTTCACGGCGGCTGGCATCCGGTCACGCGGCAGGCATCGGTCACGGCGGCGGAACGGCGGTTCAGCCGGGACGGTCGCGTTTCTGGTACGCGTCGACGCTGAGCCTCAGGGTCAACGCCGCCAGGCACAGGACCACCGCGAACCTCGGCGTGACATTCCCCGTGACACCGAGCAGGACGACCACCGCGACGCACCCGGCCAGCACCAGATCGAGCGCCCGCTTGCTCCAGTCCGAGTCGGCCGGCCCGGGCCGGCTCACGTGCGGCGGACCAGGCCCTTGAGCTGCGCGGCCCGGTGCGCCACGCCCCATTCGGTGACCCGCAGCAGCGCCTCGCGGACGATGTTGCCGCTCATCTTGGACTCGCCGCGCTCCCGCTCGGCGAACGTGATCGGAACCTCGGTGACCCGGAAACCGGCCTGCACCGCGCGCCAGGCCAGATCCACCTGGAAGCAGTAACCCTGTGACGAAATGGCGGACAGGTCGATCGTCTGCAGCACCTCGCGCCGGTATGCCCGGTAACCGCCGGTGGCGTCGTGCAGATTGATGCCCAGCGCCAGCCGGGTGTAGAGGTTGCCGCCGCGGGAGAGCACCTCGCGGAACTTCGGCCAGTTGATCACCTGCCCGCCGGGAACCCAGCGTGAGCCGAGCACCAGGTCCGAGTGCCCCACCGCCTCCAGCAGCCTGGGCAGTTGCTCCGGAGCGTGCGAGCCGTCGGCGTCCATCTCGACCAGCACGTCGTAGCCGGCGGCAAGGCCCACGCGGAAGCCCGCGACGTACGCCGCGCCGAGCCCAGCCTTGGCGGTCCGGTGCAGAACCTGGACCCGCTCCTCGTTCGCGGCCAGCTTGTCCGCGATGTCGCCGGTGCCGTCCGGGCTGCCGTCGTCCACTACGAGAACGTCCGCCGTGGGCACCGAGGCCAGCACCCGCTCCACGATCAACGGCAGGTTCTCGCGCTCGTTGTACGTCGGGATGAGAACGAGAACGCGCAGGTCCTCGTTTACCCCGCCGGCTGCCGTCGATCCCGCCTGTGGCTCGGTCACCGGTGCCCCTTCCCTGTTGTGGCCGCCATGACGTCAGCCTTCTGATGTGCGCAATGACCAGTGTCCTGTGCGACCACCGGCCGCTCGGAAAGGGGGTCGCCGTCCGTCGGCCCCGCCGCGCGCCCGCGCCGCGAACGGGACGAGACAGCCAGCACCAGGCCGAGCAGGCCCAGGGCGGTGAACGCCCACTCCGGCGCCACCCCGAGCCGGGTCGCCAGCGTCGTGGAAGTGCTCAGGCCGACGGAGCGAACGAGGATGTCGGGTGTGAAGAGGGCACCGGACTCGTCCACGATGCGGCCGTCCGGGCCGATGATGGCCGATTTGCCGCTGGTAGCCACCTGAACGACGGTCCGGTCGTGCTCCACCGCCCGCAGCCGGCTCATGGCCAGTTGCTGATACGTCTCGCCGCTGTGACCGAACGTCGCGTTGTTGGTCTGCACGACCAGCAACTGGGCTCCTGCCCGGACGGAGGAGTTCACCAGCGAGTCGTAGGCGATCTCGAAGCAGATCACGTCGCCGACCGGGTACGGCGTCTCGGTGAGCAGCCCGTTGCCGCCGCCGGCCACCATGTCATGGCCGACCAGATCTACCTTGGCGCTCACCGCGCGCGCGATCGAGCGTAGCGGGATGTACTCCCCGAAGGGCACCGGATGGCGCTTGACGTAGCGCTGCCCCGGCCCGGGATCGGTCGAGGCCGACGGCATCCAGACGATGCCGGCATTCGTGACGTGCTGCGGGCCCGGGCCGTCCAGCAGCGCGCCGACGACGATCGGCACGCCGACCGCGTCGACCGCCTGCTGGATGACCCGCGCGGCGTCGGCATTGGTGGTCGGATCGATGTCAGAGCTGTTCTCGGGCCACAGCACCAGATCCGGACGGGGAACCTTACCCGCCTGGATCTCGGCGGCCAGCTTTCTCGTCTGCGCCACGTGATTGTCCAGCACCTGCCGCCGCCGCGCGTTGAACTCCAGGCCGCGGTCCGGCACGTCGCCCTGGATGGCGGCCACGGTGGTCGTCCGGGCCGGGTGGTCGTCCGGATGCAGCGGAAGCCACAGTGCCGCGCCCAGCACGAGCACGCCGACGGCCGCCGTGCAGCGCACCGCCCGGCGCACCGGCCCAGGCCCGCTGACAGCCGCCGCGAGGAGCGCGCCGATCAGTGCCACCGCGAAGGTCACCAGGGGCGCTCCGCCGAGCGGGGCGAACCACTTCATCGGCGAGGCGGCCTGGCTGAACGCCCACCGTCCCCACGGAAAGCCGCCGAACGGGAGCCGGTCGCGCAGCGCCTCTTCGCCGACCCACAGCGCGGCCGTCCAGCTGCTCGCGAAGCGGCGGCCCTGCACCAGCGGCAGCGCCGCGCCGAGGGCCGCGAGGTACCAGGTCTGGGAGAACACCAGCACCAGCCAGGGCACCGCGCCGACATAGGTGGCGGTCCAGTGCAGCATCGGCAGGAACAGCCCGGCGCCGAAGACCAGGCCGGTCAGCGCCCCGGTGCGACAGCGCTGCCCGCGGACCGCCAGCGACAGCCCGGCGATGGAGACGAACGCCAGCGGCCAGATCCCGAACGGCGGAAAGGCGAGTGTGCCGAGCAGTCCCGCGACCGCGGCCAGCACCAGCCGCAGGGACAGCCTTGCTCGGGCGCGCCTGCGATCGGCGGGGGTCAGCATCATGCGAGCTCGCCGGAGTCGAAGATCTGCCGGCCCCGGACGACCGTGCGCAGGCAGCGGGGCAGCTCCGCGCCCGGTGCCAGGTCCGGCAGTCCGGGAACGCCGGAGCGCTCGTCGGTGCTCCACCGCGCCAGCCGCTCGTCCGGTGCATCGACGCCCAGCGAGCCGGCGGCGAAGATCGCGTACGTGGCGGGTGACCCGGGTGCCACGACCCCCGAGCCGTCGCCGTCCGCGCGTGCCGCCCGCCAGCCGCCGCGGGTGTGCGCGTTCAGCGCGGCCCGGGGGCCGAGGGCGTGCTCGGGGTTGGTCGGGTAGGTCGCCGCGCGCAGGGTTCCCCAGGGGTCCACGGCGGTCACCGGCGAGTCGGAGCCCAGGGCGAGCGGAACCCCGGCGGCTGCCATCGCGGCGAACGGGTTGAGCGTGCTCGCCCGCTCGGTCCCCAGGCGCTCGGCGTACATGCCCGCCGATCCGCCCCAGGTGGCGTCGAAGGCCGGCTGCACCGAGGCGGTCAACCCGGTGGCGGCCAGCGCCGCGACATCGGTGACCATCTCGGAGTGCTCGATCCGGTGCCCTGCCCCGAACACGCCCGCGCCGCCGAACCGCTCCTGCGCCAGCCGCATCGCGGCCACCACCTGGTCGGTCGCGGCGTCACCGATCGCGTGAAACCCCGCCTGCAGGCCCGACTCCGTGCAGGCCCGGACGTGCTCGGCCAGCTCGGCGGTCTCGTACCGCAGGTACCCCGAGGTGTCGCTGTCCACGTAGGGCCGCAGCAGACCGGCGGTGTGCGAGCCGATCGAGCCGTCGCAGAACAGGTCGCCGCCGGCGCCGACAGCGCCGAGCTCGAGGGCGGTGTGGACGCCGCGCAGCTCGCCCCAATAGGCGTACACCTCGGGCAGCGGCTCGGTCTCAGCACCGGACACCAGCCCCAGCAACCCCGTCAGGTCCTCGGCGCTGGAGATCTCGGGACCCGCCATCTCATGCACCGCGGCCACCCCGAGGCTGGCAGCGTGCCGCAGCGCGCCCCGGTGCAGGTCGGCACGCTGGCCGCTGGTGATGGCCGACAGCGCGACCGCCCGCGCGGCGTGGTGGGCCTGCTTGGTGAGGTGCCCGGACGGTGAGTAGCCCGCCATGGCGGCGAGGCCGGGAACCGAGGCCATCAGAGCCGAGGACACCGCCGCGGAGTGGGCATCGGTGCGGGCGAGGTAGACCACGCCCCCGTAGCTGGCGCGGTCCAGTTCGGTGGCGGTGGGCGGCCGGTGCTCGGGCCAGCGGGTCTCGTCCCAGCCGGAGCCGAGCAGCGGGCGGCCGCGGCCGGAACGGGCGTGCTGCTCGATCAGCCCCAGCGCGGCGGCGAGCGAGCCGGCCGGCCACAGATCCAGCCCGCTGAGGGCCAGCCCGGTCGCCGTGGCGTGGAAGTGCGCGTCGACGAAGGCAGGCAGCACCAGCGCGCCGGCCAGGTCCACGGTGCGGTCTGCGGTCATCGTGGCGGCGGACTCTGCGTCACCCAGCCATGCGATGTCGGTGCCGTCCAGGAGCAGTGCGGTGGCGTTGCGGGCCCAGGGGCTGTAGATCCGTCCGTTGGTCAGCAGAGTGCGCACGCCTACGAGTGTGCCAGCCGATGCTGACAGCGAGTCCGTCAGCCAAGCTGGCCCAGCCCCATACCATGCAATACGGTGCTGTCATCACTTCACAGGAGGCACTCTCATGTCAGCCAGCATCGAGGATGTGGCAAAACGCGCCGGCGTCTCGATCGCAACGGTGTCCCGGTCCCTGCGTGGGCTGCCCGACGTCGCGGCCAGTACCCGGGATCGAGTTGTGACAGCTGCCCGCGAGCTCGACTACGTCGCCTCGCCGTTCGCCGCCCGGCTGGCCAGCGGCCGCTCGTCGACCCTCGGTGTGGTCGTTCCGTTCATCAATCGCTGGTTCTTCGCCGAGGTGCTCGGCGCGGTGGAGACCGTGCTCAGCGCCGCCGGCTATGACCTGTTGCTGCACAACCTGGGCGACAGCGACGGCCGTGAGCGGTTCTTCTCGATGCTTCCGGTGCGCAAGCGCGTCGACGCCGTCCTCGTCGTGAGCCTTGCCCTCAGTGACTACGAGGTCGAGGCCCTGAGCAGCCTGGAACTGCCGGTGGGCGTCCTCGGGGTCAAGCACCCGGGCCTGTTCTCGGTGCGGATCGACGATGTCGCGGCAGCGCGGTCGGCCGTGCGGCACCTGCTCTCGCTCGGGCACCGGCGGATCGCGCTCATCGGCGGCGACACCGACGACCCGATGCGCTTCACTCCCCCGCACCACCGGGGCACCGGTTACCGCGATGCGCTCACCGATGCCGGCATCGACGTCGATCCGGCCCTGGAAGGCCTGGGCTACTTCACCGTGGCCGGTGGCGAGGCGGCCATGCTGCAGCTGCTGGCGCTGGACGAGCGGCCGACCGCGGTGTTCGCCGAGTCGGACGAGATGGCGTACGGGGCCATGCGCGCGATCCGCCGGGCCGGCCTGCGGGTGCCGTACGACATCGCGGTGGTGGGCTTCGACGACCACGCCACCGCGGGCCTGCTGGACCTGAGCACGGTGCGCCAGCCGGTCGCCGAGCAGGGAGCGCTGTTGGCGCGCGGCCTGCTCGCGAGCCTGACCCATGACACCGAGCCGAGCGATCTGGTGCTCGACACCGAGCTGGTCGTCCGTGGCTCGACGGTGCCCGCGGCCAGCGTGTACGCGCAGGTCGGCAGCGGCGACTAGCCGATCCAGGTACCGCTCGGCTGGGTTGCGCCGTTAATCCGCCCGGCTACCGGCGGCGGCCAGTTCGGCGGCGGTCGGTGGATTGGCGCCCGCCCGGGCGCAGGTGAGGGCCGCGACCAGGATTGCCCCGTCGATCACCTCTCGCAGCTCCGCCTGTGCCGGCTGCCAGGCGCTGTCTCTGTGAAACCCCGTGCGTACCAGGGCATTGATCAGGCCGGCCATGAACGCGTCACCCGCGCCGACGGTGTCCACCACGTCCACCGGGCGCCCCTCCACGCCGAACACGGTTCCGTCCGTGCCCAGCACCCGCGCGCCGGCTGCGCCCTCGGTCACCACCAGCAGCCGCGGGCCGAGTTCTTGCCATCGGCGCAGCACGGTGTCGACGGGAACGTCCGGGTAGAGGAAGGCCAGGTCCTCGGCGGAGGCCTTCACCACGTCGCTCAGCGTCACCGTGGCCTCCACCTGCGCCACCGCGTCCGCGTGGTCTGCCATCAACGCCGGCCGGATGTTCGGGTCATAGCTCACCACCGCCTGCGACGTCGCCCGCCGGCGAGCCAGATGCTCGCGGATCACCGCCGCACCGGGTGCGGTCCAGGACGCCAGCGAGCCGGTGTGGATCCAGCTCGTGTCCGCCGGGGACCGGTCCAGCTCCTCAGCGGTCCACTGCCAGTCCGCGGTGCCCCGGACGTAGAAGTCGTAGGTGGCGTTGCGGTCGTCGTCCAGGCTCACCACGGCCAGCGTCGCCGGTTCGGGGGCCCGGACCGCGATGGACAGGTCGACTCCGTTGGCCTCGGCGTGCGAGCGCAATTGGCGGCCGAACGCGTCCACGGCAACCCGGCCCAGCAGTTGTGAGGGCTGGCCGAGCCGTGCCAGGCCGATGGCGACGTTGAAGGGGCTGCCACCGGGATGGGCGGTGTACGTCCGGTCACCGCCGGCGGCCGGGTCGGGTGCTGGGTTCGACTCAGCGTCCAACACCAGGTCGATCAGGGCCTCACCGATCACACACACCATGCCGCGACGTTATCGTGTGCCAGTGCCTGAGGCGAAGCGCGTGATGCTGCTGGATTCGGCGAGCCTGTACTTTCGGGCGTTCTACGGGGTGCCGGAGTCGGTGACCGCGCCCGACGGCATGCCGGTCAACGCGGTACGCGGCTTCACCGACATGGTCTCGACCCTCATCACCCGCTACCGGCCCACCGACTTCGTGGCCTGCCTGGACTACGACTGGCGCCCGGCCTTCCGGGTCGACCTGGTTCCGTCGTACAAGGCGCACCGCGTGATGACCGAAACCGCGGACGGCGAGCCGGACGTGGAAGAGACACCCGACCTGCTCGCGCCGCAGGTGCCGGTGCTGTTGGGAGTGCTGAAGGCGGCGGGACTGTGCTCGGTCGGGGCGGCCGGCTTCGAGGCCGACGACGTGATCGCCACCCTGGCCCACCGTCATGACCAGCGCGGTGAGCTGGTGGACGTGGTCTCCGGCGACCGGGACCTGATCGACCTGACCACCGAACGGGTGCGGGTGCTCTACACCGGCAAGGGGGTCGCAAAGATCGTCGAGTTCACCCCGGACGAGGTGCGGCAGCAGTACGGCGTGCCGGCGGAGCACTACGCCGACTTCGCCATCCTGCGCGGCGATCCGTCCGACGGCCTGCCGGGTGTCGCCGGGATCGGCGTCAAGACGGCCGCCATCGTGGTGAGCGAGTTCGGGCCGATCGAGCAGATCGTGGCCGCGGCCGAGTCGGGGGACAAGGCAATGAGCGCGTCGGTGCGGGCCAAGGTGCTGGCCGCGAGGGACTACCTGGCGGTGGCGCCCGCCGTGGTCCGGGGCCGTCAGGACGTGCCGGTGGCGGAGCTCGACACCGCCATCCCGCCGGCGCCGGCTGATCTCGACATGCTGGCGGCGCTGGCTGAGCAGTTCGGCATCGGCAGCGCCACCGGACGGCTGACCACCGCGCTGGAGAAGCTGGCAAGCCTTCGCTAGAGCTGCTGTGCCCGATGGACAGCTCGAGCTCCGGCAAGCCTTCGCTAGAGCTGCTGTGCCCGATTGACAGCTCGAGTTCCGGCAAAACCTCGCTAGAGCTGTTGTGCGATCACGCCGCGGCGCAGCGCGGAGATGGCAGCGGCCGCGGTCGAGCGGATGCCGGGGTCGATCGCGTCGGCGCGCGAGAGCTGTTCCAGCAGGTCCAGGAGCTGGCGCATCCACCGGACGAAGTCGCCTGCGGGCAGCGCGCTGCTGTCATCGGCCAGCGAGCTCAGCACCTTGTCCAGCGAATCCCCGCGCGCCCACCGGTAACTGGCCCACCCGAAACCCAGGTCAGGCTCCCGCGACAGCGGCAGGTCGTACTCCGCCTCGCGCTCGCTCACCTCGCCCCAGAGCCGCACGGTCTCGGCCAGCGCCTCGCGCACGCTGCCCTGCGGCAGCCTGGGAGCGGCCGGCTCGTCCCGGCGGGCCTCGTACACCATCGCCGAGCAGACCGACGCGAGCTCGGCGGCGTTCAGACCCTTCCACACCCCGGCGCGCAGGCATTCGGCGATGAGCAGGTCCGACTCGGACCAGATCCGGGACAGCTGGCGGCCGGCGGTGGTGATGCCGGGCCTGCTCGGCTCCGCGTCTGCCGAGGCCGCCATCGGCACCGGGTTCATGTAGCCGCGCTCGGTGAGCAGGGCGCACACCCGATCGAACGTCCGGGACAGCGAGTGCGTGCGCCCCTCGGCCTTGCGGCGCAGTGCCTCGGTCTCGCGCTCCAACCGGTTGTGGCGCTCGGCCCAGCGGGCATGGTCCTCACGGTCCGGGCAGCCGTGGCACGGATGCGCCCGCAGTTGCCGGCGCAGCTCGGTCAACTCCGGATCGTTCCCGGCAGGGTTGCCCCGGCGCCGCCGTCCGGCTCGCGGATCGTCGGGAAGGCGGAGGTTGCGGATCGAGGCGGCCAGGTCCTTGCGCGCGGCGGCGTTGCGGTGGTTGAAGTGCTTGCTGACCCGCAGATGGCCCAGCACCTCGACGGCGTTGGGAAAGTCCAGCAGCGTGACCGGACCGGCCCACCGGTCCTCGGTGAGCACCAACGGCCGGGGGTCCGCGATCGGCGATACGCCGGGGTCGAGCACGACCGCGAGCCCGGCTCGGCGGCCGGTCGGCACCCGGATCACGTCGCCGACCGACAGCGCCTCGACCGACTGGGCGACCGCTGCCCGCCGGTCCGAGGCGCCCTGTCGGGACAGCGATTTCTCTCGTTCGGAGATCCGGACGCGCAGCTCGTTGTACTCCTCGAAGTCGCCGAGGTGGCACCGCATCTTGGCGCGCAGCTCGGCCTGGGCCTTCTCGTTGCGCACGATCTGCCGGTTGATGCCGACCACCGAGCGGTCCGCCTGGAACTGGGCGAACGAGGACTCCAGCAGCTCCCGGGCGGTCTCGCGTCCCACCTGTGACACCAGATTGATCGCCATGTTGTAGGACGGCCGGAACGACGAGCGCAACGGGTACGTCCGGGTCGAGGCCAGGCCCGCCACCCGGGCCGGATCCACCTCCGGGGTCCACAGCACGACGGCGTGGCCCTCGATGTCGATTCCCCGCCGCCCGGCCCGTCCGGTCAGCTGGGTGTACTCCCCCGGGGTCAGGTCGGCGTGGGATTCACCGTTGAACTTCACCAGGCGCTCGAGCACGACCGTCCGGGCGGGCATGTTGATGCCCAGCGCCAGGGTCTCGGTCGCGAACACCATCTGGACGAGGCCGCGCACGAACAGCTCCTCGACCACCTCTTTGAAGGCCGGGATCATGCCGGCGTGGTGGGCGGCGATGCCCCGCTCCAGGCCGTCCAGGAAGTCCCAGTAGCCGAGCACGTCGAGGTCGTCGGCGGCCAGGTGCTTGGTGCGGTCCTCGACCAGCGCTCGGATCTCGAGCCGCTCCTCGTCGGTGGTGAGCCGGACGTTGGACGCGACGCACTGCCGGACGGCGGCGTCACAACCGGCGCGGCTGAAGATGAAGGTGATCGCGGGCAGCAGTCCCTCGCGGTCCAGCCGGGCGATCACATCGGCCCGGTGCGGCGGCCGCCAGCGCGGGCCGTGCACCCGGTACCGCCCGCCATCGCGACCTGCCCGCCCGCCGTCGCGGTCCCGGCCGTCGGCAATGTCACCGAATCGCATCCGCTCGCGGACGTACTGCTGCAGGCTGCGGTCGACGCGCACCGCCGCGGTCGGCCCCGCTGCCTCGTCGGCGTCTTCCTCGGTGGCGAACAGGTCGAACATCCGGTTGCCGACGAGCATGTGCTGCCACAGCGGCACCGGCCGTTCCTCGTGGACGATGACCCGGGTGTCGCCGCGCACCTCGACCAGCCAGTCGCCGAACTCCTCGGCGTTGGACACCGTGGCCGACAGCGAGACCAACCGCACCGCGTCCGGCAGGTGGATGATGACCTCTTCCCACACCGCGCCGCGGAATCGGTCGCCGAGGTAGTGCACCTCGTCCATCACGACGAAGCCGAGGCCGGTGAGGGCATCGCTGCCGACGTAAAGCATGTTGCGCAGCACCTCGGTGGTCATCACCACGATCGGCGCGTTCGGGTTGATGGCGTTGTCGCCGGTGAGCAGGCCGACCTTCGCGGAGCCGTGCCGGTCGATGAGATCGTTGTACTTCTGGTTCGACAGGGCCTTGATCGGCGTGGTGTAGAAGCACTTCTGGCCCAGCGAGAGCGCCAGGTGGATCGCGAACTCGCCGACAATGGTCTTGCCGGCACCGGTAGGAGCGCAGACGAGGACGCCGTGGCCCTGCTCCAGCACCTCGCAGGCCGCGATCTGGAAGTCGTCGAGCTCGAAGGAGTAACCGGAGCGGAAATCGGTCAGGGTGGGAAAGCGGGTCCGCTGACGGGAACGGGAGTAATTTTCAGCCGGCGAGGACATGGCCTCAGCGTACGGTCCGGGCCGCGTGCGGCCTCAGCTCTTGTGGACGTAGCTGAGCCGGCCGGTCACCGCACCGGAGCGCAGCGCGTGTACCTCCACTATGCGCAGCTCCGCACCCGGCCGGGCGAAGGCGGCATGCAGGTCGAGGTAGGCCTCGACCAGGTCACCGGGCCAGTCCTCGATCGCCTCGCCGGTGCCGTTGGCGCGGTGGGTGGTCAGCAATCGGTGCGCGGGGTCCACCCGGAGCACCAGCTCGTCCCAGGTGAACCTGCCCGCACCGGCCGCCATCGCCTCGGCCAGCGCGGTCAGCGCGGCGGCTTGCTGCGTCGCGGCGCGGCGGCTCTCACCGGCCGCGCTGCGCCGCCAGAGCAGCCAGGCCGCGATGCCCAGGACCAGCCAGCCCGCCTCGGCGAGGGCCGGCAGCAGCCAGCTCGGATCGGTCAGCTCGCGTACCACGACCAGCGGCAGGAACAGCACCACGAGCAGCGCGGGCACCCCCACGGCGGCAAGCGGGGACGACCGGACGTCCAGCACCCGGCGGACCCGGCGTAGCTCGATCGGCACCCCGGCCTCGCGGACATGGCCGACCGCGCCGGCGCGGAACGCGCCGAACCGGCCCTGTATCTCGACGACCTGCACGTGCCGTGCCTTCCGGATTGGCTTCGGCCTGCGGCGCTCTCTTGTGCCCGCCGTCCAGTATCCCGGTTTTCGCTTTGCCACAATGGGCGAGTGTCCAACTCCGCGACGGCTCCGCCACGGACTCCGCGCGACCCCGGCATCCTCGAGCGCAGGATCTTGCGCCGGGTGCTGAGCGAGTTGCGGTGGTCCTTCAAGCGGCCCTGGACGTGGCTCGCCGGGGTGGGGCTGAACCTGGCGCTGTCGCTGCTCTGGCTGCTGTGGGTGCCGCTACGCGGGCAGCGCCACGGCGACTGGGTGATCCTGGTGGGCACGTACTTCGCGGTGTTCATCATGGCCGACGTGACGACGACCAACGTGCTGGGCCTGGACGCCGCCCGGGTGCGCGGCAGCCTGGAGCGTGGGGTGACCCTGGGACGGATCCTGGTTCCGAAGAACCTGGCCCTGCTGGTGATCGTGGGTCTGCCGACCCTGGTGTTCACGGCCGCGCTGACCGCCCGCAGCGAGACCGCCAACCGGCTGGTGCTGACGTTGCCCGGAGTGGCGCTGCCGATGCTGGCCTGGCTGGGGGTCGGCAACCTGGTGTCCGTGCTGCTGCCGGTGGCCACCAAGCCGGTGCGGCAGCGCTGGCGGGAGCGGCGGAACCTGCGGCGCACCACCCGCTGGCTGGCCCATCTGGGGCTGCCGTACGCGCTGCTCTACGCCGTCGACCTGGTCGGCGACACCCCGAGCGCCATCCTGCGGGAACTACCGCGGCGCTGGCACACCATCGACGTCCGGGGGTTGGTGATCTTCGTGTTCGGGCTGCTGATCTGGGTGGGCGGGACGGCGGCGGCCACCTATCTGGCGCGGCACCGCGGGTTACCGCTCAGGTGACCAGCGGGTTACCGCTCAGGCGGCGGCCGGCTCCTGCGCCAGCTTCTCCGGTGCGGGGTCGCTCGTCTGCCGGGTCCGCCACACCGCATCGCCGGCCGCGAGCAGCAGGGCGACCAGCAGGAACCCCACCGCCACCACCAGTCCGTGCTGCAGCGATTTGTTGTAACTGCCGTGGCTGGAGGCCAGTTCGGAGTAGAACACCGAGCCGACCGCCGCGATCCCGATCGAGGCACCGATCCGCTGCCCGACCTGGATCAGGCCGCCCGCCGTGCCACCTTGGCGCACCGGAACCTCCGCCAGCGTCAGGGTCTGGTTGGGCGAGATCACCATGCCCGAGCCCGCTCCACCGATCAGCAGCGGCGCCAGCAGCGCCCAGCCGGTGTTGTGCGTCGGCACCTCGCGAACGGCGACGATGACACCGAGATAGCCGACCACGACCAGGGCCAGGCCGATCACGATCAGGGAGCGGCCGAAGCGGTGCACGACCCGGCCGGCCAGTGCGGCGGCGAGGCCCGAGCCCAGGGCAAACGGCAGCGAGACGACACCAGCGAGCAGGGCGGAGTAGCCGAGCCCGAACTGCAGCAGCAGCGTCAGCACGAAGAAGAGCGAGGTGAAGCCGGCGAAGTAGACGGTGATCATGGAGCTGCCGAACGAGAAGGAACGCAGCCGGAACAGGGTGAGGTCCACCAGGGCGTCCCGGCCGCGGTTGCGGTAGTGCACCTCCCAGGCCAGGAAGCCGGCCAGGATGACCACGGCCGCTGGGATGAGCAGCCACTTGGCCGAACCCTTCCAGCTCTGCTCCTGCACGAGGGGCAGCAGCAGGACGACGATGCCGACGCCGAGCAGGATCACGCCGACCGGGTCGAAGTCGTGCTTGCGCTTGCGCTGCTCAGCAGAGGCGCCCGGCAGCAGCTTGAGCGCGAACGGAACGGCGATCAGCCCGATCGGCAGGTTGACGTAGAACACGTAGCGCCAGCCCTCGGCCTCGCCGAAGACCTGGATGAGGAGACCGCCGATGAGCGGGCCCAGCGCGGTCGAGATGCCGACGACGGCCCCGAAGAGCCCGAACGCCTTTCCGCGCTCGCGACCCCGGAACAGCTGCTGGATGAGCGCGCTGATCTGCGGCGTCAGCAGTCCGGCTGCCAGTCCCTGCACCAACCGGGCGGTGACCAGCCAGGTGGAGTTCTGCGCGGCCCCGCACAGGGCGCTGGCCAGTGTGAAGGACAGCAGCCCGGCGATGAACAGCCGCCGGCGGCCGCGGGCGTCACCCAGCCGGCCGGCCGGAACGAGCAACAGTCCGAACGTCAGCGAGTACCCGGACAGCACCCACTGGATGGCGTCGCCGGAGGCGTGCAGGCCCTGGTTGATCGAGCGCAGTGCCACGTTCACGATCGAGACGTCGAGCAGCACCATGAAGCCACCGACCAGGCAGATGGCGAGCGCCTTCCACCGGTTCGGGTCGGCGACGTAGTCGGGGCCGTCGGAGCTGTTGGGCGCAGGGAGCGTGTCAGCGGCCTGCGGGTCAGCGGCTGGTGGATCGGCTGCGTGCCCCGCTGAGCCATCGCTGGACGCGGCACCGGCGGGCAACTCTTCGGACAGCGCCCGGATCAGCTCCGCGGCCGGCACCGGATTCGCCACGGCGCCTGAGGAGTGCCGGCCACGGGGGCCGCTATCAGCGCGGGAGTCCACGCCGGGTCGTTCTGAGGATGGCAAGGTCACCTCACTATGGTGCCTGAAGATCGCCTTCGCTCTGCCATCCGCCCGGCGGCGTGGCCGACAGACCGGCGGGTGGTGACCCGACGCGGGACCAGGTGTTCGATCCCGGGTTTCCGACGAGCGTGACCAGCGGCCGGGTCACGGCAGGTCCGTCCACTCCGTTTCAGCGCGGCTGTCCGAACCCGTCCGGCCCGCGTTCTCGGGCAGCCGCTCCGGAATCGGGTCGACCGCCGAGGCGACATCGTCGGGCAACTGCTCGGCCTCTTCGGCGGCCTGCCGGCGTGCCCGGCGCCGGTCGTGCAGGAAGCACCACAGCACCGCCAGCTCGAAGAGCAGGCACATCGGCAGCGCCATCGCCGTCATGGTGAACGGATCGGTCGACGGGGTGGCCACCGCGGCGAAGACGAAGATCAGGAAGATGCCGAGCCGCTGTCCGCGCTTGAGGACCGAGAACGGCAGCACCCGGACGGCGTTGAGCATGACGATCAACAGCGGCAGCTCGAACGATGCCCCGAACACAATCAGCATCAGGATGACGAACGAGATGTAGCTCGTGACGTCCAGACCCGCCTGGGTGCCGCTGCCCGCCTGGGTGATCAGCACGTCCAGGCCCTTCGAGAGGGTGACGTAGGCCAGCGCCATGCCGGCGGCGAACAGCAGGGTCGAGGCGATGACGAAGCCGACCGTCCAGCGCTTCTCGTTGCGCCGCAGGCCGGGTGTGACGAAGGCCCAGAGCTGGTACAGCCACAGCGGCGCCGTGATGATCGCCCCGGCGACCACCGAGACCTTCAACCGGATGGTGAAACCGTCGAGCGGCGCGCGGAACAGCAGCTTGCACTGGCCCTCGCTCTGGTTCAGCGCACCGAGGCGGTGCTGGTAGGGAATGTTGCAGTAGGGATGCTTGAGCACGGTGAGCAGCGGGTTGTAGACGAGCCACCCGATCACCGCGCCGAGCGCGATCAGGATCATCACGATGATGATCCGGCGACGCAGCTCGCGCAGGTGGTCGAGGACGGCCATCCGGCCCTCGGGATTGGGCTCCCGAGGCGCCCGCCGCGGCAGCCGGGTCATCTCAGCCGGTCCGCCGAGGTTCGCAGCTGCTCGCCCACAGCGGTCAGTTCGGCCACCAGTTGCTCCAGTGACGCCCGCTCGGTCGTCAGCCGGCGGGTCTTCCAGACCAGCTCGTACAGCGCGAAACCGAGCACGACCACCGCGACGAGGACGGCGAACAACCAGGCGCCGCCGACGATCCATGCCTGCATGACGGGGAGCTTACTGTTCGCCGTAGGCGGCGAGCGCCTGCGCCGCGTCGCTCCGCACGCCGCGGGCCAGCCATTCCGGCGCGAGCACCCGTACCGCCCCGCCCGAGCGGCGGACCAGCGCCGACACCCAGGCCGGCTCGGCGACCCGCAGGGTGACGCGCAGAGAATGCTCGGCCGGGCTGGTGGACTCACACGGGTAGTACTCGCTGACCCACTCCCAGCCCGCGCCGAGGCTGAGCTCGACGAGCAGATGCTCCGGGGCCGGACGGTAGACACCGGCGCTGACGTCGGTCGGGGTCAGGTCCGCCGGGACCCGGGCGGGCTCGTCGAGCAGCGTGGCGTCCTCGAACCGGTCGAGCCGGAAGATCCGGATGCCTTCGGCGCGCCGGCACCATGCCTCCAGGTAGGCCAGCCCGTCGGCGTGGAACACGCTGATGGGGTCCACAACCCGGTGGGTCGACTCGTCCCGCGTCGCGCTGTAGTAGTGCAGGTCGATGGCGCGCTTGTCGGCGACCGAGTGCTGGGCGAGGCTGAGCCAGCGGTCCTGCCCGGCCAGTCGGATATCGACCGCGGCGGTGTCGAGGTGCTGGCCGGCCGCGGTCTCGATCTTGCTGAGCGCCCGCTCGGCGGAGCCGCCCTCGATCGCGCCGGGCAGGTCGGTGAGGGTTCGCAGCGCGACGGCCAGGGTCATCGCCTCGGTCGCGGTCAGCTTCAGGGGACGGCTGAGGCCGCCGTCGTAGGTGACCGAGACGGTGTCGCCCTCGAACATCAGGTCGATCAGGTCCTCGGGGCCTGAGCTCCGGCCGCACAGCCAGAGCATCTCCAGCTCCTTGCGCAGCTGGTCCTCCCCGATGCCGAAGGTGTTCGCGGTCTCGCTGATCGACGCCACACCCTTGTTCAGGACGTAGGGCACCAGTGCCAGCAGCCGCGACACCTTGTCTCCGGTGTCAGTCATTTCTGCTCACCTCCGCGCTCACTGCGCTCCTTCATAGCCCGGCGTGCCGATTCCTGCGGCGGCGTCCAGCAGCGACACCACGGAGCGGGTCAGCGCCGGGGGCTCCAGCACGTACGCGTCTGTGCCGGCGCCGGCGACGAGTCCGGCGAGTCGATCGGTGTCCCGGTAGTCGATCGTGAGGAGGTGCCCCGGCTCGCCGTCGTGCATCCTGGGCTCGGCGGCGCGCGCGAGCCGGCGCAGCTGACCGGCCCGGTTGGGGCGCACCCAGACCAGCGCCCGCTGGTCGGCCTGCGGATTGGCGCCACGGACCAGGTCGAGCATGTCCAGGCCGGCCGGCCGGGTGGTGCGGGCGACGCCGGACGGCCCGGTGAGCGTCTTCACCTCGCCGGCGATCCGGTCCAGCCGGAAGCTGCGCACCTCGTCGCGCGCGCGATCGTGGCCGACGACATACCAGCGCCCGCGCCAGGACAGCACGCCCCACGGCTCGACCGTCCGGCGCTCGGCCGCCTCGGCGAAGGGTTTGCGATAACCGAACTGGACGACCCGGGTACCGGACACGGCGGCGACCAGGTCGGGCAGCGCCGGTTCGTTGCCGGCCAGCGGCGGCAGCGCATCCGCACCGGGTGGGTCCTCGATCTCGACACCGGCCGCACGCAGCTTGATCAGCGCGGTGCGCGCCTCGGTCGCCAGCGAGGCGGTGCTCCACAGCCGGGCCGCCAGGCCCACCGCGGCCGCCTCGTCCGCCGTGAACTCGATCGGTGGCAGCTCGAAGTCCTTGCGGGCGATGCGGTAGCCGTCCTCGGTGTCGAACGCCGAATTGCGCCCCGTCTCCAGCGGGACACCGAGTTCACGCAGCTCGGCCTTGTCCCGCTCGAAGCTGCGCTTGAAGGCCTCGTCCGGATTGGCTGAGTCGTCGGCGACCTCGTAGCCCTCGACGGTGTCGCGGATGCGGTCCGCGGAGATGAACTGCCGGGTGGAGAGAAGGCACAACACCAGACTGACCAGTCGTTGCTGCCGTCGCGCTGCCATATCCGACAACGGTAGGCGACGGTCACCTGATGTCCGCGCACCACCCCGCGAGGAGCGCTCGGGGCCGTTCACCCCGACGTTCACATCGAGGCAATCAACTTTTCGACCCGTTCGTCCACAGCGCGGAAGGGGTCCTTGCACAGGACGGTCCGTTGGGCTTGGTCGTTGAGCTTGAGGTGAACCCAGTCGACGGTGAAGTCGCGGCGAGTCTCCTGTGCCCGCTTGATGAACTCCCCGCGCAGCTTGGCGCGGGTCGTCTGTGGCGGCACGCTCTTGGCTTCGAAGATGGCGAGGTCGCTCGAGATCCGGGCAACCGCTCCACGCTTGTCGAGCAGGTAGAACAGCCCGCGGTCCCGCCGGATGTCGTGGTAGGTCAGGTCGAGCTGCGCGATTCGCGGCGAGGACAGCGGCAGGTCGTACTTGCTGCGGTAACGCTCGATGATCTGGTACTTCGTCGCCCAGTCGATCTCGCGGTCGATCAGGCTCAGGTCGGAGGACTCGACCGCCTTGAGGGTGCGGCCCCAGAGGTCTAGCACCTGCTCGGTCGCCGGGTCCGACCCGGCGGTGTCGACGAAGGCTCGGGCCTTCTCGTAGTACTCGCGCTGGATCTCGCTCGCGCTCGCCATCCGGCCGTTGGCGAGCTTGACCTGGCGGGTTCCGGTCAGGTCGTGGCTGATCTCGCGGATCGCCCGGATGGGGTTCTCCAGCGTGAGGTCCTTGAAGGTGATGCCTTGCTCCATCATCCGCAGCACTAGGTCGGCGCTGCCAACCTTCAGCAGCGTGGTGGACTCGTTCATGTTCGAGTCGCCCACGATGACGTGCAGCCGCCGGTAGCGCTCGGCGTCGGCGTGCGGCTCGTCCCGGGTGTTGATGATCGGGCGCGATCGAGTCGTTGCCGACGAGACGCCTTCCCAGATGTGTTCGGCCCGCTGGCTCAGGCAATAGACCGCTCCGCGGGGAGTCTGCAGCACCTTTCCGGCACCGCAGATCAGCTGCCGGGTGACCAGGAACGGAATGAGGACGTCGGCCATCCGGCTGAACTCGCCGTGCCGGGCGACCAGGAAGTTCTCGTGGCAGCCGTAGGAGTTTCCGGCTGAGTCGGTGTTGTTCTTGAACAGGTAGATGTCGCCGGCGATGCCCTCGTCGTTCAGCCGCTTCTCGGCGTCGATGAGCAGGCCCTCGAGAATCCGCTCCCCCGCCTTGTCATGGGTCACCAGGGCAGTGAGCGAGTCACACTCGGGCGTCGCGTACTCGGGGTGACTGCCCACGTCGAGATAGAGCCGGGCGCCATTGCGAAGGAAGACATTCGAGGACCTGCCCCAGCTGACCACCCGCCGAAACAGGTAGCGGGCAACCTCGTCAGGACTGAGCCGGCGTTGACCCTCGAACGTGCAGGTCACACCGTATTCATTCTCTAGGCCGAAGATACGTCGCTGCACGATCCTCAGCCTAGTCAGCGGAGGGCCGCCATGCGCGCTGTTGACGTCGATGTCGTGGTTCTGTTGTTACTCGACCGGCTACCTTCAGCGGCCGTTGTACTACGCACGGTCAGCGACTTCTGGTCCGTGTGAGGACGGCGGTCGACTTTCCGGCAATCTTGCCGGGCAACCTTGCGAGCCGCCCGCGCGGCGGAGTATTCACAGAGGTGACAGGCGGCGATTCGGGGCCCTCGCCTATCGCCACCGCCGCTCAGTGACTGATCCGGCATGAGGGCCACGGCCCGCGAAGCTTGTTGAGCACGTTGGAACTCCAACACGCTCAGTCGGGACGGACCGGGGGCGACGTGGTCGGCTTGGCGGGCTATGCCTCGACACACCGCAGTTCCCAGGCGCTGATCCGGCTGCTGCTGTCCATTGGGATCCTCGGTGCCGTCGCCGCGGTGGTGTTGGTCGCGGGGCAGCGCGCGCGGGGCGAGGACGGCTCAGCCGCTCGCCCGGACGGCACCGACGTGCGGACCGCCGCGAAGGTGGCGGTGAGCGCGGCGACCCAGTCCCAGACCGCTGGCTGGGTGGTGGCCAACCTGCCTCGGACCAGTCGGCTGCTCGCCGATGTCCAGTTGCGCGACGCCCTGGTGAAGCAGGGCTTTCCCGCGAACCAGGTCATCGACTTCAACGCCGGCCGCGCGAATGAGCATTACGACTATGTGGTTGCTGGACCGGCGGGCCGGGCGCGCGCTTCGACCGGCACCGCCGGCACCGTGCAGGCGCAGGCGATGAGCCGGTCGCGTTCGGTGGCGGTCTTCGGGAGCGCATCCGACCAGGTGCAGATCCGCCAGATCCTGTCCCCCGCTGACGCCGCCAACCCCGTCGACGTGTCGATGCGCGCCGAGGCCGGACGCCAGCTGCTGACGAATCCGAACGTCGAGACAGCCCCGGATGTTCGTACGGTGCTCGACGCCGGAGACCTCGATCTGCGGCCGGCCACGATGGTCGCCGCGCTCGCCGCCAGCACCCCGGTTCGGCTGCTGGAGGCTCCGCAGAACGCGGCTGAGCAGCGCGCCAACGCCCCGGGGCGCACGCTGCGGCTTGCCGTCGACCGGTCCGCGCTGACCGGCGTCCTGGCCAGCCTGTCCGCGCGCTACCGGCCACTGTCGTCGCACGCCGCTGCGGACGGGTCCGAGCTGATCACCTGGCTGCCCGACGTCGCACCGGAGCCGCCGGTGGGCTGAGGTCCAGCTGCCGGTCGGCTGAGGTCCGCGTCCCGCTCACGAGGGTGGGACGCTCACGTCACCGCTCAGTGCGGTCCCCCGCGCTGGCAGCAGGACGGTCATGAAGAGGATGGCCGATGTACGCGGGCACGACCCTCGTGTTCCGACCTGGAGGCCGACATGGTCCGATCGATATCCCGCTGGGCTGCCGCGTCCGCCGTCCTGCTCGCGGGGCTGCTGGCCACGGTTGGCTCACCATTTCGGCCAGTGCCAGCTTCAGCGCACGCAGCGCGTAATGCGTTCGCGACTTCACGGTGCCTTCGGCGATCCCGAGCTGGACGGCAGTCTCGCGGACGGTTGCCCGCCGGTAGAACATCTCCACCAGGACCGCTCGGTGCTCCGGACTCAACCGCTGCAGCGCGTCGGCGATCAACCGCTGCTCGACCAGGCCATCGGTGTGATCGGTGCCGTGCTCGGGTAGGTCGGGCATCAGCTTCTCGGGTCGGACGCTGCGGGCTCGCCACTCATCGATGACGATCCGCCGGGCCACCGTGTAGAGCCAGCTGCGTGCGGAGCCGGCCTGCTCGGCGGTGAAGACAGGGTGGCCCGGATTGCGCCAGGCGCGCAGCAGGGTCTCTTGCACGACATCCTCGGCGGTCTGCCGGTCACCGCCCGTCAACCGTACGGCGAAGGCCCACAAGGCTGCCGCGTGCTCGTCGTGCAGTGCGCGCATGAGTTCGCGCTCATCGACGGCCGCGGTGTCGCGCTGCATCCCGGCTCCCTTCGGCGTTCGGTAGCTATCTCCCATACGGGTCCGCTGTGGATTCGGTTCAATCGCGCGTGGCGGTGAACCGAACGGGCGCGCATCCCGTTGGCTACTTGAAGATGCAACCAGTGTGGACGACGAGTGGAGAACCTCATGAGCAATGCTGAGAACGGCGGCAGGATCTTGTCGGGCGGCGTCAGCCGGCGCAATGTGCTGACTGCGGGAGTGGTCGGCGTCGGCGGCCTCGCACTGGCCGGGTGCTCCCAGGCCGCGCAGCCTGGCAGCGACACCGTGACGCCCCCCGCGACCACTGCCAGTTCGGCCGGTGCCGGCGCATCCGGTTCCGCGAGCGGCGCATCCGGTTCCGGTTCTGCCACGGCCGGTGCGGGCAGTTCGGCGGCAGCGTCCACCGCAGCGGTCGGTCCGGCGCTGGCCAAGCTGTCCGACATCAAGGTCGGCGAGGCGATCGCAGCGACCGGCGCGGACGGATCCAAGATCATCATCTCGCGTCCGACCGCCACCACGGTGGCGGGTTTCAGCGCCATCTGCACGCACCAGGGTTGCGCTGTCGCGCCGGCAGGCAAGCAGCTGAACTGTCCCTGTCACGGTTCGGTCTTCGACGTCACTACCGGAGCCGTGCTCAACGGACCGGCTTCGCGCCCGCTGCCCGCGGTGAAGGTCGCCATCTCGGGCACGAACATCGTCGCGGGCTGACTCGCGAGCTGGGTCGCCCCGGCCTCAGTCGCCGAGTTCGGGTGCCCCGGGCGGCGTGTCCGGACCGTCGATTGCGGGACCAGCCGCGGAGGTGCCGGTGTCGGCCGTTCCTGACTCAGCGCTCGCCGGGAGCAGGCTGGCCAGCGCCGCACCGGCGATGCGGCGGAACTTGCGGGTGCCCCGGTTGCGGTCCAGCACCGCCACCTCGAGGCTCTCGGCCGACAGCGTCCGGGACCCGCCGCCGTCCGCGCCCACCGAACCGAGGGCCCGCACGGCCAGTGACACCGCCTCGGTCAGCGGCAGATCGGCGCTGTAGGCGTCCTTCACCGACGCCGCGACGGCCTCCGCCTGGCCACCCATCACCAGGAAGTTGCGCTCGTCCACGATGGTGCCGTCATAGGACAGCCGGTAGAGCTGCTCAGCACCTGGCTGCGAGCCCACCTCGGCCACGCAGAGCTCCACCTCGTACGGCTTCTGCTGCTCGGTGAAGATCGAGCCCAGGGTCTGCGCATAGGCGTTGGCCAGAGCCCGCGCGGTCACGTCCCGGCGGTCGTAGGAGTAGCCGCGCAGGTCTGCCAGCCGGATGCCGGCGACGCGCAGGTTCTCGAATTCGTTGTACTTGCCCACCGCGGCGAAACCGATGCGGTCATAGATCTCGGAGACCTTGTGCAGCGCCGAGCTGGTGTTCTCGGCGACGAAGAGCACCCCGTCAGCGTAGGTGAGGACGATGACGCTGCGACCCCGGGCAATACCCTTGCGGGCGTACTCGGACCGGTCGCGCATGATCTGCTCGGCCGAGGCGTAGAACGGCATCGACATGGAATTCTCCGGGTTTCGTAGGCCGTAGTTCGAGGGCGGTGATTCGGGGGCTGGCAGGAGGCGGTTCAGGCGCCAGGGGCCGCGGCCCGGCGCTCGAGCAGCGCGCGGACGACTGCGTCGAGCGCGCTGTCGGGAACCCGGCGCGTTCCGTCAGCGGTCGCCGCGTAGACGACCGGGTAGATCTGCCGAGTGAGGTCGGGGCCACCAGTGGCGGAGTCGTCGTCGGCAGCGTCGTACAGCGCCTCGACCACCACCGCAACGGCGTCGTCCTCGGTCAGCCCGGGGTGCCACAGCTTCTTCAGCGAGCTCTTGGCGAACACCGAACCGGACCCGACGGAGTGGTAGTACCGCTCGGGGTAACGCCCGCCGGTGACGTCGTAGCTGTAGATCCGGCCGGCCTCGGCGGCTCCGCTGGTGCCGGCGCTGTCCAGGTCGAATCCGGCGAACAGGGGGACCACTGCCAGGCCCTGCATCGCGGCACCGAGGTTGCCCCGGATCATGGTGGCCAGGCGATTCGCCTTGCCGTCGAGGGTGAGCGCCGTTCCCTCGATCTTCTCGTAGTGCTCCAGCTCGACCTGGAAGAGCCGCACGAGCTCGATGGCGATGCCGGCGGTGCCCGCTATGCCGACCAGGGAGTAGTCGTCGGAGGCGAAGACCTTCTCGATATCGCGCTGGGCGATGAGGTTGCCCATGGTCGCTCGCCGATCACCGGCCATCAGGACGCCGCCGTTGAACGTGGCGGCCACGATCGTGGTGGCGTGCACCAAGCCGGCGCCGTGGGAGGCCTGCGCGCCGGTCACCGTCGGGGTGGGCAACAGGTCGGCCGCCGCCGTGGCCATGAAGTCGACGAACGACGAGGACCCGGTTGCGGTTGCAAGCCGGAGCAGCCCGTGCGAGGAATCACTGTGCTGTCCGCTCACTGGCCGCCCTTCTGCACGAAGCTGCGGACGAAGTCCTCGGGGTTGGTCTCGAGCACCTCGTCGATGTCGTCCAGGATCGCGTCGACCTCGTCGGTCAGCTTCTCGTGCCGCTCCGCGACATCGCCGGTGGTGTCCTCCGCGACGTCGGTTACTTCGTCGCGCTGCTTGGCGGGACGGGACTGTCCGCCTTCGTGACTGGCCATGTTTACCTCCGCAGACCCGCCCGGCGCGGGTTTATCTCGACACTAGTAGCCCGATCCGTCAACGCCAGTCCAGGACCGGCGTTTCGACACCCTCAGCGTGTTGTGGACGGCCGTTCAGTCGATCCGGCCCAGATCCGACGGCGCAATCAACCGAGCGTTCGCTCGGCGTGCTAACGGCCGAGCAGCTCCGCCACGAGTGCCTCTGCCGTGGGGCAGCGGTCGAGCAGTTCCTGGACGTGCGCCTTGGACCCCCGCAGCGGCTCCATCGTCGGAACCCGCACCAGTGACTGCCGGCCCACGTCGAAGATCACCGAGTCCCAGGACGCCGCCGCGACCGATTCCGGATAGCGGCGCAGGCACTCGCCGCGGAAGTACGCGCGGGTGTCGGTAGGCGGTTCGTCGGCCGCCGCGGCGCTGTCCCGGGGCGCTACCAGGGTCCGCATGGAGCCGCGCTGCACCAGCCGGTGGTACAGCCCCTTGCCGGGGCGGATGTCGGCGTACTGCAGGTCCACCGCGTGCAGCCGCGGCGAGGACCAGTCCAGGGAGTCACGCTCGGCGAAGCCGTTGAGCAACCGCAGCTTGGCCACCCAGTCGAGCTCACCGGCGAGCAGCATCGGGTCCTCGCCGAGCCGGGTCAGCACCGACTCCCACTCGGTGAGCACCTGCCCGGTCTGGGAGTCGACGTCGCTGCCGTACCGGTCATCGACGTACTTGCGCGCCCGATCCAGGTACTCCCGCTGCACGTCCAGAGCGGTCATGCTCCGCCCGTCGGCCAGCCGCACCGCGTGCCGCAGGGACGGATCGTGGCTGACCGCCCGCAGCTCGCGGACCGGCTCGGCGATGCGCAGGTCCTCGCCCAGCCAGCCGTCCTCGATCATCGCCAGCACCAGCGCGGTAGTGCCCACCTTGAGAAACGTGGACAGCTCAGCCAGGTTCGCGTCGCCCAGGATGACGTGCAGCCGCCGGTACTTCTCGGCGTCGGAGTGCGGCTCGTCCCGGGTGTTGATGATAGGTCGCTTGAGCGTCGTCTCGAGCCCCACCTCGACCTCGAAGAAGTCCGCCCGCTGGCTCAGCTGAAAGCCGTGCTGGTGACCGTCCTGGCCGATGCCCACCCGGCCGGCGCCGGTGACCACCTGGCGGGTCACGAAGAACGGCGTCAGCTGGCTGACGATGGAGCTGAACGGGGTCTGCCGGCTCATCAAGTAGTTCTCGTGGGCGCCGTAGGAGACACCCTTGTTGTCGGTGTTGTTCTTGTAGAGCGTGATCGTGGCGCCGTTGAGCCGCTGCGCCTGCGCCGCGGCGGCCGCCATCACCAGCTCGCCGGCCTTGTCGAAGCGGACGATGTCCAGCGGCGAGGTGACCTCGGGGGTGGAGTACTCCGGGTGGGCGTGGTCGACGTACAGCCGCGCGCCGTTCGGGAGTACCACGTTCGCCAGACCGGCGTCCTCCTCGTCGTCGAGGAACTGCTCGGCGACGTTGTTCGGACCGGACAGGTCGAAGCCGCGGGCGTCGCGTAGTGGCGACTCCTCTTCAAAGTCCCAGCCCGGCCGTCGTCGCCTGCCAGCGGGCAACAGGGACGCGTAACCGTTGACCACCTGGGCCGACATCAACATGGCGTTGGCGTTCGGATTGCCCGGCATGCTGATGCCGTACTCGACCTCGGTGCCCATGACCCGGATTGCGCTCATGTGATCACGCTACGTGGCGAGCGCCTTGCCTGCGCTCGGCCCAGCGCCTCCATCGTCCTAAGCGCCACCATCGACCTAGAGGTACTGGCCCGTATTGGAGATGGTGTCGATCGCCCGTCCCGCCTCGCTGCCCTTGCCGCCCGAGACCAGCGTGCGGATGTAGACGATCCGCTCGCCCTTCTTGCCCGAGATCCGGGCCCAGTCGTCGGGGTTGGTGGTGTTGGGCAGGTCCTCGTTCTCGCGGAACTCATCGACGCAGGCTGCCTGCAGGTGCTGCATGCGCAAGCCCCGCTGGCCGTTCGTCAGAAGGTCCTTGATCGCCATCTTCTTGCCGCGGTCCACGATGTTCTGGATCATGGCGCCGGAGTTGAAGTCCTTGAAGTACAGCGTCTCTTTGTCGCCGTTGGCGTAGGTGACCTCGAGGAACCGGTTCTCGTCGCTCTCGGTGTACATCCGCTCCACCGTGTGCTGGATCATCGCGTTCACGGTCGCCTCGGCCGACCCGCCGTGCTCGGCGAGGTCGTCGGGGTGGATGGGCAGGGTGGGCAGGATGTACTTGGCGAAGATGTCGCGGGCCGCCTCGGCGTCCGGGCGCTCGATCTTGATCTTCACGTCGAGCCGGCCCGGACGCAGGATCGCCGGGTCGATCATGTCCTCACGGTTGGACGCGCCGATCACGATGACGTTCTCGAGGCCCTCGACGCCGTCGATCTCACTCAGCAGCTGCGGCACGATGGTGTTCTCGACGTCGGAGGAGACGCCGGAGCCGCGGGTGCGGAAGATCGAGTCCATCTCGTCGAAGAAGACGATCACCGGGGTACCTTCGCTGGCCTTCTCCCTGGCGCGCTGGAAGACCAGCCGGATGTGCCGCTCGGTCTCCCCGACGTACTTGTTCAGCAGCTCGGGACCCTTGATGTTGAGGAAGAACGAGCGACCCTGCTCGGAGTCGCCGCGGACCCTCGCGACCTGCTTGGCCAGCGAGTTGGCCACGGCCTTGGCGATCAGCGTCTTGCCGCAGCCGGGCGGCCCGTAGAGCAGGATGCCTTTGGGTGGGCGTAACTGGTGCTCGATGAACAGGTCGGCGTGCAGGAAGGGCAGCTCGACAGCGTCGCGGATCTGCTCGATCTGGGAGCTGAGGCCGCCGATATCGGTGTAGTCGATGTCCGGCACCTCTTCGAGGACCAGTTCCTCGACCTCGCTCTTCGGGATGACCTCGAAGACATAGGACGACCGGGTCTCCATCAGCAGCGAGTCTCCGGAGCGGATCCGGATACCGCGCAGGTCCTCGGCCAGGTAGACGACGCGCTCCTCGTCGGTGTGCCCGACGACCAGTGCCCGCTCGCCGTCCTCCAGGATCTCTTTCAGGGTGACGACCTCGCCGGCGCGCTCGTAGCCGCGCGCGGCGACGATGTTCATGGCCTCGTTGAGCAGAACCTCCTGGCCGTGGCGAAGGGTGCCGATGCCGACCTCGGGAGAGACGGAGACCCGCAGCTTGCGACCGCCGGTGACGATGTCGACGCTGTGCTCGTCCACGGCCTCGAGGAAGACGCCGTAGCCCGACGGCGGCTGGGCCAGCCGGTCGATCTCTTCTTTCAGCGTCACCAGCTGGTCGCGGGCGTCTCGCAGCGTGTCGGCGAGGCGCTCGTTACGGTCGGTGAGCGAGGCGACCCTGGCCTGCGTTTCGACGAGGCGGTCCTCGAGAGCCCGCAGCTGCCGGGGCGACTCGGCGATCCGAGCCCGCAGCACCTCTATCTCATAGGCGAGCGCGGCTGCGTCGGACCTGCCGGAGCGTGGGTCGGTGCTGGACTCTTCCGCCATCTACTTGCCCTTCCGATGCCAGTGCCGAGTAAGGCGTCTTTCGAATTTCACCCTACACAGGCGGTGTGAAATCGCGAGGCATCTACTCTGGTATCTGATTACACATAGATCACGCATGCCGCGCGCGGATGTCCCTGCCTGCCGAGCAGGGGCTATCAGGGCCGCGGTTGCGACTGGCCGACGAGAGGACGCCGCGTGTCTGAGAGCAATACCGGTACCGCTGAGCTCGAGGTGTGGATCGACCAGGAGCTCTGCACCGGTGACGGATTGTGCGTGCAGTACGCACCGGAGGTCTTCGAATTCGACATCGACGGGCTCGCCTACGTCAAGGACGCCGCCGGGGACCTCAAGCTCGCGGCCGGAGTCCGGGTGGACGTACCCGCGAACCTGCGACTGGACGTGCTCGACTCCGCCAAGGAGTGCCCGGGCAACTGCATCCACGTCGCCGACGCCGCTGACGGCACACCGGTGGCCGGCCCCGACGCCTGAACGAGCCTTCTTACGGCAGTACGGTCGCTACGGCAGCTTGGGACGGAACGGCTCGCCCGGCACGTCCGGCGTGTCGCCGGCCGAGCTCGCGGAGCTGACGCCGAAGGCCTCTTCCAGCTCCACCGCCTTGGCCGGACGGCGCTGCCGGGTGGGCGCGGTGACCCCGGGTGCCAGCCGCCGCGCCGTGACGAGAAACGCGGTGTGCCCCTGCATCCGGTGGTCCGGCCGCACAGCCAGACCGACGACGTGCCAGTTGCGCACCATGCATTCCCACGAGTGCGGCTCCGTCCAGCCGCCGTCCTCGCGCAGTGTCTCGACCAGTCGGGACAGCTGCGTCGTGGTGGCCACGTAGCCGATCAGCACCCCGCCCGGACGCAGTGCGGGGCCGACCGTGCTGAGGACGTCCCACGGGGCGAGCATGTCGAGAATGACCCGGTCCACGATCTCGGTGGCCGGATGCTCGGTCACATCGGCCAGCCGCAGGTCCCAGTTGCCGGGTGCCTCGCCGAAGAACGCGTCGACGTTGCGGCGGGCGTGCTCCAGGTGGTCCTCGCGCCGCTCGTAGGAGATCACCGTTCCGGTCGGACCGACCGCGCGCAGCAGCGAGCAGGTCAGGGCACCCGAGCCGGCGCCCGCCTCCAGCACCCGGGCGCCGGGGTGGATATCGCCCTGGGCAACGATCTGCGCGGAGTCCTTGGGGTAGATGACGGCCGCGCCTCGCGGCATCGACAGCACGTAGTCACTCAGCAGCGGCCGCAGCGCGAGATAGGCGGTCCCTGACGCGGACTGCACCACCGAGCCCTCCGCGACGCCGATCAGCTGGTCGTGCTCGATGGCACCGCGGTGGGTGTGGAACTGCTTGCCCGCTTCCAGGGTCACCGTGTGCAGCCGTCCCTTGGGATCGGTCAGCTGGACCCGGTCACCGACTCGGAAGAGCGAGCTGTCGGCGCTTGCGGTGCTGTCGGTCTCGAAGCGGGATTCGGACGGTGTGGTGCTCGGCACGGGGAAGGGAACCAATCTGTTCAGGTGGGCGGGTCCGGTACTGGCGGTACTGGCTGTGCGAGGCGGGCTGGCGGGAGCCTGCCCGCCGGCACTCCCAGGGCGCGCGCGAGGTCGGTGGCCGCCATGACGCCCTTGCTGACGCCGTCGGCTCCGACGACGAGGTACTCGCTCGCGGGACTGGACCGGACGGTGCTCAGCACCGCCTCTCCGGAGAGGTCCTCAGCCAGTATCAGCCCTGGGCGCAGCGGCTGGGACACCTCGCCGAGGGTGGCCCAGGGGCGGCGGTGCGGTTCCAGCCGGGCGATCTCGGACTCGCGGACGATGGCGCGGCTGAAGCCGTTGGCGTCGACGACCACGATTCCCGCCGCTCCCGCCCGGGCGACCTGGCGGACCGCTTCGGACACCGGCGTCTGCGCCGGGAGGTAGACGGCCGGGCGGACGAGCCGGCGCAGTTGCAGGGTCGCCGTCCGGTGGCCCAGCTCGGCGGCGCGCAGCGTCTGGCCGGCCCCGAACCACAGGAAGGCAGCGACCGCGAACCCCATCGCGGTGGCGATGACCGATGAGACGGTGGCCGGGCGGTCGCCCCCGACGACGACGTTGCCGAACAGGATCGCCACCGCCAGCAGGACGGCCACCACCCGACCGCTCCTGGCCGCGATCCGGACGCCGGTCAACCGGGAGTGGCTGAACCGCCAGATCAGTGCCTGGACCAGCCGGCCGCCGTCCAGCGGCAGGCCGGGCAGCACGTTGAAGACCGCGATGACGAGGTTGCTCCACGCGAGTAGCAGCAGGAGCACGGCCGTGGCGGAGCCGGTGGCCGCAAGCAGGCTGGCCGCCCAGCACGCCCCGGCCAGCGCGAACGAGGCGGCCGGCCCGGCGGCAGCGATCGCGAACTCGTCGCGGGGACGAGCCGCCTCCCCCTCGATCTCGGACACCCCGCCCAGCAGGAACACCACGATGCGTCGGACTCGCAGGCCCAGCAGCCGGCTGACGACCGTATGGCCCACCTCGTGCAGCACCACCGACACCGCGAGCGCCAGCGCGAACACGAACGCCAGGCCGTACGAGCCCGGCTTGGAGGCACCGGGAATCTGGTCGCGCAGGAACTCCGCGTAGCTGGTGGTGATGAACAGGACGACCAGCAACCAGCTCGGCGTGACGAACACCGGAACGCCCAGCACGGACCCGATACGCAGCAGCATGGAGCCACTGCCGCCGGGGCCGGCGGCCTTCTGCCGCTCGGCGTTCTGGTTGCTCACGCTGTGATCCTACGGCCGCCGCCTGAGCCGGCCGGCCGTTCTCGCGGCCCGCAGGCAGACCGGAGCGTCGGTATGACGGACGTCAAGTCGTTGTGTCCGGCCGGGAACGGGCACCGGCGGGCTAGCCTGTGCCGGTGGCACAACCCGACGAGCCGACCCAGCCGAGCGCCGCGCCGGGGCTCCGCAGTCAGATCGAGGCTCGGATGCTCGAGCGCCGCCAGCAGTCGGCTGCTGCTGCGCCCGTGCAGAATGCACCTGTGCACGACGCGCCCGCGAGCGTTGTCGAGTCGAAGCCGGCCGGTCCAGCACCGGCCGAGAGCAGAGCCCGGTCGTTGCTCCGCACGGTGCTGCTGCTGCTGATGACGCTGCTCGCCATCGTCGCCGTCCGCACGTACGTCGTCGCCTCCTTCTACATACCGTCGGCGTCGATGGAGCCGACGCTGCACGGCTGCCCGCACTGCGAGCCGGACATGGTGGTCGTCGACAAGCTCTCCTTCCACTTCTCGCAGCTGTCCCGTACCGACGTGGTGGTGTTCAACCGGCCGCCGTTGGCTCCGCCGGAGGACAAGCAGCTGATCAAGCGCGTGATCGGCCTCCCCGGCGAGACGGTCAGCGGCCACGACGGGCACGTCTACATCGGCGGCAAGCCGCTGATCGAGCCCTACCTCAACCCGGCATGCGACGGCACCGCCGACTTCGCCGCGGTCAAGGTCCCCGCGCACGAATACTTCATGATGGGCGACAATCGCTGCAATTCCTTCGACTCCCGATTCTTCGGGTTCATTCCCGAATCGAACGTGGTGGGCAGGGCGTTCGCGGTGATCTGGCCGGTCAAGCACTTCGGCGGCCTGTGACCGGCGGTGTCAGCCGTTCTTGTCGTAGGCCTGCCCTAGCCTTGGTGGCATGAAGGACCCCCGAGAAGACGCACGCCGATGACCGATGTCGCTCTCACCGATCCAGCTGTGCCAGCGACCGCGCCCGAGCCCCTGCCGGTCGCGGTGGTCGGGTCGCTGTCACCCTCGCGCGCCTCGGACTTCAAGACCTGCCCGCTGCTCTACCGCTTCCGCAGCATCGACCGGTTGCCCGAGACCCCGACCCGCGCCGCCACTCGAGGCACCGTGGTCCACGCGGTGCTCGAGCACCTCTACGACCTGCCCGCCGGCGAGCGCACGGTCGAGCAGGCGCAGGCCGACGTGGCGCCGTCCTGGGAGCAGCTGCTGACCGGGGAGCCCGAGCTGGCCCAGCTCTTCGACGATGATGCCGAGGGCGCCGAGCTGACCGAGTGGCTGGAATCGGCCCGGCAACTGGTGGCCAACTACTTCACTCTGGAAGATCCGCAGCGACTCGAGCCGGCCGAACGTGAGCAGCTGATCGAGGTCGTGCTGGACGGTCTGCGGCTGCGCGGCTACGTCGACCGCCTCGATGTCTCACCGGCGGGTGACCTGCGGGTGGTCGACTACAAGACCGGGTCGATTCCGCGCGAGGCGTTCGAGGCCAAGGCGCTGTTCCAGATGAAGTTCTACGCGCTGGTGCTGTGGCGAACACGGGGGGTGGTTCCGCGCCAGCTGCGGCTGATCTACCTGGCCGACTCCGACACGCTCAGCTATCAACCCGAGGCTGACGAGCTGGCGCGGTTCGAGCGGACCCTGCAGGCCATCTGGAAGGCCATCGCCCACGCCAGCATGACCGGCGACTTCCGGCCGAGCCCGTCACGGCTCTGCGACTGGTGTTCCCACCAGGCGCTGTGCCCGGCCAAAGGCGGCACTCCCCCGCCGTTTCCGGCACATGCGCTGGCGTCGGCGTCGGAGGACAGGCGGGTGGCGACTCCGGTCGGCGTCAGGGTAGAGCCGGAACTCTGAGCCGGTCAGCCGCCCGAACTGACCGTTCCCACCAGCTCTACCAGCTCTACCAGGTCGGCCACGCTGACCGCGGCCAGGTCCGGGATGATGGTGCGCGTCGGTGCGGCGGGAATAGGTACCTGATTCGGCACCGCGATGACCACGCAGCCGGCCGCCTCTGCCGACGTGACACCGGTCGGCGAGTCCTCGATGGCCACACACCCGCCGGGGTCCACCCCGAGCAGGTCGGCCGCCCGCAGGTAGGCCTCCGGGTCCGGCTTGCCGTTGCTGACCTGGTCACCGGTCACCACGGCCGAGAACGTTCCGGGCGGCAGCTGGTCGGCTATCGCGTCGGCCAGGCTCTGGTACGACATGGTCACCATGGCGCACGGCACGCCGGCCTGCCGCAGCTCGGCGAGCAGGCGGTGCACCCCTGGACGCCAGGACGTGTGCACCCGGGCGTCGGCGACGACCTCGACCAGCAGCCGCCGCACGATCTCGTCCAGCGGCAGGTCGACACCCCCGTGCTCGCGGATGTAGGCCGCCGACACCGGCAATGCGTTGCCGACCAGTGCGTGCGCGTGCTCATCGCTCCAGGTGCCCCCGAAGGACTCCACCAGCCGGTACTCCGCCGCGATCCAGGACGGCTCGGTGTCGACGAGTGTCCCGTCCATGTCCCACAGCACCGCCTGCAGCCGTCCGACCTGGGAACCGATGCCGGTCATGGACGGGCTCACGCGGTGCTGTTCCGCGCCGCGCGGGCGTCGATCAGATCGGTGCAATACGGGCTGGCCGGGCGGCAGGAAGGCACCGGTGGAGGGTATCGAGACGCGGCCGGTGGTTTCTTCAGGCGTCGCCGAAGTGAGTCTGTCCGCACAGGCGCCCCCGTCGGTCCTAAGCTGGGCGGATGACGGAATTCGAGAACTGGCCGGAATTGAGGCACCCGGTTCTCGTGGCGGCATTCGAGGGATGGAACGACGCCGGGGACGCCGCCACCGGAGCCATCGAGCACCTGGAACTCGTCTGGCAGGCCACCCCACTGGCCGCGCTTGACCCGGATGACTATTACGACTTCCAGGTGAACCGACCGACCGTGTCCCTGGTGGACGGTGTTACCCGGCGCGTCGCCTGGCCTACCACCCGGCTGTCGGTCTGCCGTCCCGCCGGCGCGGACTTCGACCTCGTACTGGTGCGCGGCATCGAGCCCAACATGCGCTGGCGCGGCTTCTGCGACGAGCTTCTCGAAATCATGCGCGAGCTCGGGATCCAGACCGTCGTCACGCTGGGCGCCCTGCTCTCGGACTCCCCGCACACCCGGCCGACGCCGGTGACCGGGACCTCCTACGACGGCGAGAGCGCCACCCGGTTCGGCCTGGAGCGCTCACGCTACGAGGGCCCGACCGGCATCGTCGGGGTGCTGCAGGAGGCCTGCGTGCTGGTCGGCATCCCGGCGATCTCGTTCTGGGCCGCCGTGCCGCACTACGTCTCGCAGCCACCGAACCCCAAGGCCACCATCGCGCTGCTGCACCGGGTCGAAGAGGTGCTGGACATCGCGGTTCCACTCGGTGAGCTGCCGACCCAGTCCGATGACTGGCAGAAGCTGGTCAACGAGATGGCCGACGAGGACGAGGACGTGCGGGAGTACATCCGCAACCTCGAAGAGCGTGACGACGACGGCGACATGCGGGAGGCTTCCGGCGACGCCATCGCCAAGGAGTTCGAGCGGTACCTGCGGCGCCGCGACAAGGGCGGCCCCCCGGGGTCGATGTAGCGGTGACCAACGTCGAGGGAGAAGAGCAGGCGGCGTCCCGGCTGGCGCTGCGCTGGGGTGCGGCGACCGATGTAGGCCGGGTCCGACAGCAGAACGAGGACAGCGTGTGGGCCTCGGCCACCCTGTTCGCGGTCGCCGATGGGATGGGCGGCCACGCGGGCGGTGAGGTCGCCAGCGCCCTGGCGATCGAGGAGCTGCGCCGGAGCGCCGAACTCGGACCGCTGACACCACAGGTGCTCGCCGAGGCGATCTGGCAGGCCAATGACCGGATCGTCGCCGAGGCCGCGGCCCGCCACGAGCTGCTGGGGATGGGTACCACGCTGACCGGCATTGCGGTCGTCGCGACCGAGGACGGCGAGCGGTGGGCGGTGTTCAACGTCGGGGACTCGCGGGTCTACCGGTATGCCGACGGCTCCCTGACCCGGTTGACGGTCGACCACTCCGCGGTGCAGGAGCTCATCGCGGCCGGCCGGCTCACCCCGGACGAGGCACGGCGGCATCCGCGCCGCAACGTGGTGACCCGGTCGCTGGGGTCTGACCCGGCGCCCGTTCCGGATATCTGGCTGTTTCCGCCAGTGCCCGGCGACCGCTTTCTGGTGTGCTCCGACGGCCTGACCGGCGAGCTGGCGGACACCGACATCGCCACGCTGCTGCGAGAGTTCGACGACCCGCAGACGGCGGCGGACGAGCTGGTGCGGTGTGCCAACGAGGCCGGCGGCAACGACAACGTGACCACGATCGTGGTGGACCTCCGCGCCGCTACAGCCTGATCCCGCTACAGCCTGATCCCCAGCAGGGCGTCCACGGCGTCGCGGACCAGGCCGGGCGCGGACGGATCGGCGGCGTCGCTGGTGCGCTCGACGGTCTCGGCCGCCCACCGGTCCACGATGGTGATGGCCGCGCTGGTGTCCAGGTCGTCGGCCAGCCGGTCCCGGATGCGGTCCACGACTGCCTGCCCGTCCGGACCCGCGTCGGCGGCCACTGCGAGTCGCCAGGCCGCCAGTCGGCTTTCGGCACGGGGCAGCCGGCCACCCGTCCATTCCCGGTCGGCCCGGTAGTGCCCGTCGAGCAGCGCCAGCCGGATGGCCATCGGGTCAACTTTGGCGCCCCGCAGCTTGGACACGAACACCAGGTTGCCGCGGGACTTGCTCATCTTCTCGCCATCGAGCCCGATCATGCCGGCGTGCACGTAGTGGCGCGCGAACGGCCACTCCCCGGTCAGCGCCTCGGCGTGCGCGGCTGAGTGCTCATGGTGGGGAAAGCGCAGGTCCGAGCCACCGCCCTGCACGTCGATGCCCATGCCGAGGCGGTTGCGCGCGATCACCGAGCACTCGATGTGCCAGCCCGGCCGTCCCTGCCCGACGACGGAATCCCAGTACGGCTCGCCGTCGAAGCGGCCCTTCCACAGCATCGCGTCCAGCGGATCGTGCTTGCCGACCCGCTCGGGGTCGCCGCCCCGCTCGGCGGACAGGGCCAGCATCTCGTCGGTGGAGTACCGGGACTCGTAACCGAAATGCCCGCTGCCCTTGGTAGTGGCGTAGATGTCGTTGTCGAGCCGGTAGGCGTCGTTGCTCGCCAGCAGCTCCGCGACGGCCGCCGCGATCTCGCCGATCGACTCCACGACGCCGATGTAGTCCCGCGGCGGAAGCACCCGCAGGCTCGCCATGTCCTCCCGGAACAGGCTGGTCTCACGCTCGGCCAGCTCCGTCCAGCTGGTTCCGGTGGCCGCGGCGCGTTCGAGCAGCGGGTCGTCGACGTCCGTCACGTTCTGCACGTAGTGCACGTGGTGGCCGGCGTCGAGCCACATCCGCTGGACGATATCGAAGGCCAGGTACGTGGCTGCGTGGCCGAGGTGGGTGGCGTCGTAGGGGGTGATGCCGCAGACATACAGGCGCGCGGTCGGCCCCGGCGTGGTGGGCCGGACCTCGTCGGTGGCGGTGTCATAGAGGCGAAGCGGACGGCCGGCTCCGGGCAGCGACGGGACGTCAGGGGCAGACCAGGACTTCATGCGCACACGTTAGCGCCTGACCTCCCGGTGCCCCGGCTGTCGCGCCGGACTGGCGGCCTCGTGGGGCCTGTGTCACAGCCGCAGCGGGCGCGCGGCGCGGACCCGTGGGGTAGAACTGGGCCGGTGACAGCCAATTCGCGGTATCTCGTCTCGGTCAGCAAGCTCATCCCCGCCACCCGTCAGGCCCTGTTCGACGTGGTGGCGGACCCGGCCCAGCACCCGGTCATCGACGGCTCCGGCTCGGTGAAGGCAGTCCGGTCCGGCGGCCCGGCGCGGTTGAGTCCGGGAGCCACCTTCTCGATGGACATGCACCTGGGGACGAGCTACAAGATCCTGAACACCGTCGTGGAGTTCGACGAGCCCGAGGTCATCGCGTGGCGGCACTTCAACGGCCACATCTGGCGCTACCGGTTCACCGAGGTCGAGGGCGGCACCGAGGTCACCGAGGAATGGGACGCCCGCGGCGCCAAGAACCGGCTCGGCCTGGTGCTGCTGCGGTTTCCCCAGCGCAACAAGAAGGGCATGACCGCCACCCTGGACCGGCTCAACGACCTGGTAACCACGTAGCTCTCAGTACGGCGGGTACGGAACGGCCGGCCAGTCGGTCGGCGGCATCGGGAACGTCTGCCTGGCCAGCAGCCGCTGTACCCGGCGCCGGGTCGCGCGCACCTCTCTGGTGGTGAGCAGCTCCGACAGCCACTCGCCGAGTTCGGCATCCAGCTGCTCGGCGAGCCGGTTCAGCATCTCGATGCCCTCGTCCGGAACCGGGTCGCCGGCCCACTGCCAGAGCACCGTCCGCAGCTTGTTCTCGGTCGCGAAGCTGACGCCGTGGTCGATCCCGAAGACGTGCAGGGCCGAGCCGTGCAGGTCGCTGGCGGGCACCGGTAGCAGGTGCGACACCTTGCGGTCGGAGTTGTTCAGCACGGCATCGAGCAGCGCCATCCGCCGCAGCTGCGGCTCCTCGCCGGAATTGATCGCGGCGATGATGTCGAACTCGTCGTCCTGCTCGATCCACAACTGGACCATGCCGGTGCCCATCGGCCCGGTACGGAGCACCGTCGGCGGGATCTGCTCCCAGCCGGCGGCGCCGGCCACCAGGTAGGCCGCCACCTCGCGCTCGGCCAGCGTGCCGTCGGGAAAGTCCCACAGTGGCCGCTCACCCGAGACCGGCTTGTAGACACAGGCGGCCGCGATTCCCTCGCATTCCACCCGGCAGTACAGGGTGGCGTTGGAGGCGCTGGTGACCCGGGCCTCGATGGTGAGCTCACCCCGGTTGAGCAGGTCCAGCGCCTGGGCTGCCGGCATCGCGACCGGCCGGGTCAGCTCAGCCACCCGATCCCAGCCGCACCGAACGGCGGTAGCCATTGCTGCGGGGGCAGACGTGCCCGGCCGGGTCGAGGGGCTGGTTGCACAGTGGGCACGGTGGTCGGCCGGCGCTGATCACCCGCCGGGCGCGCTCGATGAATTCCGCGGCGGCCTGGTGCGCCAGCCGCACGCGCAAGGCGTCGGGGCCCTCGTCGGTCTCTTCCAGGAGTGTGGACTCGGCCTCTTCGGCGGACTCGCCGGGAGCTTGCGCCTCGATGACGATCAGGCCGGTCTCGCTGTCGTAGGCCAGGCCCATGGCGGCGACGCGGAATTCCTCGTCGATGGGGCTTTCCAGCGGTTCGGTGTCCGGCGAGACGGCGTCGGGGAACTCGAAGCCGTCCCGCGAGCTCACCTCGTCCAGCAACTGCTCCAGGCGCTCGGCGAGCACGGAGACCTGGCTTTTCTCGAGCGCGACGCTCACGACGCGCCGCTGGTCGACGGCCTGCAGGAAGAAGACCCGCTCCCCCGGCTGGCCGACGGTGCCGACGACGAAACGTCGCGGCTGATCGAAGAAGAACAACTGGCGGCTCATTGCAATCAGCCTAGACGGCACCGGCGCCGGCGCCACCGCCGACGGTGGCATCCGAAGCGGCGGGACGGCGGCGGTTGCCCGCCTTGCCGGGCGGCGGTGGCAGGAACCTGCTCAGGTCGCCGCTGGTGTCGTTGGAGGTGAGGACGAAGGGCCGTCCGGCGGTGTAGCGGATGGCCGAGACCGAGCACGGGTCCACGACGATACGCTGGAACAGGTCCAGGTGCATGCCCAGGGCGTCCGCCAGGATGGCCTTGATCACGTCCCCGTGGCTGCAGGCCACCCACACCGCGTCCGGGCCGGCGCTCTCGCCGAAGCCGGCGTCCAGGCCGCGCACCGCGCGCACCGCGCGCTCGGACATGGCGGCCATCGCCTCGCCTGCCGGAAAGGTCGCGGCGGAGGGCTGGGCCTGCACGATCGGCCAGAGCGGGTCCTTGGCGAGCGTCTTGATCTCTTTGCCGGTCCAGTCGCCGTAGTCGCACTCCAGCAACCGGCGATCGGTCTTGGTGACCGGGGTGCGGCCGGCCGCGCGCTGTGCCTTCGTCACCGCCTTGGCCGTCTCGGCGCAGCGCTCCAACGGGCTGGTGACGACCGCGGCCAACGGCAGCACGGCGAGGCGCTCGGCGGCCGCGATGGCCTGCGCCTGACCGCGCTCGTCGAGGTGCACGCCGGCCAGCCGGCCCGCCAGCACGGGGCCGGTCATCGCCGTGAGGCCGTGCCGGAGCAGAAAGACTGTGGGCATGTTCGCACCGCCTAGGTCGCTGAGAGGGCGCCGGTGGACAGCAGCACGAGCAGCAGTGCCCCGAGCGCGATCCGGTAGCCGACGAAGATAAAGGTGGAGTGCCTGGAGATGTAGCGGATCAGCCAGGCGATGGAGGCCAGCCCGACCACGAACGAGATCAGCGTGGCGACCACGGTGACGCCCATTCCGGGGGCGCCCGCGCCGCCGATGTCCTTCAGCTCGAACAGCCCGGACGCCACGACGGCCGGAATCGACAGCAGGAACGAGAATCGGGCGGCGGTGACCCGGTCCAGGCCGCGGAACAGGCCCGCGGTGATGGTCGCCCCCGAGCGCGAGACGCCCGGGATCAGGGCCAGCGCCTGAGCGGTGCCGACCACGAGGGCGTCCTGGGTGGTGATGTCCTCCTCGCTCCTGGTCTTGCTGCCGCGCCGCTCGGCGACGAGCAGGATCAGCGCCATCACGATCAGGGCGGTGGCGATCAGCCACAGGTTGCGGGCCCCGGTCTTGATCTGGTCCTTGAAGACCAGCCCGAACACTCCGACCGGAATGGTGGCCAGGATCAGGTACCACCCCATCCGGTACTCCAGGGTGTGCCGGACGCTCTTGTCGACCAGCCCCCGTCCCCACGCCAGCGCGACGTGCAGCAGCTCACGCCAGAAGAAGAGGACGACCGCGACCACCGTGCCGAGCTGGATGACCGCGGTGAAGGCGGTGAAACCCGCCTGGTCGACGCCCGGGTTCACCCAGGCCTGGACGATCCGCAGATGGGCGGTGGACGAGATCGGCAGAAACTCGGTGAGCCCCTGCACCACGCCGTACAGCGCTGCCTGGCCGACCGACACTCCGGCGCTCATTCGCCGACGCCCGAATCCCGCAGCGCGTGCGCCGCGATCCGTAAGGCGTCCAGGCGGTCCTCCAACGTCTCGGCCTGCGGCGTGATGCTCAGCGTGGTGACCCCTGCCTCCGCGAACTCCGCCATCCGCTCCGCGACCCGGGACTCGGGACCGAGCAGCGAGGTCGAGTCGATGAACTGGAACGGCACGGCCGCGGCGGCCTCGTCGTAGTCGCGGGCCAGAAACCGTGCCTGGATCTCGGCGGCCTCGGCGGCGTAGCCCATCCGGACGGCCAGCTCGTTGTAGAAGTTGGCCTTCTTGCTGCCCATCCCACCGATGTAGAGGGCGGCGTACGGCCGGACCGGCTCGGCGGCGGCCTTGATGTCGTCCCCCAGCACCAGCGGAACGGTCGCCACCACGTCGAAGCCGTCCATCGTCTTGCCTGCCTTGGCACGGCCGGCCTCGATCAGCGCCAGCTGCTCGGCGGCGAAGTCGGTGGAGAAGAAGATGGACAGCCAGCCGTCGGCGATCTCGCCGGTCAGCTCCAGGTTCTTCGGCCCCACCGAGGCCAGGTAGATGGGAATGTGGTCGCGTACCGGGTGGACAGTCAGTTGCAGCGCCTTGCCGGGACCGTCGGGTAGCGGAAGGGTGTAGTGCTCGCCCTCGTACCGGACCCGCTTGCGGCTCAGCGCCAGGTTGACGATGTCGACGTACTCGCGGGTGCGGGCCAGCGGCTTGTCGAAGCGGACCCCGTGCCAGCCCTCGGACACCTGCGGCCCGGACACGCCGAGACCGAGCCGGAACCGGCCGCCTGACAGCGTGTCCAGGGTGGCCGCGGTCATCGCCGTCATCGCCGGGCTGCGGGCCGGAATCTGCAGGATGGAACTGCCCAGGCCGATCCGCTCGGTCTGCGCGCCCACCCACGCCAGTACCGTCGGCACGTCCGAGCCGTACGCCTCGGCAGCCCACGCACAGGAGTAGCCGAGGACGTCGGCCTCCCTGGCGAGGGCCAGATTGTCGGCATCGTTGCCCATGCCCCAGTAGCCGAGGTTCAGTCCCAGTTTCACAGGCCGAACGATACCGACTCGCCAGTAACCCGCCGGGCGGCGCGCTTGCACTAGGTTTTGCGGTGTGGAAGAGCGAGCGTTGGGGCGTAGCGGACTGAAGGTGTCCCAGCTGGGACTGGGTACGGCAACCTGGGGTAACGGCACCGATCCCGACGAGGCCGCTGCGATCCTGGTGGCTTTCCACGACGCCGGTGGGACGTTCGTCGACACCGCCGGGTCTTACTCGCTCGATGAGTCCGAACGCATCCTGGGCGCGCTGATCGCCGATGTGGTCCCCCGCTCCGAGCTGATCCTGGCGTCCAAGGCCGGCATCACCCGGCGGGGTGACGAGCGCTGGGTGGACGCCTCCCGCGGCGCGCTGCTGCGCAGGCTGGACGAATCCCTGGTCAACCTCGGCGTGGACTACCTCGACCTGTGGCAGGTGCACACCCCCGATCCGACGGTCGCCGCCGACGAGGTCCTGGGAGCCCTGGACTACGCGGTGAGCTCGGGCAAGGTGCGCTACATCGGCGTGTCGAACTACTCCGGCTGGCGGACCGCGCAGGCCGCCACCTGGCAGCGGGCCGTGCCCGGCCGCGCTCCGCTGGTCTCCAACCAGGTGCGCTACTCGCTGCTGGACCGCGGCATCGAGCGCGAGGTCGTGCCGGCGTGCGCGGAACTGGGGCTCGGCATCCTGCCGTACTCGCCACTGGCCGGCGGCGTCCTCACCGGCAAGTACCGCCACGGCATCCCGGCCGACTCCCGCGGCGCTGCTCAGGGACGGAGCATGTCCAGTTACGCCGACGCCCGACAGGTCGGCATCGTCGAAGCCGTGGCGACGGCTGCGGACGGCCTTGCCACCTCACCGATCACAGTGGCCCTGGCCTGGCTGCGCAACCGCCCCGGAGTGGCGGCCCCGATCGTGGGCGCCCGCACCCTGGGCCAGCTGACAGCCGCGGTCCAGTCGCTGGCCGTGGAGCTGCCGCTGGAGATCCAACTCGCCCTGGACGACGTGTCGTCGCCCTACCTCGGCTATCCCGAGGAAGTCCGCTGACTGGGGCTGACCGGTCCGACGAGCGGGTTTTCGCGGCTTTCTGTTCGGCCGGCTTGTGGCAGGGACTGGGCAGCACGCTGGCCGGCGAGCTGGCGGAGGCCGGCATCCGCACGCCGGAGGACGTCTCGGCCAGCGCCCTGGCCGGCTTGCCGAAGGTCGGTCAGCTGCGCGCGGGCAGGCTGTTCTCCGCCTTCATCGCCGCCCAGCCGGCCTATGACCTGGTGGCGCTGCTGCTCGGCGCAGGGCTGCCGGCCCGCCTTGCCGGCCGCGCTGTCGACGTCTTCGGCCCCGGTGCCCACCGGCTGCTGCGCGATGACCCGTGGCGGCTGCTGCAGCTGCCGGGCGTCGAGGTGGCCGATGCGGACGCCCTCGCCAAGGTCGCGATCCCGGGTGTGCAGCAGTCCGATGCCCGCCGCTCACGAGCCCTGGTCGGCTACGTGCTCGCCCAGGCGGCCAGGGACGGGCACACCGTCCTGCCGGTCGAGCTGGTGAGCACCGAACTGGAGCTGTACCGGGTGGCCGAACCGGAGCGGGCGATCTCCGACGCGTGCGCGGGCGAAGACGTGCAGGCGGTGTCGGTCGAGCCTGACTCGGGTGAGCTGGTGGGGCTGGCCCGATACTGCGGCGCCGAGCACGAGATCGCCCGGTCCATCCACCGGCTGGTCACGTCTGCGAAGCCGATCGGTGCCGCGAAGCCGATCGGCACCGCGAGGCGGCCCCGCAAGCCGTCCGCCGCCACGGATCCGGAGGGCCTGGACGCGGTGCAGCGCTCCGCGGTCGACAACGCGCTGCTGCACGGGGTCAGTGTGCTGACCGGCGGCCCCGGCACGGGCAAGAGCCGGACGATCGCCACCGTGGTCCGCGAGGCGGAGCGGGCCGGCAAGTCGGTAGCCCTGGCCGCACCGACCGGGCGGGCCGCCAAGCGGCTCGCGGAGCTGTGTGACGCCGAGGCGATGACGATTCACCGGCTGCTCGGGGTACAGCCGCGGTCCTCCGGGGACAACGGTGAGGTGGACTTCACGGCCGGCTTTGCCAGAGGCCAGGAGTGGCCGCTGGACGAGGATCTGGTCGTGGTCGACGAGGCGTCGATGCTCGACGTCGAACTCGCCGCGTCGCTGCTGCGTGCGTGCGCCGACGGCACCCACCTGCTCATCGTGGGCGACTCCGCGCAGCTGCCCTCGATCGGGCCGGGGCAGGTGCTGGCCGATCTCATCGCCTCGGCAACGGTGCCGGTGGTCGAGCTGCGGACGCTGTACCGGCAGGACGCCGGCGGGTCCATCGCCACCTTGGCCACCGCCGTCCGGGGTGGTGAGCTGCCCGCCATCGACTCGCCGGAGCGCGAGGTCGTGGTGGTGCCGGCCCGCGGCTCCGCCGACTGCGCCCACCGGGTCGTGCAGCTGATGACCGACTCCATCCCGCGGGCGCTGGGCATCGCGGTGGACCAGATCCAGGTGGTGACTCCCGTCCACCGCGGCCCCGCCGGCACCATCGAGCTGAACGCGGCGCTGAAGGCGCGGCTCAACCCGTCGCCGTTCAAGAAGGGCGCCGGACGCTTCGACCCGGGCGACCGGGTGGTGGCCACCGCCAACCACCTGGAGGCGACGCCGACCGGGTTCGCCAACGGTGAGGTCGGCACCGTGACGAAGGTGATCGGCAAGGTGGTGACGATCGACTTCGGCTCCGGCCCCGCCGAGGTGAGCGGCAAGACGCTGGCCGACATCAGTCACGGCTGGGCGATCACCGTGCACCGGGCGCAGGGGTCGGAGTTCCCCGGCGTCATCGTGGTGCTGCCCCCGGAGGCGGGCCGGATGCTGTCCCGGCCGCTGGTCTACACCGCGCTGACCAGGGCGCAGCGGCACCTGTCGGTGGTGCACGGATCGGGGCCGGCATTGTTGCGCGCGGTTCGCGACATCGGCGCGAAGCCCCGCGGAACGACACTCGCCGCCGCCCTGCGGGCGGCGGCGAGCTGACGTTCGTCGGTGCCCGGCGGAGCACCGCGGTTCTTGCCGGCGGGCTCAGCCCGGTTCTGCGGCTAGCGCGTGGTCACGTCCGCGGCGGTGCGGCGGCGGGTGAAGAAGACCAGCGTGGCGCCACCGATCAGCAGCGCCCCTCCCAGACCAAGCGCGGGGGTGGAGCTGGCACCGGTGTTGGCGAGCACCGGCTGCGCTCCACCGCCGAGCGTGACGGCGGCGACCGGCACCGTCGAGACCGGCACTGTGGACACCGGCACTGTGGACACCGGCACTGTGGACACCGGCGGAAGCGTGATCGGCGTCGGCTGAACCGGCGGCAGCACCGGCGCGGTGACGGCGACCGCTTCGATGTCGGCCGTGGTGGGGTCACACGACATGTCCGGGCAGTTCGGGTCCCCGGCCTCGGAGAAGGCCAGGAGCTGCGCCTGCGCCGTACCGAGCTTCACGGCCTTCAACGTCAGCACCGCGCTCGCCGACTGTCCCGACGGGATGTCGCCGAGGAACCACGGCCGGGCGTCACCCGTCCCCGAGTCCACGGCGCCCGGGGCAGTAGCGGCGTGGGCGGTGGTGAGACCGGAGGTCGTGCTTCCCCAGCCCAGCGGGTGGGACTTGCCGGCAGCCGACGAGGACTTGCCCATGGCGACATAGCCGCTTCCGCCGGCTGAGCCGATGCCACCGACATAGCCGGCCGGCGGCTTGGTGTTACCGGTGAAGTCGGTGATCTCGAAGCTGTCACCGGCCGTCATCACAAAGCCGACCGCGCCTGTGGCCGCCTGCGGACCGCTGTTGTGGACGGTCAGCTTGACGGTGGTCTTGCCGCCGAGTGGCACCGTGGTGGTGGCAGGCGTGACGGTGTAGCTCAGCGCCGCGCTGCCGGTGAACCGGATGTGGGCCGTGACGGAGTTGTTGGCGGGGTTGTCGTCAGTGCCCTGACCCGCGTCCGGAGCGGCCGACACGGTGATCGGAGCCGTCGTGCCCACCGGCGGGCTGTCGGTGGTGGTCAGGTCGATGACGATGGTCGAGTCGGCTCCACTGACGGCGTGGCTCAGCGTGCCGAGCCGGCAGATGATGTGCTGTGGCTGGGTCGGGTCTGCCGAGCAGTCCAGCGGCGAGCCGTCGAAGTTGCGGCTGACGCCCTCCCGACCGATCACCAGGCCCACGGGCAGGTCGATCTCCATGGACGTGGTCGGTGTGCCGTAGCCGGCATTGCTGATGTCCACGGCCATGAACAGGTCCTGGCCGGTGCCCGCGATGCCGGTCTGGTCCTCGCCGCTGTCCGGGGTGAGCACGACCGCGATGTCGGGCTGGTTGACCTGGACCGCGACCGGCGGCGAGGTTTCAGTGAACGGGTCGACGCCCTGGACACCGGCCAGCGTCGCGCTGGACGAGGTGGCCGCCCCGGCTCCGGTGCCCACGGTCGCCAGAAACGTGATGGTGTGGGCTCCGGCGGCGAGGACGTCGGTGGGCAGGGCGCCGGTCCGGATGGCGATGTCCACCGAGTCCGGACGGCTGACCTGCGTCGGGGGCACCGCGACGCCGTCGACCTGCACGCCGGCCAGGTCGGCATGCAGTGCCGCGTCCTGGTGGGTGGTCAGCACGGCGGAGGTGAGCGGGTCAGCGAGCGTGATGCTGTAGCTGAAGGTGATCTGGGCGGGTCTATGCGCGTACGCGGGGGCCGAACCGGTCAGCGGAGCGGGCGTAGCCGCGCCTGCTCCGGTAGCCAGCGTCACGCTGGCGCCGAGCAGGAGTAGACCGGCGGCTGACGCGCCGACGAGCCGGGTGATGTGGGCCATGGTCCCCGTTTTCTTAGGAGTGGGTAGTCGAGGCACTTTAGCCAAATAGTCGCCAAGTATCAATTCCTTGTTAAGCGACGCGCCGTTCAAGGCTAGGCGAGTCATCATGGTGTCGTGAACCTCCACACCCGAAGACTGGCGTTGAGCGGGCTGGTCGGCATCCTGTCGGCAGCCGTCGCGGTGGGCGCCGGCGAGCTCGTCGCGTCCCTGGTCCGGCCGGTGGCCTCGCCGGTGATCGCGATCGGAAACCGCCTGATCACCCTCACTCCGGAGCCGGTCAAGCTCTGGGCCATCCGCGAGTTCGGCACCGATGACAAGCGGGTGCTGCTCACCGGCATCTACCTCGCGGTCGCGGTGCTGGCCGTCCTGATCGGTGTGGCAGCGGTGCGCCGGCTCGCGCTCGGGCTGTTCGGGGTGGCCGTCCTCGGTGCTGTCGGCTGTTACTGCGCGCTCACCGCGAACGGCCACCAGGGCACGGACGTGGTTCCCTCGGTGTTCGGGACGCTGGCCGGGATGACCGCGCTGACGGCGCTCGTGCGTGCCGTCACCGGCACCGGTTCCGTCACCGGCACCGGTGCCGGTTTAGACGCGGCGACCCGACCGGCCACGCTGGTGGCCAACCGGCGGCAGTTCCTGCGCGGTGGGGTGGGGGCGGCGGCATTCGCGGTGATCGGCGGCTTCGGGGGCCGGGCGCTGCAGCGCACCCGCTACAACGCCTCGGCGGCGCGGGCGGCGATCCGGCTGCCGGAGCCCGTCTCCAGCGCCGGCGCCGTCGCGAACAGCGCATCGGCCAACGAAGCGGCCTTCGACCTCGGCAAGAGCGGCGTGCCGTTCCTGACCCCGGCGGCGAAGTTCTACCGGATCGACACCGCGCTCTCCGTTCCGCAGGTCGACCCGGACACCTGGCAGCTGCGCATCCACGGCCTGGTCGACCGCGAACTGACGCTGAGCTACGCCGACCTGCTCGCCCGGCCGCTCGTCGAGCGCTGGGTCACGCTCGCCTGCGTGTCCAACGAGGTCGGCGGCTCGCTCATCAGCACGGCCAAGTTCCGGGGCGTGCTGCTCGCCGACGTGCTCCGCGAGGCCGGTGTGCGTCCTGGCGCGGACCAGTTGCTGGCGGTGTCGGCCGACGGCATGACCATCGGCTCCCCCACCGCGGTCGTGATGGACGGCCGCGACGCGATGCTGGCAGTCGGCATGAACGGCGCGCCACTGCCCACCGAGCACGGATTCCCGGTCCGCATGGTGGTTCCCGGGCTGTACGGCTACGTCTCGGCCTGCAAGTGGATCGTCGACCTGGAGGCCACCACGTTCGCCGCGCACCAGGCGTACTGGGTGCGCGGCGGCTGGGCGGAGCGCGGTCCGGTCCTGCTGTCCTCGCGGATCGATCGGCCGACCTCCTCGGGCTTCGTCGCGGTGGGCTCGCAGGTCCCGGTCGCGGGGGTCGCGTGGGACCAGCACGTCGGCGTGTCCCGGGTCGAGGTCCAGGTGGACGGCGGTGCCTGGCAGCAGGCCGTGCTGGCTCCCGTTCCCTCGACCGACACCTGGCGCCAGTGGGTCTACCTCTGGACGCCCACCTCGCGCGGCGCCCACCGGCTGCGGGTGCGGGCCTTCGACGCCGGGGGCCGGCCGCAGTCCGAAGCCGTCGCGCGCCCCTTCCCGGCGGGCGCCACCGGCTTGCACGAGGTGACCGTCCGGGCGCGATGATCAACTGGCGCTAACGTGGAGAACGGTGGCCTGAACGGCCGCTATCGGTCCGTGCTACTGAAGTGGGTCTCGCGATGGCAACCGCTCGACGTCCGGCTCCTGCGATCTTCGTGCTGTACGGCGCGACCGGCGACCTGGCCAGGCGCATGGTGCTGCCCGCCTTCTACACCCTGGCCGAGGAGGGTCTGCTGCCCGAGGACTGGCGCCTCATCGGCAGCGGTCGTGGCGACGTGGCCCACGAGGATTTCGTCGGCCACGTCCACCGGTCGCTCGAGCAGTTCGGGCCGAAGCCGGACAACCGCACCTGGGGCCAGTTCCGCAAGAAGCTGCGCTTCGCCGGTGGTGACTTCGCCAACGACGACGGCGGCCCGCTGATCGAGGCGGTGCGCCAGGCGCGGCAGGACCTCGGCGAGGACGCGCAGCTGATCCACTACCTGGCGGTACCGCCGCAGGCGTTCATCGACCTGACCGACAGCATCGGCAAGCACGGCCTCGCAGAGAACGCCCGGGTCGTCTACGAGAAGCCGTTCGGCACCTCGCGCAAGAGCTTCCGCCAGCTCGACCGGGCCGTGCACCAGGTGCTGGACGAGTCGCAGGTGTACCGCATCGACCACTTCCTCGGTAAGGAAGCCACCCAGGACCTGCACGTCCTGCGCTTCGCCAACCGGGTCTTCGAGGGCATGTGGAACCGCGACCACGTCCGCGCCGTGCAGATCGACTGCCCCGAAACCCTGGACGTCGCCGACCGGGCCGACTTCTACGACCACACCGGCGCGGTGCTGGACATGCTGGTCACCCACCTGTTCCAGGTCGCCGCCGAGGTCGCGATGGAACCGCCGGCCAGCCTGGAGCCGGCCGACCTGCAGGCGGCCCGCGAGTCGATCATCGCCAAGTTCCGTCCGCTCGATCCGGACGAGGTGGTGCTCGGCCAGTTCGCCGGCTACCGCGACCTCGACGGGATCGCGCGGGGTTCGAAGACCGACACCTACGTCGCGGCCCGGCTGTGGGTCAATACGCCTCGCTGGCGGGGCGTGCCGTTCCTGCTGCGCACCGGCAAGCGGCTGGCGGAGACCCGCCAGACGGTCAGCCTCATCCTGCGGGATCCGGTCGGGCCGTTCGGCGACCTGCCGCCCGACGGCAATGTGCTCCGCTTCGCCCTGGACGGAAGTGGCGAGATCGATCTGCGGATGGTGGCCAAGGCGCCCGGGGTCGGGTTGAAGCTAGGGGTCGCGAGCGCCCGGGTGCCGATCTCGGAGGTGGCGGCGGAGGAGCCGCTACCTCCCTATGTCCGGCTGATCCACGACGTGCTGACCGGCGACCGGTCACTGGTGACCCGGCCCGACGGCCTGGCGCACGTCTGGAAGGTCGCCGACCCGCTGCTCTCGGCGCGCCCGCGGCTCAAGACGTACCAGCCCGGCTCCTGGGGGCCTGCCGCGGCGAAGAAGCTGGCGGCGCCGGACGGCTGGCTGCTGGGCCAGTGACCGCCGTGCCGAAACCCGCGAGCCGCCGTTGACCTCCGCGCGGCTGCTTCCCGAGCCGTCGGTACCGGGCGCGGACCTGCCGGTGCGCGCCGTGCTCGACCGCTTTCTGGACGCCAGCGCGGCGGCCGGCACCGGCGTCCTGGTCGCCCCGCCGGGAGCCGGCAAGACCTCACTGCTGCCGCTCGCGATGGCCGATCTGGGCCCGGGACGGGTCCTGGTCGCCGAACCTCGCCGCATCGCCACCCGGGCGGCCGCGCGCCGGATGGCGGCGCTGCTGGGCGAGCCGCTCGGTGAGCGGGTGGGCTACGCCATTCGCGGTGAGCGCGTCGTCGGCCCGGACTGCCGGGTCGAGGTCGTCACGACCAGCCTGCTGGTACAGCGGCTGCAACGCGATCCGGAGCTGCCCGGCGTCCGCGCGGTGCTGATCGACGAGTGCCACGAGCGGCACCTGGACTCCGACCTCGCGTTGGCGTTCTGCCTGGACGCGCGGGAAACCCTGCGCGAGGACCTGACTCTGGTCGCGACCTCGGCGACGCCCGACACCGGCCGGCTGGCGCTGACCCTCGGCGGCAGCGGCGCCGGTAGCCGTGGTGGCGCCGCCCCGGTCGTCGAGGCCCGGGTGCGCCGGCATCCGCTCGAGGTCCGGTGGGCGCCGGGCGGCCTGCCGCTGCTGCGCGATGCCCGGGTCAATCCGGAGTTTCTCGACGCGGTGGCCGGCACCGTCCGCCGCGCGGTGGACGGCGGCCCCGGCGACGTCCTGGTGTTCCTGCCGGGTGAGCGCGAGATCGAGAGTGTGGCGCGCCGGCTGGGCTCGGCCGTCCCGGTGCTCAGCCTCTTCGGACGGCAGTCCGCGGCCGAGCAGGACCGGGCGCTGCGGCCCTCCGACCAGCGCCGGATCGTCCTCAGCACCGCGCTCGCCGAGACCAGCCTCACCGTGCCCGGGGTCCGCATCGTCGTCGACGCCGGCCTGTCCCGGAGCCCCGGACGGACCACAGCCGGGGTCTGAGCACCCTGATCACCACGCGGGTGTCGCGGGCGGCGGCCGAGCAGCGGGCCGGACGCGCCGGGCGGCAGGGCCCGGGGGTGGTTTATCGCTGCTGGTCCGAGACCGAGCACGCCCACCTGGCCGAGCACGCCGAGCCCGAGATAGCCGTCGCCGACCTGACCGGGTTCGCGCTCGCGGTGTCGGCCTGGGGCCAGCCGCGCGGGGACGGCCTGGCGCTGCTGGATCGGCCGCCGGCCGCCGCGCTGGACGTCGCTGAAGAGACCCTGCGGGCGCTGGGCGCGGTCGATGGCACCGGCCGGATCACCTCCCGGGGGCGCGAGCTCGCCGCCATCGGCGCCCATCCTCGGCTGGCCCGCGCGTTGCTGGACGGCGCGGCGGTGGTCGGGGTGGACCGGGCCGCCGAGGTGGTGGCGATGCTGTCGGAGGACTCCGCCGCCGGCTCGGACGACCTGGTAGCACTGTGGCGGAGCCTGCGAGCCGGCGCCCGCCCCGGTGGAACGGACCGGTGGCGGGACGAGGTCCGCCGGTTGAGTCGCGGGGTCGCGTCCCCGAGCAGGCCCCGGCGGCTTGCCGACGATCTCACCGCGGGCCTGGTGACCGGGCTGGCCTTTCCCGAGCGGCTGGCGCGGGTCCGCGTTCCGGGCAGTGCGGACTACCTGATGGCCGGCGGTACCGGCGCGGAGCTGACCGCCGGCTCGGCGCTGAGCGGGTCGGAGTGGATCGCCGTCGCGGTGGCGGATCGGCCCGCCGGACGGGCGGTGGCGCGGGTGCGGTTGGCGGTCGCGATAGATGCCGGCACGGCTCGTGCGGCCGGCGCCTCGCTGCTACGGACGGTGGACGAGATCGGCTGGGTCGCCGGCGACCTGCGGCTACGGCGGGTGGACCGGCTCGGTGCGATTCCGTTGACCGAGCGGCCGCTGCCCGATCCCGACCCGGCAGCGGTAGTGGAAGCGGTGCGCGAGGGTTTGCGGCTGTCCGGCCTCGGTGTGCTGAGGTGGTCGGCCGACGCGGTCCAGTTGCGGTCCCGGCTGGCGTTCTGCCACGCCCTGCTCGGGAGCCCGTGGCCGGACGTCAGCGACGAGGCGCTGCTGGCCGGGCTCGAAAGCTGGCTCGGACCGGACCTCGGACCGGTGCGCCGGCGGCCGGACCTGGAGCGGATCGACGCCGGCCGGGCCCTGCGCCGGCTGCTGCCCTGGCCGGCTGCCGCGCGTCTGGACGAGCTGGCGCCGGAGCGGCTGGAGGTGCCGTCCGGGTCGCGCATCCGCGTCCAGTACGAGGACGGCGCAGCGTACCTGGCCGTCAAACTGCAGGAGGTCTTCGGCTGGCTGGCGACTCCGAGGCTCGCGGACGGCCGGGCGCCGGTGGTGCTGCGACTGCTCTCACCAGCGGGGCGGCCGGTCGCCGTGACCGCCGACCTGGCCTCGTTCTGGACGCGGGGCGGCTACGCCCAGGTGCGGGCTGAACTGCGGGGCCGCTATCCGCGCCATCCGTGGCCGGAGGATCCGCTGCGCGCCCAGCCGATCCGCCATCCGTGGCCGAAGAGCTGAATGTTCGATCGGCCGGAAAGCACGGCACGGGGCCGGAAAGCACGGCACGGGGCCGGAAAGCACGGCACGGGTCCGGAAAGACAGCTGCCGTGCTTCAGACCGGTAACGGACGGCTCGGGTTAGCGTCCCATTCACCTTGTTTCGGTTACGTTTCACTTCTCGGGTCGCTCGCCGACGATCCGCCAGCGCTATGGGGGCAGATTGGCAAGCGGAATTCAGACGACACGGCTCAGTGCGCGTCGCGAAACGGTGCGCTCGGGTGCGGGCCCGCAGCGCACCAGCCATAAGAAGCGTGCCAGCCGTGAGAGGGTGCTCAGCCTCGTCCTGCTGGCTCCCTCGCTGGTGGTTTTCGGACTCTTCATCTTTTGGCCGCTGTACCGCACCTTCCAGCTCAGCACGACGGGACAGGATCTCTTCGGCCGGGTGGACCGGTCGGTCGGCCTGGCCAACTTCAAGTCGGTGCTGCAGGATCCGGAGTTCGGGCAGGTTCTCGGAGTCACGGCGGGCTACGTCCTGCTGACGGTCATTCCGAGCATCCTGCTGGCCCTGGTACTGGCGCTGTTGCTGCAACAACCCATCCGGGGGCTGCGGATCATGCGCTCGGCGTTCGCGATGCCCTTCGCGTACTCGGTCGCCGCGGCGTCGGTGGTGTTCGCGGCGCTGTTCAACCCGGCGATCGGCATCGTCAACTACCTCGTCACCTCACTCGGCTTCTCGCCGGTGAGCTGGCTGACCAGCCCGGGTACGGCACTCATCAGCATCGCGATCACGACGGTGTGGATGAGCGTCGGCTACAACATGCTGGTGCTGCTGGCGGGGGTCGGCGGAGTGGACGAGCAGCTGTACGAGGCGGCCAAGCTCGACGGTGCCAGCACCTTCCGGATCGCCCGTTCGATCACCATGCCGATGATCACGCCGAGCCTCTTCTTTCTCGTCGTGGTGGACACCATCTCGGCGCTGCAGAGCTTCGGCCAGATCCGGCTGCTGACCAAGGGCGGTCCCACCGGGCACACCACCACCCTGGTCTATTGGATCTACCACACCGCGTTCGAGAACGGTGCCTCCGATTACGGCACCGGCTCGGCACAGGCGATCGTGCTGCTGGCCGTCGTGATCGTGGTGACCGCCATCCAGTTCGGCGTCCTGGAGAGAAAGGTGTTCTACCGATGAGCGTGCGGGAGGAATCCGGCGGCCTGAAGGGCCTCTCACTCGGACGGGTCGTCCGGGTGGTGGCCCTGCTCGTCCTCGCCGTCGTGGTGCTGTTCCCGGTCTATTACACCGTCGTCGGCAGCGTGATGGGTCCCGGAGACATCGCCTCCGCTCCCCCGTCGCTGTTTCCGCACAGCCTGACGCTGTCGAACTACCGCGGCGTGTTCCACGCCATTCCGCTGGGCCGGCAGTACCTGAACTCCACGCTGGTGGCAGTGGTGATCACGCTGGCGCAGATCTTCTGCGCGGTGCTCTCGGCGTACGCCTTCGTGTTCATGGCGCTGCCGTTCAAGCGGGCGTTCTTCGCGCTGTTCCTGCTCACCCTGATGGTGCCGTGGGAAGCCATCATCATCCCGAACTTCCTGTTCATGGCCGACCACCAGCTGCGCAACAACTACCTGGCGCTGATGCTGCCGTTCCTGGCGGGCGGCTTCGGAACGTTCCTGCTGCGGCAGGCCTTCCTCAGCTTCCCGGTCGAGCTGCGCGACGCGGCGACGCTGGACGGCGCCGGGCACTTCCGGTTCCTGTTCCGGATCCTGCTGCCGCTGTCGCGCCCGGCCATGGCCAGTGTGGGCATCTTCGTGTTCCTGTCGGCGTGGAACCAGTTCTTCTGGCCGCTGCTGATCACGGACTCACCCAACATGCAGACCTTGCAGATCGGCCTGGCTTCCCTCAACGACGCCGAGCAGGCCAACCCGGGTCTGATCCTGGCGGGAGTCAGCATGGCGCTGATTCCCACCGCGCTGCTGGTCGCCTTCGGCCAGCGGTTCCTGATCCGCGGACTCACCGCTGGTGCGGTCCGCTGACGTGATGCACCTACCTGTGAAAGGCAAATCGATGAAGCGAGGCTTGTGGAGTGGGCTGTCGACGACAGCTGTCGTGGCCGCTCTGACGTTGACCGCGGCCTGTGGTGGCGGCAGTTCCAAGAGTGACGGGGCGGGCAGCAGCACCGCGCCGGGTGCCGCCGCGCTGGGCAGCAGCCCGGTGACGGTCAACTTCTGGCACGCCATGAAGGGCGCCAACGCCGATGCGCTGACCGCGCTGGTCGCCAAGTTCAACGCCGCCCACCAGGGCAAGATCACCGTCAAGCCGACTTTCCAGGGCAGCTACGACGACACGGTGACCAAGTACAAGGCCGCGGTGCAGGCCAAGCAGACGCCGTCCATGATCCAGGTGTACGACGTCGGATCCGGATTCATGACCGACTCCGGCCAGATCATCCCCGCGCAGTCCTTCGCCGACGTGGACAAGATGAGCCTGGACGACCTGCAGCCGACCATCAAGGGCTACTACTCGCGTAGCGGCAAGCTGCAGTCGATGCCGTTCAACTCCTCCGTCCCGTTGCTCTACATCAACAAGACGGCGTTCACCAAGGCAGGTCTGGACCCGGCGAAGCCGCCGACGACGCTGGACGAGATCCGGACGGCCGCGCAGAAGATCAAGTCCTCGGGTGCGGCCAAGTACGGGTTCAACGCCGCCATCTACGGCTGGTTCTTCGAGCAGCTGACGGCTGAGGCGGCCAAGACGTACTGCAACAACGACAACGGCCGAAGCAAGCGCGCGGACGCAGTGACCTTCGATGACCCGGAGCAGGTCAAGGTACTGACCTGGTGGAAGGGAATGGTCGCCGACGGCCTGGCCACCAACACCGGCCGCAAGACCGACGACGCCCAGGCGGCGTTCAAGTCCGGCACCGTAGCGATGCACCTGGAGTCCACCGGCGCGCTAGGTGGCTACGTCAAGGCCGCTGCCGGCAAGTTCGAGGTGGCTACCGCACCGTTTCCGAAGGTGCAGAGTTCTGACACCGGCGGGCCGATCATCGGTGGCGCGTCGCTGTGGATCGATGGCCCCGGGCACTCGGCCGCTGAGCAGCGAGCGTCCTGGGAGTTCGAGAAGTTCCTGGTGCAGCCGGAGAACTCCGCCCAGTGGCACACCCAGACCGGGTACTTCCCGGTGTCCAAGGCCGCGCTGAACGAGCCCGTCGACAAGCAGTGGCTGGCGCAGAAGCCGCAGTTCAAGACCGCCATCGACCAGCTGGCCGCAAGCCCCGCCGGCATTCCGACCCAGGGCTGCCTGCTCGGCACGCTGCCGCAGGTCCGGGCGCTGGTCGAGAACGCGATCGAGTCGGTGCTGACCTCGAACAAGGACCCGAAGGCGGCCCTGGACGAGGCGGCGACCCAGGCCAAGGCTCTGATCAGCAAGTACAACGCCGCTGTGAAGTAGGTCCCGGCTGCCGCCGGGACGCGAAGTAGGTCCCGGCTGCCGCCGGGACGCGAAGTAGGTCCCGGCTGCCGCCGGTGGCGGGGCGCAGGAGCACAATCAGAGGATGCCGATCCAGAACATGGCGGACTCAGACCCGGACTGGGAGTACGCACCGCTGCGGATCCCCTCGGACGTCCCGAGGGTGAACGCGGCGGTGCGTCTCGCGTTGCACGCCGAGTACGGCGGCTGGGAGCTGGCCCGCGTCCGCAAATACACCGACGGCTCGCGTCAGGTGCTGCTGCGCCGCAGGCGCCGGGCCGAGCAGGTTCCGATGCCCGGCCTCAGCGCCTAGCAGTCAGTTCAGCAGGCAGTTAGTTCAGCAGCTGCGCAGGAACCGGTCCAGGGTGCGTACGCCGAACTGCAGGGCGCCGATCGGCACCCGCTCGTCGATGCCGTGGAACAGGGACGAGAAGTCCAGCTCCGGTGGCAGCAGCAGTGGTGAGAAGCCGAAGTTGCGGATGCCCAGCTGTGAGAACGACTTCGCGTCGGTACCGCCGGACATCAGGTAGGGCACCGGAATGCCGTGCGGGTCCTCCACCTTCAGGGCGGCCGCCATCGCGTCCACGAGCTCGCCGTCGAAGTCGGTCTCGACGGCGATGTCGTGGGCGATGAACTCCCGGGTGACGTGCTCCCCGATCAGCTCGTCGATGGTGTCGAACAGTTCCTGCTCGTGCCCGGGCAGGAACCGGGTGTCGATGGTCGCCTCGGCGCTGGACGGGATCACGTTCGCCTTGTAGCCGGCCTGCAGCATGGTCGGGTTGGCGGTGTTGCGCAGGCTGGCCCCGATCATCCGTGCCATGCCGCCCAGGTGCGCCAGCGCGGCCTCGGGGTTCTCCGGGTCGATATCGAGGCCGGTGACGTCGGCGATGCGGCTCAGGAACTGCCGGACCGTCGGGGTGACGTGCAGCGGAAACTCGTGCGCGCCGATCCGGGTGACGGCCTTGGCCAGTTCGGTGACCGCGTTGTCGGTATGCACCATCGAGCCGTGACCCGGCCGTGCTTCGGCGCGCAGCTTCAGCCAGCCGATGCCCTTCTCAGCGGTCTGGATCAGGTACAGCCGCAGGTCCGAGCCGACGGTCAGCGAGAAGCCACCGACCTCGCTGATCGCCTCGGTGCAGTCGGCGAAGAGATCCGGGTGATTGTCGACCAGCCAGTGCGCGCCCTGCCGGCCGCCGGCCTCCTCGTCCGAGACGAAGGCCAGCACGATGTCACGCTCGGGCTGGACGCCGTTGCGGGCCCAGTCCCGGATGACCGCCAGCGTCATCGCGTCCATGTCCTTCATGTCGACCGCACCGCGGCCCCAGACGTAGTCGTCCTTGATCTCGCCGCCGAAGGGGTCCACCGACCATTCGGAGGCATCCGCGGGGACGACGTCGAGGTGACCGTGGATAAGCAGCGGCTTGCGGTCGGGATTGCTGCCCCGCACCCGGGCGATGGTCGAGGCCCGGCCGGGTGCCGATTCGAGGATCGTCGACTCGATGCCCGCCTCCGCGAGCTTCTCAGCCACCCACTCCGCGGCTGGTCGCTCGGGGTGGGTCGGGTTCGAGGTGTTGATCCGGATGAGGTCCGACAGCAGCTCAGCTACCTCGTCGGACGCGGTCTTGGTGGTCGGAGCGTTGCTCCCAGGCGCTGCGGTCATACGTAGTTCCTACCAGTGTGTGGAGCGCCCGTTGCCGTCGGATAGACTCTCGTTCGCACTCGTCCGGGTGGCGGAATGGCAGACGCGCTAGCTTGAGGTGCTAGTGCCCTTTATTGGGCGTGGGGGTTCAAGTCCCCCCTCGGACACGCTGGTTGAGACAGCAGGAGGCCCCAGAGATGGGGTACCCGCGCGTCCATCATGTCGGTCTGACTACTGCGCGCCGAGAGGTCGATGATCAGCGTCCAGAAGGCGAAGTCAGTCAGGGCCACTGGTGTGCCGCGCTGAAGCAACACGTCACGGATCACACCGCCCCCGAGACCGGACAAGATGGCCAGCACCCCGAAACCCACCGGATCCAGCCGGTGCTGGCGGGCCACGACGCCACCGAGCAATGCATTGGCCAGGACGCCGGTTAGATCCAGCGCGCGTAGCAGCTCGGGAATCACCGTGGAGACTTCGGCCATGAAACGCCTCCCCTGCATCAGCCGGCTGATCGGTCGCAGCACGACCATAGCCCTACGAAAGCCCTACGAACGCAGCGCGAACCGCGCGGAGGGACGGGCGAGCACGCCGCAACCTGCACCGCGCTTCAGGTGCTCCGGACGCGCCACAGAAGAACCAGGAGGAGGCGAGCAGCTGTAACGGTCCGCGACCGGAGCCCGGAGCTGGCGTGTCGTACCACGGCGACCAGCTGTGTCACCGTGTCCTGCGTGGCGACCGTGTTATCTCGATCGTGGAATCCAGCAGTCTTCTGGGCGACGGAGCTCAGCCGCAGAGATTGGGCCGCAGACGACCACACCAACAGCTACACCTGGGCTCAACATCTGGCCGTGCCAGGTGCCGAACAGGCTCAGCCAGCAGCATTGAACAGGACAAACCAACCGCGGCCATTTTCCCGACCACGAACAGCGTCTTAAACGATGGTCGGGCTCTCGAGGTTGCCCTCCGGAGCGGATGACTCGGTGCCGTCGAGACGGCTGCCGTCCTCCGGCTCAGAGGATCTACGGCGCGGCCGGACATTGACGACCACCGCCCGGGCGTTGACCAGCGCCCGGTCGATTGCTTCCCTGTCCCACCTGGCCTGGATCTGCTGCTTCATCTGATCCTGGACCATGACGAAGTCCAACCGCCGAGTCAACCAGGTGACAGCGGACGCCGCACCGATTCCAAAGAGTGTGCCGGAGAGAAACTTACCCATGATCTGCCTGCCTCGGGAGATGACCACCACCGCAGGGTGCTCTGCGGGCCGAACGACCTAGACCGAGCGTAACCGAATAGCTGGTCGCCGTGCTCCACATCCGGTGTCCTGATTAGCCGGTCCCCTCCCTCTGGATAAGGACCTGTCAGTAGCTCATTCCATTCAGTAGCTCATTCCATCGACACAGTAAACGATTAAGACTCATCCCCCGTTGGTTAGGACGAGGCTCACCTGGACGCGGCGCAAACCGAGCAAGTCCGGTACCGCGGTGGCAAGTCCCGAGCAAATTGGACCTTGGGTCGCACTCCGACCTGCTGGATATCACCGGCCCCGAAGGTCGTCGTCGTCGTAGGGGTGATCGCGATCGGCGCGGCTCGGTGCCTGGGCTGTTACCGGGTGCTCAAGGCGCGGACTGCTTGGAAGTTGTGATACAGCATGCTGAAGCGTTCGGTTTCATCCCGATTCGGGGTGTAGGTGCGGCCGGGGCGGATGGCGACGGCGGCGGCGTCGTCGAGTGAGTTGATCATGTCGGCGTCGACCGCGGCGGTGAGGACAGCTCCCCGGGCGCCGACTTCTGGTGTGTCGGGTCCGGTGACAGGTAGGCCGGTTGCGTCGCTGATCGCCTGGCTCCAGAGTTCGCTGCGGGCGCCGCCGCCGGCTAAGGCGAGTCCTTGCGGCCGGCCGGCTGCTTCCAGGCAGGCGCGGACGGCGAGGGTAAGTGCGTCGAGGGCGGCACGGGCGATGTCGGCGCGGGAGTGGCGGCTGGTGAGTCCGTGCAGGCTGCCTTGTGCGGTGCTATCGCGGAATGGGCTGCGTTCCCCGGCTGGAGAGAGGTAGGGCAGCATCAGCGGTTGGCCCCCGGGTTGCGCGGTGGCCGCCAGACTCAGCAGTTCGGTGACGTCGGCCAGTCCGAGGGTCGCAGCGGTCCAGTCCAACACTTCGGTGCCATTCAGGGTCGCGTAGGCAAGGAGCCAGCTGTCTGTGGTCGGTCCGGGCAATGTCATCCCGTTCGGAGTCCGGTTCAGCGCCGGGTCGGCTGCCATCATGCCGACGCAGAGGGTGGTGCCGAGGACGGCGAAGGCTTCTCCGGCGTGCAGGGTGCCGGTGCCGAGGGCTGTGGCGACCACGTCATAGGGCGCGAGTGCCACGGGGGTGGCCGCCGGCAGGCCGAGGTCGTGCGCGCGGTTGCCGAGGAGGGGCGCTACCCGGTCCGGGCCGCTGACCAGCTCGGGCAGTAGGCGTCGATATTGGACGAGCTCGAACAGGTCGAGCAGGGTCGGGTCATAGGTTCGGGTGCGGGCCGCCAGGAACGGGTTGGCCGCGTCGGATACCTCGAGCACCTGCCGTCCGGTCAGTTGTTGGTAGATCCAGCTGCCGCAGCTGAGCAGGCGGGACGCGCCCGACAGCGTGTGGGGTTGGTGGTGGTGTAGCCAGCGGAGCTGGGCATGGGCCAGGCCGGGGGCACCCCAGCAGCCGTTGATCCGAAACGCTTGTTCCAGGCGTCCGTCGCGGTCCCATTGGTCGATGATCGTGCTGCCACGGTTGTCATTCCACAAGATCGCCGGTCGTAGGGGTTCGCCGTGGGCGTCGACGAGCCAGCAGCCATCGCCTTGGGCGGTGAGGGCGAGCAGGTCCACTCCGTCGGAGCTGCGGGCGGCGACAGCGTGGATGACGCGAGCGGCTGCCGCCCACACCGCGGCCATGTCCTGCTCACATTCCCCGGCTGGGCTGCGCTGGACGATGGTCGTTTCGGCTTCGGTGTCGACCGCCCGCCAGGTTGAGTCGAACCGGACCGCTTTGACGCGGGAGGTACCCAGATCCAGCCCGATGACGCTCATGAGCGGTGTCGGCTGCGCGCCTGCCAGTCCGGGTTGGCGCAATGCTGCAGTACGCCGGTGTCCAGGAAAGCCGCGACTTCGGCGGTGACGCGTTGCACGGATTCGGTCGCGACCTGGCGGGACGCGCCGGCCAGGTGCGGCGTGAGTAGGACATCGGGGCGGCCCAGCAGCGGATCGGAGGCATGGGGTGGCTCGGGGTCGAAGACGTCCAGCGCGGCACCGGCCAGGTGCCCGGTGTCCAGGGCCGCGAGCAACGCCGCCTGGTCGACGAGTTCGCCCCGCGCGGTATTGATGAAACGTGCGCCCGGGCGCATCCGGGCGAAGGCGTCGGCGTCGAACATTTTGCGGGTTTCCTCGCTGAGGCGGGCGTGGACGCTGACGATGTCACTTTCGCCCAGCAAGAAGGCCAGCGGAACGAGTTCGACACCCAGTGCCTGGACTGTAGTGGGGTCGGCGTAGGGGTCATAGGCCAGCACGCGGGCGCCGAAGCCGGTGAGTAGTTGGGCTACTCGCGCGCCGACCGCGCCGAGGCCGACGAGTCCGACGGTCGCCGCACGCAGCTCGGGTCCGGTGAGCTCGTAGCGGAAGTATTTGGAATCCCAGTGTCCGGCGGCGAGGCCTCGGGAGGCGGCGGGCACGCTACGGGTCAGGCTGATCATCGCGCCGATCACGAACTCGGCGACCGCGCCCAGGTTGCGCCCGGGCAGGAATACCACCGGCACGCCGTGCGCGGTGGCGGTGGCGAGGTCGACGTTGACCGGGCCGCCTCTGGTGATACCGACCACCTGCAGCGCGGGGGCTGCCTGGAAGAGGCCCGCGGTGATCGGCGCCAGGTGGGTGAGGATGACGTGGGCATCACTCGCCAGCGCCGCGAGCTCGGTGGGATCACCGGCTGCCTCGCGGACTCCGTCGACCACGCGGAACGGCACGTCGGGCCACGCCGAGGCGTGTCTGATGATCTCTGTCGCAGGCCCGAATGCGGCGGTGGCTTCGGCGGCGAGGGAGTCTGCGGTGATGAACCGGTCCCCGGCACAGAGGACCCGGCGGGGCTGGGCGGCGGTGGTCATGCTTGCCCGTGGGAGGCGCGGGACTTGCGGGCCAAGGAGTCGACCGCGACTGCGAGGGCCAGGACCAGGCCGGTGATCATGAACCGGAACGAGGAGGACAGATTGAGCAGGGTGAGGCCGCTGGAGATCGACTGGATGACGATGATGCCCAGTAGTGCGGAGAAGGCGTTGCCGCGCCCACCGAACAGGCTGGTACCCCCGATCACCGCGGCGGCGATCGCGTCGAGGTTTACATCACCGGTGCCGCTGCTCTGGTTGGCTGAGGCGAGTCGGGCGGCGCCGAGGATGCCGCCGACCGCGGCCAGGCCGGAGCAGAGGATGAACGCCGAGGCATAGATGGCGCGGACGTTGATGCCGGCGCGTCGGGCGGCTTCGACGTTGCCGCCGACGGCGAACATGGATCGTCCCCATTGAGTGCGGGTCAGGGCGTAGTTGAGTACGCCGACGAGGACGGCGAAGAAGACGAACATCCACCCCACCCCGCGGCCCCGGTTGAGGTACCAGGTCACGAATTCCAGTGCGACGAGCACGGCGATGGTGCGGGCCAGGATGGCTTGGATCGAGCTGGCGGACAGGGCGGCTCTACGGCGTCGGGCAGCGAGGGTGTAGCCGCTGAGGAACACCGCCGCCGCGCCGAGGGCGGCGAGGATGTAGGACAGCAGCGGGGGCACGAAGTCGAGTTGGGCGAAGCCGACCAGTGCGGAGGTGAAGGGGATGTTGATCGAGCCGACGGTGCCCAGGATGTAGAGCTGCAGGCCGAGGAAGGCCAGCAGCCCGGCCAGGGTCGCGACGAAGCTGGGCATGCCGAACCGATTGAACAACACTGCGTACAGGGCGCCGATGGCGCAGGCGATCGTGATGGCAACCAGGATGGCCAGCAGGACGGGCCAGTGGTGGTTGACGAACAGCACCGCGAGGATCGCGGCAGTCAGGCCGCTGACCGAGCCGACGGATAGGTCGATCTGGCCGACGAGCAGTACGCACACCACGCCTAGGGCGATCACCCCTACGGAGACGCATTCCAGGGCGAGGTTGACCAGATTGTCGGCGGACAGGAAGACCGGGTTGAGGATCTGGAACGCGGTCCAGACCACGATGAGGCCGACGATGACCGGTAGTGGCCCGAGGTCGCCGGAGCGGACGCGGGTCAGGAACGAGGTGATCGCGCCACGGGCGCCGACGTGCTGCCGGACGCGTTCGTCCTGCTGGTCCAGGCCCCGCTGCTTCGTGGCTGGGATGTTGAGCTCAGTCATGGTCGGGGCCTTCCTGCACTGCCGGGTCCGGGGTTCGTTCGGTACGCCGATGACGGCGGCGGGTGACGGCGTTGTCGCTGGCGCCCGTGATGGCGGCGATGATTTCTTCGGAAGAGACGGTCGCGACGTCGAAGACGCCGTTGTTGCGGCCCAGGCGCAGGACCACGACTCGGTCAGCGACCGCTCGGACGTCTTCCATGTTGTGGCTGATCATGACCACGCCGAGGCCGCGTTCCCGCAGCCGTTCGATGAGGTCGAGAACTTCCGCGGTCTGCGCCACACCCAGGGCGGCGGTCGGTTCGTCGAGGATGATGACCTTGGGATGGCCGAGCAGCGAACGGGCGATCGCCACGGTTTGGCGTTGACCGCCGGACAGCGAGGCGACCGGGATGCGAACCGTGGGGATACGCGCCGACAGTTCGCCGAGCAGCTCCCACGCCCGGGTTTCCATCTGCACCTCATCCAGGCGCCACGGCGTGAGTTCGCGGCCGAGGAACAAGTTCTGGACCACGTTGAGGTTCTCGCACAAGGCGAGGTCCTGAAACACCGTCGCGATCCCGAGGTCGATGGCCGCGCTCGGGTCGGCGATATGTACCTCGTTCGAGTCGAAGCTGATCGTGCCGTGGTCAGCGCGGTGAACCCCGGCAAGGACCTTGACAAGAGTCGACTTGCCCGCGCCGTTGTCCCCGACGATCGCGACCACCTCACCCTGACCGACGTGGAGGTCGATATCAGTCAGCGCGTTGACCGCGCCGAAAGTTTTCGTGATACCCCGCAGGCTCAGCACCGTACTGCTGGTCCTGTCGGGCTGGGTCAACGCCGCAGAAGACATAACGATCCTCGACTCGTTCGGTGGGACAGACTCGTTCGGTGGGACAGACTCGTTCGGTGGGACAGACTCGTTCGGTTGGACAAAGGGGAAGTGGAGCGGGTGGCTCCCGGGCGCGGCTCAGGGCGCGCGCCCGGGAGGCCGATCCTGCTGTCAGGGTCAGGAGATGCCGAGCTTGGTGCAGGCCGCGGCGTAGGTCGAGGTGCACAGATCCGCGGCCTTGGCGATGCCCTTGTCCACGACGTCGGTCTTCAGGCTGGCCTGGGTGACCACCACGGGCGTGAACAGCTGGCTCGGCGCGTTGAACAGCGTCGCCTGCGGTGTGGGGCTCTTGCCCTGCACCAGCCCGTAGGCGACATCGGCAGCGGCGGCTGCCACGATCTCGCTCGGCTTGGAGATCGTGTTGTACTGATCACCAGCGATGATGAGCTGCAACCCAGCGGTCGTCGCGTCATTGCCGGTCACCGGTGGAACGCTCTTCACACCGGCGGCCTTGAACGCCGCGATCGTGCCGCCGCCGGTGCCGTCGTTGGCCGCGACCACACCGAGGACCTTGGGGCCGAAGCGTGATATTTGGCCGCTGACCCAGGCTTGCGCTTTGGCCGGATCCCACTGCGGGGTGTCATATTCGGCCAGTGTCGTCACTCCGCTGCCCGCCAGGCCCTCGTGGATGCCCTTCTTGATCAGTCCGGCGGCGGCGTCGGTCGGGGATCCGTTGACCTCGAGGATGCCGCTGCCCGCAGGGATCGGGGACTTCTTCAGGTCGCTGACCAGTGATCGCGCGATGAGGGTGCCGATCTTTTCGTTGTCGAAGGACACGTAGTAGTCGACCTTGGCCGTCGGGATCGGACGGTCATAGGCGATCACCTTGACGCCCTGGGTTTGGGCGGTGTTCACCAACGACGCCGCGGCGGTCGAATCGACCGGGTCCAGGACAATGACCTTCGCACCCTGGGTGATGGCGGAGTTGAACTGCTGCTGCTGCTTGGAGGCATCGCCGTTGGCGTTGTTGTACAGGACCGCGCAGCCCGCGCAGTCCTTCTTCAGCTGCGCAACGAAACCAGGGTGGTCATGCTGCTCATACCGGGTCGAGGCCTCATCCGGCATCAGGAACGCGATCTTAGCGCTACTAGCACCCGATCCGCTGCTGCTGGAGCTGGCGGTCTTCTTCGCACACCCAGCCCCACCTAGCATCACCGAAACAACGGCAACGGTGGTGAAGGTCTTCCTGCCTACTGCTGATCTCATGTCGACTCCTCAGTCACTGAACTGTCATGTGCGTTGTGTGCCCGGCGGGCCAACGCGCCCACTACGTCCGAAATGGATGTGCCACTGGGTCACGAGTACGGCCTGCCCGCCAGGTGCACATTCAGCGATAACAGCGAGGCCGTCCTCCGAGGGTCGACGGGGACCGTCAGCTCGCTGATCGCGGCGTTGTCCAACCTGGGGAAGAGGTCTCGATACCGGGCTACCGGCAAATCCAGCAGCACACACATCCCTAGCCGCAGCAGGGTGTTATGGGCAACGACCAACACCCTGCCGCCCTGGTGCTGCTCGGCGATCGACCGCAGCGCCGCGGCCGCGCGCCGCGCGGCGACCTCGGGGGGCTCCGAGCCCGGGAAGGGATGCGCGACCGGATCGCGGCGGAAGCTGCTTACGATCTCCGGGTCATCGGTGAGGAGTTCCTCGACCGTACGGCCCTCGGCTACGCCGAAGTCGATCTCCCGCAGATCCTCCACCTGCTGCAACGGCACCCCTGCTGCGGCAGCGCTCAAGCTCGCTGTCTCCACCGCCCGGCGAACCGGGGAACTGATCACCGCAGCCGGTGCGTAGGAACGGGTCCACGTCGCCAGCGCCGCAGCCTGATCACGTCCGAGCCTGGTCAGGTCAATGTCGCTGGATCCGCCGGCGTAACGGTTGTCGGCATGCCACACCGTCTCGCCGTGTCGGGCCAATGCCAAGCGAGTCGTGCCCGCTGTGACGCTGCGGACCCGCACGCCGTCCTCGCGCGGGCCGCTCATGCCCGGAACCCGTGCGCCAGCGCGCGATTGGCGACATCAGCAGCGAGCCAGCCCCGCTCGACCAAGGCCTCCAACAACCGTCGATAACCCGCCTGCAGAGCCTGCCCCCGTGTCTCATCCGGCAGGTACCGCTGCCCGATGCGGACCATTCGCTCGGCCGTGGCGGCCAGCTCGCCCGCTGGGGCAGCGGCGAGCACCGCCATGCCGGTCGCGGCCTCCACCGATTCGGGGACCAGCGTCGCTCGACCCAGGACGTCAGTGCGCAGCTGATTCCACCAGGCGTTGCGGCTGCCCCCGCCGGACAATGACACCGGCCCGGATACGTCCGCCCCCAGACAACCCAGCACGTCATAAGACAGCCGCTCGATGTAGGCGATCGATTGACACAGCGCCCCGAACCGGGCCGCGTCGCTGACCGCTTCGCCCGCGATGAACCCCCGCGCGTTCGGTGCCACGAAAGGAAACCGCTCCCCCACCCCGGCCAGCGCGTAAGTCGCACCCGCCACCGGTACCAGGGGGCGTGCTTGTTCGGTCAAGGCATCCAACGCCGCCGAGTCCATGCTCGGGAAAGTCTGAGCGATGATGCCCGCGCCGGTGCTCGAGGCGCCACCGGGCAGCCAGCCACCATCGGGACTGCGGTGGCAGTACACCGCCCCACTGACATCGCGTACCAGGTCGCGGGTGGCGCCCTTGACGACCAGCGTGGTCCCCAGCGCGCTACTCCAACTCCCAGGCCGTAACGCCGCCGCCGCGATCTGCGCCGCGCACCCATCCGTCATACCCGCCCGGATCGCCGTGCCCGGCGGCAGGCCGGTCGCGCGGGCGGCCTCCTGCCCGACTACCCCCAGCACCGTTGCGGGCCACACGACCTCCGGGAGCTGACCACCATCGAGTCCGAGCTCGGCCAGCAGCTCCACCGGCCACGTCCCATCCCGCAGATCCACCCCCGACTTCAGGGCATGAGAGGTGTCGGTGGCCACCGGTGAACCGACCAAGCGCCGGACCAGATGATCAGACTGATGCACCACCCGATCACCGCGCCCCAGCAGACCCTGCTCGACCAGCCACATCGCCTTGGGGAGCGCCCACGCGGCCTGCATGCGATACCCCAGCGCATCCCACAGCTGGTTCCCCACCCGCTGCGCGACCTCAGCCTGGGCCTTTGCGCGCCCGTCGTCATACATCAACGCCGGCCCGCGCGGCCTGCCCGCACCGTCTTCAACCAACACAGTTCCCGACGTGGCATCCAGCGCGAGCGCGGTAACCTCCACACTCGCGCCAGCCTCGGCCAGCGCACCGCGCACCGCCACGACCAGCGCCGACCACCAACTCTCGGGGTCCTGCTCATGCAGCACACCGTCGCGGCGGCCGGCGGAAAGCGTTGCGCTGCATGCCCCCAGTTGGAGGCCGTCCTCGTCGATGATCACGGCCCGAACACCTTGGGTGCCGACGTCCACGCCGCAGAACCCCATCCGTCGTCCTACCGACGTGGACGCGACCATCTGACCACTCCGTCCCGATGAGAAAGGGCCTGATCGATCCAGCGCGATCCCGGCTGAGGACAGAGTTAACAGCACGCATGTTAGAAGTAGCAACAGATTCGGCACTGATTGTTATAAACAGATTTCCAGAGCATGTCTCACGGGCAAGGCATGCGACGGGTCGGCAGCAGAGGCGCCTACCAAGTGGGCAGCGGCCTCAGAGTGCGCGTAGACCGACCGCTCACGGCGACGGCCAGCAGTGTTAACTATTGCGAAGTTAGACGCTCAGCGAGGCAACTTGGACATCGGCGCAACGCTCGCGAAGGTCAGCCAGGTCCTCGGCGTCGATACCGTCGTCGGTGATCACCGTGTCAAATTCTTCAACGCCGCACAACAGATGCGGCGCGGGGCGCCCGAACTTGGCGTGATCAACCAACAGCACCCTGCGCGCCGCGTTCCCCATCAACGCGTGCCGGACCATCACCGTCTCCTCAGATCGGTGCAAACACTTGCCGTCGCTGACAGCGGTCGTGGACATGAACACGACATCAGCGTGCAGCTGCGCGATAGCCTCGATCGTTTGACGTCCGAAACACGCCTCTTGTCGCGGGTGGTACCGGCCGCCCAGCACATGCACATCGATACCGGCGACATCCCCCACCGCACTGGTCACAGGGAGGAAGTTCGTCGCGATCGTCATCGGCGGCTGCGCGACCAGGAACGGCACCAGCTCCAGAACCGTCGTGCTGTCATCAAGAAAGACCGACTGACCAGGCCTGATCATCCGCGCACCCACCGCCGCGATCGCCGCCTTCTCCATACGCATCGCAGAAGCGCGCTCCCGTACCCCCGCCAGCACCAAAGCAGACGGATTGGCTGTCGCGCCACCACGAATCTTCACCAGCCAACCCTCGCTCTCGAGGGCATCCACATCACGATGCATCGTCATCAAGCTCACGCCAAAATCCCGCGCCAACTCATCCAACCGCGCGAAACCCTGCTCCAGAACGCGCTGCCGAATCCGTTCCCGCCGCAGCGGCTGACTGCGTTCCCTGATCTCACGACTAACACCGGTCACAGGCACACTCTAGAGACCACCTGGCATCGTCGGCGATCTCCTTCCTCGCCCGTGGCAGCGCGCCAGGCTCAGCTCAGCGCTCACGGCGCAGCGGTCGTTCCAGGCGTCGATGTAGGTTTCGATCACTGTGATGAGCTCTTCGACGCTGGTGAAGGTGCCACGGCCGATGGCCGGAGGGTGATGATGCCAAGGAAGATCTCGACCATGTTCTATCGGAAGGCCCTTCATGGCTTACGTCAGCCGCTTCCAACTTCTGCTCGTCTGCGCGGCCGCCGCCGCAACGCAGTTCCTCTTCACCCGACGCGGCTGGTTCTACCTCGACGACATCCGCAACCTCGGACAGGCACGGCAGGCAGGACTAAGTCTCCAGTTACTGATGAGCCCAATAGGCAACGAGCATTTCCAGCCCGGCGGCCGCCTGCTGCACTGGCTGGTCGTCGCCGGTGGAGCGCCTCAGTTCGGATTGGCAGAGGCAGTCCTAGCGGCGAGCGTTGGGTTGATCGCCTATCTCACCGCGAGCCTCGCTGATCTGCTGTTCGGTGCTCGCCGGTTGCACCTGGTCATCGCGGCTCTGATCGGAACCTCCTCGATCCTGCTCGAGGCAAGCACCTGGATCGCCGGCAGCGATGCCATACCGTCGACCGCACTCATGGCAGGGTCGTCATTGCTCTACTGCCGTTGGTATTTCTATGGCAAACAATTCCGACTGGTCGCTGCGGTCGGTTGCACCGCGGCGGCGGTGCTCTGCTGGGAACAAGCGATCATTCAACCCTTCCTGCTGGCCCTGATCTGGCTGTGCTTCCTGCGCACCCACACCGCTCGGCCTTGGCAACAGGTGGCGCTCTCGCTGGCGCCGTTCGTGGTGGTATCAGTCACGTTCGACCTCTACGTCCAATCTCGATCGTGGTACCGGCCGCTGGAACGCCCGAGCTTGGACCAGTTTGTTCAGATCCTGCGTGTGATGCTGGTTCACGACCTGTTGCCGCCAGTGATCGGTTGGAGGATCGGTGCCTCACCGGTCCGACCCACGGACCGGGTGGCCATCCTGCTGTCAGCGACCATCCTGCTGATCGGCATCCTTGTGCTGATCGCTCGCCGGCGCATGCGGTGGTCTTCGCTGGTCTTCTTCGGCTTCAGCTTCCTCGCATTGGCCGCCACCATCGCCGCTACCAGAGTCAGTATCGGTCCGTTGGCAGCGGGGACTCCACGCTATGTCTGTCCGTTGCCCATGCTCGCCGGCCTATCCGCCGCGGCCGCGGCCAGCGGACGAGCTCGGCAGCGAGAACCACAAAACGCGGCCGCCGAGCCAAATCCAGCACGGCCGGCCCGCTCAGAGGAAAGCGCCCGACACCAGCTGACCGCGCGGGCCGGCCTGCTCGCCGCGACCGTCAGCCTGGGCCTGCTCTATCTGATCACGCTCACCCACAGCACCAACGCCGACCGCTTCGGCCGGACAAACGGCCAGCACGCTCATGAAATATCTGATCGGATCAGCCACGGTCTGCGCCCAGGGATGACCAACCTGGTCGACACCACGCTCGGCTGGCCCATCTTTTACCGTTCCAAGGACGGCTCCGACCAGGTCAGCACTCTCTCACCGTTCTGGGCACCCGACATCAAAGCTATCGGCCAGGGAGACGATCCTCTCGCGGTCGCGCCCGACGGCACGGTCAGGCACGTTTCTTTCACGGCTGGAAAATCAGGACCAGTCGAATACGTTCGCCTCGTCGTCGACGCCAAGCAGCCAACCACGATGACAGTGAATATCCACGGTCACCAGCCCCTCGAACCGAACCACCCATACGTCATAGCTGTTCCTACCGGAACGACCTCCTTCATCCTTCCGGTCTGGGGAGCGCACCTCGCAAGCCTCAACATCCAGCACGACTCGACGCTGGCAATTATCAGCAACGACATCGGCACGATCACGCTCACGTCACCGCTTGCATGAGTCAGCGGTTACAGGCGCGCGGTCTCCTGGCGCAGCGCGCGTGCCAGTTCCACGACCATCGGTGACGCGGGGCCGGGCATGCGGCCGAGCACCATCCGCCGTCGCTCCACGGGGGCGCCCTGGACAGCGAGCAGTCGGACGCCCGCGGGGACGGCGGCCGACAGGCTGGTCGGAACGGTGGTGATACCGGCGCCGGCCGCGACCAGGTACAGCTTGGTCAGCCCGTCGCGGGCGGTGTGGCTGATACGCGGACGGCCCGCCAGTCCCGGCCAGACGCCCAGCAGCGGGTCGCTGCTGCTGCCCGGGCTCGCGATCCAGCTCTGCTCGGACAGCTCAGCCAGCTGCACCGTGCCGCGCCCCGCGAGTGGGCTCGATACGGCTGCCGTTGGCCCAGCCCATGCCGTCGGACAGGATGGCCGGTACGGCGGCGCCGATGTCGTCAGCCTTGCCCGTCCTGCCAAGCGCGATAGCGCCCGCAACGGCGTCATTGACCTGTTGGTTGTCGCGGACCACCCGCCGCCGAAGTCGGTCGCGATCGCGCCGGGTACCAACACGTTGACGCGGATCTATCGAGCTCCGAGTTCCTGCGCCTGGTAGCGGGTCAGCACCTCGATGGCGCCCTTGGTGGCCGCGTAGGCGGTGTAGCCGGGGCCGGTGAATCGCGCCAGCCCCGATGAGACATTGAGGATGCGGCCGCCATCGAGCAGCGGCAGCAGCGCCTGAGTCAGAAAGAACGGCGCCTTGAACTGGATGTTCACCAGCTCATCGAACTGCTCCTCGGTCTTCTCGGTGAAGGGAGCGTAGCTGCCGATGCCGGCGTTGTGACGAGATAGTCGAAGCGTTCGCCGAAGCCGGCGAGCGTGTCGTGCACGGCAGAGGCGAATGACGCGAAGCGTGAACTGTCGGCGACGTCGATCTGCAGAGCCGTGGCAGGCACGCCGGACTGGTGGATTCCGCTACCAGCCGCTCGGCCTCATCCTGGCGGGAATGGTAGGTACCGATGACGCCGACGCCGGCGCGAGCCAGCTGCTGTGCCATGCTGCGGCCCAGCGGGCGACGCACGGCAGGTCCTTGGCGTGAAACGCTGGAGTAGGTCGGTCAGGCGTTCACGCAGCGAGGAGTACAGGTGAAAGCGAATCAGGTCAGGCAGGTGGCCGACGACGTGTTCTACGTCCGCGGCACCAATGTCAACTGGTATCTGCTGCGCGATGGTGCTGAGTTGTCGCTGGTCGACGCCGGATACCCCGGTGATGCCGCGTCGGTGGAGGCCTCCGTGCGGTTGATCGGCCGCCGGCCAGAGGACGTACGAGCGATCCTCGTGACTCATGCCCACGTCGACCATCTTGGAGCTGTCGGCCGCTTTCACTCCCGATACGGCACGCCGGTGTACTGCGACCCGATCGAGGTCGGCCACGCACGGCGCGACTACCTCGAACAGGTGCCCGTCCGTACCGTCGTGGCCTCAGCGTGGCGCCCGGGTGTGTTGCCGTGGGCGGTACGGGCCGCGCGCTCCGGAGGCACATCCGACGTTCGCGTGCCCCAGGCCCAACCGTTCCCGACCAACAGTGCCCTGGACTTGCCAGGCCATCCGGTGCCCGTGCCGACGCACGGGCATACCTCCGGCCACACCGCCTTCCAACTGCCCAGCGTGGGCGCGGTCCTCACCGGCGACGCACTGGTCACCGGACACCCCACGTCACGTCGATCGGGGCCGCAGCGGTTACCGGCGATGTTCGACCACGACAGGCAGCGGAGCTGGACAGCGTTGGACCAGCTGGCAGAGCTGGCCGGCGATCTGGTGTTACCCGGCCACGGCCAACCCTGGCCGGGCAGCATCTCAGACGCGGTCGGCGTCGCCCGCACGGCCGAGGAACCGCGTCAGCACACCGGCTGACACACCCGCTAGTGTCCCGCTATTGAAGTGACTTTACTGCGGGTGGTACGCGGGATGATCTGGTCGGCGGTCTTGGTCCAGATGAACGGTTCGCAGCGTTCGTTCCACGCGTCGATGAAGATGCCGATGGCCC
>JAABUT010000105.1_pt1 | contig 150307 bp, 155 predicted proteins | sample 5559281 | NCBI WGS metagenome assembly JAABUT01 (sample SAMN10711880, study PRJNA513359) | rock metagenome | isolation source: Antarctica rocks | place: Antarctica: Victoria Land, Ricker Hills nord | collected 2016-01-04 | reverse complement strand
CCCTAACCCTAACCCTAACCCTAACCCTAACCCTAACCCTAACCCTAACCCTAACCCTAACCCTAACCCTAACCCTAACCCTAACCCTAACCCTAACCCTAAATTTTCATTGAAAGATGTATGCTTCTTTGTATATGTAATTGCTTGTTGAGTAGTTGAATTGATGTTTTCAATTTCTATACATTTTTTGCGATGAATGCATTCTGATTTGCATGATATTTTTCTTCTGAATTAAGTTGAAGATGTTGAATCAGCTTTAATGCTATCTCTTTTTACAAATGATCTTTGTTTTTCTCTTTCTTTAATGTTGATGTTAGAAATCAGCATAAAGCGAGTCAATATGAGTGTCATTTAACTAGAAGATAAATGCTAAGAAAGAAAAATAGCTACAGAAAAGAAGCTGATTACATATTTGTATTTCTCAGTTGACGCTAGACTCAATAAAGACTAGTTAAGATGACAAAGTGAGAATAAATTTAACAAGACTAGAAGATTGAGTCTGACAAGACTAGAATCGTGACATTATTTCTTTTCTTCAACAATTCATGTTTGCATGAATGTATTTTCTATTCGATTCAATTGATTGCTCAATCATGATTTCACAGACTCAGACTCATTAAATTCTGATTGACTGAATAGTCGAAAGCACTTCTAGCGCGATTTGTTCGAATATCAAATATGAAAATCATCAACTATCTTCTGAGCATTCATAAATTCATCATCATCAGCGTTGTATCAATTGAAATCATTGTCATAGTCATTTCATTTGACTCTATACTGAAGTTGTCTTCGATATCAACAAGAATTCAATATATCGTCGATTTTTCATTCGTCTTCATCATTTATCATTATTGAATCTGAAAATTCATTCTTTTGATCAGACAAGAAATCATCGACGACAGAGCAAAGCAGATCAGAATGAAATACATCATGAACATGCATAGACTCTGATAATTTCAGTTTATATGAAGAGTCGACAAGATCTAGATTAATAAAAGAATCGAGCATTTTGTCATCTAGCTTCTTGAAAGATTTTGCTGTAACAATGTTTCTTTCATTCAGAAACATCTTTGATTCAATCTTATAATCAACTTCTTTTCTATGCTTATTGATTTGTTTCATCATTTGTTTTCATGTTTTGACTAGCGACTCGCAAGCAAACTTCAGTGTTTTGTTCATATGTTCAGATATATTCTCAACTTTAGTCGTCTGCAAGCGTTCACAAGAACTTTCATATTCGTTGACATTGAATTCAAAGCTCATATGAGAATGAAAGTCTTTGTTTAGAAAGAAAGAGATCGAGAAAATGACTGAGAACAGAGCATTATTGTCAACGAATTCAATCATGAGTAGTAGCTTAGCTCAGTCATTCTGCATGTATGAACAGAAGAATCAAAGATATCTTTCAATGTTCTGATTGACTTGTTCACTTTGATCGTTGATTTGAGAGTGATAGACAGTGAATAATCAAAGATTAATGCTCAGTCTTTTGCAAAGAGACTTTCATAGAATGAAGATAAATTGAAAGTTTCGATTTGAAACAATGAAATCGAGTAAATCATGTATTTGATATATTCATTGAAGCATTAGCTCAGCTGTTTTTTCTGCTGTGATTTCTTCGTCATCAGTAGAACAAGAAATATAGTGTCGTTTCTTTATCAGTTTACATATCACTGTTAATATGATGTTTTTGTCTTTCAAAAGAGATAAGTCAATGATGAAATTCATGACTATATTCTTTCATTACTGTTCAAATATGAGTAGAGAATGTAGTAGTTCATTGAATTTATCTTGAAAAGTCTTTAATTGCTGACAAATGTAGCAGTTTTGAATATATTGATCTATTGTCTTTCACATTGAAGATCAATAGTAGTATCTTCTTATGATCTTCATCATTTTGAGAATTTCAAAATGATCAATAGAAAATTGATCGTGAACTTTTTGAATTAACTTCATTTGAAGATGCTCATTGAAGAAAATTCATAGAAGATCATCTCGATATAGTATTTCGTTCTGAACTCGACAATCTCTTAATTTAGTATTTTCATATTGAGCTTCATTTTTTAATACGACTTCACGAAGTAGAATATAATTTTCGTTGATTCTGTTAGTTTCTAGAATCAATTGATAAATTGATTCATCATTCTCTTTCTCTTCTAGATCAGCAATTTTCATTCGATTCGACGTGAGAATTGTAGTTCACTGATAGCAACATCATTCATTCTTGAAACTTCTAGAAACTGAATCGACTTGACGAGTCAATGCATCGACTTTGATGTTTTGTTTATCTGAGCGATACATGATTTTGAAGTTGAAGTCAACAAGCTTTTGTACTCAGCGCATTTGACATCTACTTAGCTCTTTATCTTTCATTAATGACGTTAAAGCTTGATGATCAGTGAACATCTTGATGAGTAGCTCAGTCAATTTCAGCTCAGATCATCAATGCTTGAAGATATGAATGATTGTTAATAGTTTCTTGTCATAGATCTTGTAATTGCACTCAGCGAGACTCAGATTCTTGCTGTAGTAAATCATTGAATGCAATGTTTTTTCATCATCATATTAAGAAAGTATATTATCATTGACGTAGTTGAATGAGTCTGTTTCAAGAATAGTTCTTCTATTCTGATCAAAATGACGAAAAATAAAGACTTCAATCATTCATTTCTTCATATGATCAAAGATCATTTGACAAGCTTAATCTCATTCAAATATCATTTCTTTTTGAGTTAGTTGAATCAGAAGATGAATAATCTTCGAAAAGTTCTTTATAAAATGTCGATAGAAATTGCAGAAGTCAACGAAGAACTGCATCTGAATGAGATTTGTAGAAGTAAATCATTCAACTACTGCTTGTACTTTTCTGAGATTCATCTTTAGTTCTTCGATGAATAGCAATAGTTTCAGAAAGAAGATCTTCTGAACATGAAACTTGCATTTGTTTATATTCATCTGAAGATTGATCTCTCGTAATTTATATAAAACTAGTCGTACGTGTTTTTTATGTTTCTTTAGTGTTTTGCTGTAGATGATAATGTCATTTAGATAGATCTGACAAAACTGATGAAGATAGTCAAATAGCACGTCGTTTATATAGTGTTGATAGAAAGTTGAATCGTTGATTAATTTGAAAGACATCACGAGATATTTGTAGAAATCAAAAGAGATAATAAAGATAGTCAAATCTTTGCTTCTCAAATGCATGCGTAGTTTGTTGAAGACGACTATTATATTCAATTGAATCAGATACTTGCTATCTTGAATACGAGCGAGAGTTTCGTCTATTAAGAGTAGAAAATAACGATCTCGTTTAATCAAAGCATTGAGCTTTCTATAATCGACACAGAAACGCAGACTATCGTCTTTCTTTTCGACGAATAGTATGAACGAAGCATATGAGATCGAGCTAGAAGATATAAAGCTCTTATTCAGATATTCAATCAGATAATTCTTCATCTTTTGAAGCTTGTAATCAGACATATGATAAAGACGACTTCAAGAAGACATTCTCTCATCGATCAACTCAATTTTATGATCATAGAGATGATGAAAAGATAGTTAATCAGTCATCATTCGATCAAACACGTCTAGATAGTCATGATATTTCGAAGAAAGCTTAGCTTTGACTTCTTTCAAGATCTCTTCATGTGAAAGCTCTTGTAGATTTACATCTTCGAATTTATTTCTAGCTGTTTTTAGAAGTCGATCGATTTTCGTGATGATGATCGCGAAAGTAGTCACATTCAATCATTTGACTAGTGATTTATATGCTGCAGTCTCTATCATTGCTATGTTCATTGAATCGAAAGACGAAGCGAAGTTGACTGAACTAGATGATTTCACGATTCTATTGAATGAAGATGACTTCTCGCTGAGTCGAGTGACAACAGAAGAGATAGATTTCTTTAATATTTGAGTAGAGATTGAACTTTTCTGTTCTATCGCGATTTTCTTGCTTGAAAGAACAGTCGAATGAGCTTTGATAAAAGCTTTGATATGAGCTTTGAAACTAGAAAATTGAAGATGATCATTTCTCATATCAATAGTCATCTCGATCTTGTTCATTCATGTTTTTTCAAGAATCATCTGATGTTGATCTAATCGAGTGATTAGCATAAAGATGAAACGTTTCATATGATCTTGAACAGTTAGATTTGAATAAATTGCATGAGTAATGAGCTTTTTTGCATAATGATCATTGAATTCTCTTATTGATTTGAACTTGATTAAAGATAAAGATTCAATTTGCAAATGATCACAAACATTCTGCGCGATTAATTCATCAATGAATGAATAGTCAGCTGCTTCAATGTCAATCAATGACTTTAATGAGTAATTAATTTCATTGCTAGATAGTACACATTCAGTAGTCAAAGATTTCAAAGCAAAGAAGTCATTTGAGCTGCTCGTTGTTGAAGAAATTAACACATCTTTCATCACATCTTTGATGAAAGTCACTAGTTTTTTGTCTCATTCTTCAATTTCTTTGTAAATAATTTCTTCTCTTCTTTTGACATGATGATCTCATTGAGACGAGAGATGAATGCACAAAATGTCGAAGTACTAGTCTTCAGCTGAAAGCAGTTCTTTGAAAGATGACTTGATACTTTGCAGTTGAAGCAGATGATTGACATTCTTGATCATTCAGATTCGAAAGTGAAAAAAGTAGCGAGTTGAACATAGCTAGTAATCAAGACTGATGCTGATGTCGACGAAGAAACGAAACGTTTTTTCGAAGCTGCTATCGATTTGACTGTTCATTGCTCGTCACGTAGCTGATAATTGACTTGTTGTTTGTTATTCACATCTTGAAGAAAGATCTTGAGCTTATCAAGCGAGCTAAACTCTATGAGGCAAACTGACAACACATTCTGAAGACGATTATTGATTTTATTCTGAATGTCGTTCATCAGAGTGATATCGTCGTAGTTCAGAAAGCTGAATATTCTAGTGAATTCTGAATAGAAGAAGCTGAAGAGCTTGTTGAGCTGCTTCAAAACAATGTATTTGCAACGACACTTTTGAATCAGATTCTGATCTTCGTAAATTTCTTTCAGATGTTTCAGTAACTCTGATAGTAATTGATAGAATGAGAAAGCATCAACATGATGCTTTGCATAAATTTGCTGATCAGCATCATCTTCTAGTCTGAAAATCACATAAACAATACGAATCTTTTCAGTAGAGTAATGATTTGCGTTGACATCGAGCTTGTCAGCTATTTTGATGTTTCATGTCTTTCAGATAGAATCATCTGTTTCAATGAAAATGAGTGAATTCGAAAGCTTGATGAACTTGTGATGATCATTTTTATTATCGAATAGAGTGAATGATTCTTGTGAACTTCGAAAACGTTGATCGACTTCAGAGATCAATGAAGTCTCTTTCTGATTGACTCGATGCTCGACTGACTAAGTCTCTTGACGAGACATAAATCGATCAGCTTGACATTGTTTCGCTCTGAAGTTCAATCGCTCGCCTTGTAGCTGATGAATCTTTTTCTCTAGCTCATCATTCTTATCAAAAGTGACTTTTAATTGTTTCGCTTTCTTTTTGTGATCTTCTTGTACAAGAAGTCAGTGTTCATTGAGTTGTAAAGTCAAGTCATGCTGACTTCAAAGCTCATTCAGCATATTGATGACTTCGTTGAGTTGATTGCTGACTCAATGAAACAGTTGTTCTTCGATGTTTATGTTTCATGCAATGACAGCTTTCTCAGCTTCGACTGAAGCATCAATGAGTAGAAGTGAAACTCTTCTATTAACAATGCTTCTGAGCAAACGATTTGTTCGAAGCTCAACTGACTTGACGTCACATGTCATGATGAGAGAAGATAGAAGTTGTTAAGATAAGAGTAGATGAAAGATTGATGTTTTGAATTGATGTTTTTTGATGAGTGAAAATTCAAAGAATTTCTTGTGAATTTCAGATAATACTTGAATGCTTTATTCAAAGAATTTCTTGCAAATAAACTGATGAAAATGAGTGTAGAATCGAAGAATCTCTTGCAATCTAAAATGATGATGCAAATTTGAAGAATCTCTTGCAAATTTTTCTTACTGAATAGATTGTTTTGTATCATCTATTCGTTGATAGCAGAATAGTAGATGATGAGCATTTATCTAATGTTAGAAATTAGCATAGAGCGAGTCAATATGAGTGTCATTTAACTAGAAGATAAATGTTAAGAAAGAAAGATAGCTACAGAAAAGAAGCTGATTACATATGTGTATTTCTCAGTCAACGCTAGACTCAATAAAGACTAGTCAAGATGATGAAGCAAGAATAAATCTGACAAGACTAGAAAATTGAGTCTGACAAGACTAGAATCATGACAGTTGATATCTTTATTAGTAAATCAATAATATTAACAACATTCTTTTCATTATTGCATGAATGTTTCAATCTTGCATCTTTGTTTTCTTGCAATGAATTGACATCACTTGCAATTGTTTTCAAATCAACATTGCTGCAATTCATGCAATTCATCATCATTCAATCATTTTCTAGATTCACTTTGTTTTATTTATAATGCTTTTTTTCAAAATTTATGATGCATGTGTTGTGATTATTTTTTATTCTGAGAACTATCATCAATCATTTATTACTAAAACATAAACTTGTTTTAAAGTTAACTTTATTCAAAGTTAGTTTATGTTCTTTTGAATCATATAAATAGTTGACTTTTCTTTTTTAAATACTTTTCTTTCTTAACATTTATATATTTATTACATTACATTCATATGACTTACTTTATGCTGATTTTTAACAACTTCATTCATAATTATGAAACATTGATCATTTAAAATCATTAATGCAACACTTAAAGTTTAAAAATTATTAATGAAGAATGATTAAATGAAAAGATCATACTTTTCATTAATAAAGAAGAAATTTAATATGAAAAATGTTGAATGATTGTTGATGATTGAAACATTTTAAGCTAATGATGATGTTGAATGATGATTGAATGTAAAACTATTACTTTTGAAAATAAAACTATTACTCATCAAGAAAGAAAATAAAAAAGATGAGTTATTAAATAAAGATGTAAAGATGCATGAAGTGATTATGAAAAATAATATTGAAGAAGTGCAAGATTAAAATAAAAAGAAACTAATGAAATCACATAAAATGTGCAAGAATGAAGTTAAAAAATGAATGAAAAAGTAATTAATGATTTCTTCATCAAAAATAAATGAAAAAATTGATGTCTAAGTATTTGCAAATGATAATTGAAGTAAAAATGAGATTGAAATCAAGTTAATGTCAATCATTGATAAATAAACTCAAAAAGAAAAAGAAGATTAAATAATGAGCATGTATTAAACAAGAATCTGATAATTGATTTAATTAAATTGATTATAATAAACTTAAATATACATAATATTGATTGAAGATGATTTAATCATGAAGATAAAGTTTGAAATTAATGTTGATGAAATTAATGAAAAAAGTAAAAATGATTAATTCTTAATGAAAATATCATCTGTTAAAAAAGCATTGTTTATTAAAAAAGCATCATTTGCTAAGAAAGCATCATTTGTTAAAAAAACATCATTTATTAAGAAAGCATCATTTGCTAAAAGAGCAAATGATTTAAAAGAAATAACATCAACATTAATGATGTTAATAACATGTATTTATTTATGTCTGATCTCATATTTATTTTGTCTCAATGATTAATTGATGCACTTGTTAATGATTAATTTAATATAATAATTCATGATTAAAGTTGATGAATGAGAAAGAAAACATTTGACTGCTTTGTTTATTAATGAAGAAAAAACATGTGAAAAAACAGTAAATTTTCTGTCAATCAATTTAAATATAAAACATTAAGTGAAAATTAATGTTTTAGCTTAATACTTAATGCTTTATATTTATGTTTATTAATGAAGCTTAACATTAACAAGCTTTTAACATATTTGAAATAAAACTTCATAAACTTGAACATTCAACTGTACATGATGATGATAATGCACTTGAATAAAGTTGAATGAAATAAAGTGTAATGATGTTGAAATTGTATCATCAAGTGCATGATTTATGTTTAACATCATATTTCTCTTAGTTTCATGATTATTCAACAATACAATTAATGAATGTTTTATCATTTTATTTCTTGATGAGTGCATTGAGAAAATCTTTACTGAAAGAACAGTAAATTTTCTGTCAATCAGCATAAATATAAAACATTAAGCAAGAAACTAATGTTTTAGCTTAATGCTTAATACTTTATATTTATGTTTATTAATGAAGCTTAAAATCAATAATCTTTTAACATTCTTGCAATGAAACTTCAAAAACTTGAACATTTAACTGTATATAATGATAATAATGCACTTGAATAAAGTTAAATGAAATAAAGTGTAACAATATTGAAATTATATCATTAAGTGCATTAATTATATCATGAATCATGTTTCTTTCAATTGTATGATTGTTCAACAATACTGTAACAAGAAAATGCATAAAGATTGATGAGTTTTTTTTTATCAAGTCTTTGTTTTTAATTTATGTTTAAATTCAATTAACATTCATATACAATTATGTTTTTTAAAATATATAAAATAATCAAAATGCAGAAATTAATTTAAATAAAGAAAAATGATGATCAACAAAAAATTAAGTAATTAAACTTTTTAATATTTTTGATTACATTTATTGAATTAAATCTGCGTATTTTTTGATGATTTTTGAAGCATTGAACTCATCTTGCTTGACTTTACAATTGTCATTATAAAAAGTTCTTCATCAAAGATTAATTTAATGCTATTCAAAGAAAGTTATCAATTGATTAAGAAAAGATGATTTTACTAATCATTGTTAATTTAACAATGAGTTAATTTTTCTGAATCATAAAAGAAAATAACTTAAAGATGCATATTAAGAATAAAAGATAAAATAGTAATGTTTATTAATGTAATTCATTCTGAGAATGACATAATAATTATGATAAAATGATGCTTTGATATTTTGTGAAAGAATGATGCTTAAAGTATAATAATTATTTTTTTAACAATATAAAATATAAACAAAGATTAATATAGTAATAATTAATTATTAAACTAAAGATTTAAAAATAATTAAAATGATTAATTATATTGATTATTACATGAATTGAGCACAAAGCTTCTATTTAAAAGAACAATCATTATTATATAAATATAAAAGAATCATGTCAAGTCATTTTTGCTTTGAATGATCATTCTAATCATTCTCAAGCAAGATAAGTAAGATGAACATCATGCTCATCATGCTCATTATGATCACTTCTGATCAAAGTAATCAGAACAATCACTTTCAAGACTTTAATTACTCAATGATTATTTAATCATTGCTGTTATATAATTTCATATGAAAAAGTTTTAACATTTTACTTAAAGAAGATGCTGATGTTGATGAAATCAATTTAAAAAAGAACTTTTATGATTAAATTAATCATTAAGTTGAGTTTTAAATTAACATTTTGAACTTGAATCAAGATTGAGTCAAATTGCTCATATTTTCAATTTAACATGACTCAATTCAACTGAGAATTAAGTTAATTTAACTTAACTCATCAAGAACTTAAGCTTGACATTAAAAAAGTTAAATATAGAAAAATTTTCAATTTTTGACTTTTGCATTATCTTTTAATAAAGAGTCATGAAGAAAAACATGAAAATCATTTGATAAAAAGTCATGATGAAGAACATGAAAAGAAACATGAAGAGAAACATGAAGAGAAATATGAAGAGAAACATGAAGAAAGTTATGATGAGAAACATGATGAGAAACATGAAGAGAAACATGAAGAAAATCATGATGAAAAACATGAAGAGAAACATGAAGAGAAATATGAAGAGAAACATGAAGAAAGTCATGATGAAAAACATGAAGAGAAACATGAAGAAAGTTATGATGAGAAACATGATGAGAAACATGAAGAGAAACATGAAGAAAATCATGATGAAAAACATGAAGAGAAACATGAAGAAAGTTATGATGAGAAACATGATGAGAAACATGATGAGAAACATGAAGAAAAACATGAAGAAAAACATGAAGAAAGTCATGACAAGAAACATGATGAGAAACATGATGAGAAACATAAAGAAAAACATAAAGAAAAATATAAAGAAAAAACATGAAGATCGTTTGACTTTGATAGAAAGTCATGACAAAAAAACATGATAGAAAGTCATGAAGAAAATCATGAAGATTGTTCAATCAAACTATTTACATTTATCTAATATCTTGTTGAGTTGAATCAAGTTTTCAAATTGAGTTATTGAATTAAGCTTCTCAATTCAATTCAAGTTCTCAAATTCAACTTCTCAATTCAACTTAACACTTTTTCAAAAAAATTTCAATTTAACTTGACATGATCAACCTACTTATGATTGAACGTTGTTATGACTGTCATTTCTTTCAAGAATTACTACGTGAAAAATAAAAATGATTCATAAAATAAATTATACTTAATCAAGTTTAAACTTATCATCATTATATAGTTACTGTAAATAACAGTTAAATTCTTTTAATTTACATACATACAAATTTAAATATAGTAGAAAATTTGTTAAAGAGTTTGATATCAAGTTTAATAAATGAGTAAGTAGCTGAATTGATAGCTGAACATGTCGATAAATGAGTAGATAGAGTGATAGATAGGTAGAATAGTGAGTAGAATGATGAGTTGACATCTAAACATGTTGATATGCTTGAAAAGTCTTCTAATTTCTTTTTCTCTCAACTCATCGAGTTGATCGAGTTGGGTTGATTCTTCTCAACTCAACTCGAACTCAACGGCAGACCTAGATACATTTACTTCGCCTTCGTCTTCGCTTTCGCCTTTCGCTTTTCACTTCTCGCTTTCGTCTTTCGCTTCGCTGATATCATCGAAGAGTCAGATTGATGCTCAAGGGACGAGCATCAGATGAGTGAGTGAAGTATGTCGTGAGGTGAAGTCACGCACCTCGAGGGCTCACGAAACAGTATTGGCCCGCACCTTCAGGGCCCACGGAACAGTATTAGTTCGCTCGCACCTTCAGAGTTCACGAAACATTATTGGTTCGAGAATTTTAGCTACTACTTCATAGGGGTTTTCCGAGCAGAGTTTTCTTTCTTCTAGTCAGACAGTCAAGCATCGAACCATCATTCCCGTCATCTTTTACCTGATGTTTGACCCATTCTACCTGTATCTAGCCTACCTTCTAGATCTATCTACTACTACTACTATCCCTTCTGAGCTCTGACTACTAGTTGAGACGTATCAGCTCTCTACAGTACTTTTTCTGACTCTTATATATCAACAGACTTTCCTCTTAACTGGCTGCAACTCTTACAGCCGAGCTTTACAAGCGATGCGAGACAGTTATCATTAAAATGCCCTCTTCAAAACTTGAAGGCTTACCAACCGAGATTCTTCTGCGCATCTGCGAGTACATTGTGAGCACTCACAAGTCAAGCTTGCTTACTTTCGCGCTGGTCAGCAAGCAATACCATTGTGCTGCTACTGCACTTCTCTTTCGCACCATCAAAATCTCCTTGCGAGGTCCTAAGCAGCTTGCCTATGACGTGCAACAGTGCATCAACAGATTGCAGCGTGCATTCAGCGTCAAGCATGTTCGCCGCTTGGTCGTTGAAGGCCTGATGCGCAGCCAGCAGAACGATACAGACGATATCGAGCCTCAAGACCGAAGGCAGAGAGCTGAAAGTTCCCGTGATCATGATGACGACGAACTCTCGGACCGACGCCTCGCAGATGTTCCCGTAGCTGACCGAAAGCCTCCCAATGTCGTTTATGAGGAAGATGAAGCGTGAACGCCTCTCGCCAATCTGATCAGGCAACTACCGGCACTCTCAGATCTTATTTATGCGTGCCCAAGTCAATTCTCCCCCTGTCTCCTTCAGGCTTTGCATCAGCACCGGCCCAACTGCAGGCTTCACGTCCAAACCTGCAGCTTCCGCAGCCTGAACCAACCTGACCCGGACGCTCATGAGCTAGCGCTTGCAACGTCGCCCTGTCTGTATAGTGTTCTGGTCAGGTATGACAGCTACAACTCGGACGGGATTGAGGACTACCACGAAGAAGCCGTAATGCGTATTGCAGCAGGTTTGGCGCCCAATTTGAAGGAGGCACGCGTGTTCCGCGCCGCCGCTGGCTGGTCACTGGCACTTATGCGAGCACTTGAAACGCCGAGGAAGCCGTGGCAAGGGTTTGCCCTCAACAAGCAGAAGCAAATCTCCACACCCGGATCCTTGCGACACTTGCAGCTGGCTGGTCACGGCTCCATAATCAGGCAAGTCGTTGAGAATTGGAGCAGACACACCGATTTCTCAGTTCTACGCACTCTCGAGTTGGAGAGCGACATTGAAGCCGATGCACTTCACTGTCTAGCAACAAAGTGCGACTTCTCTTCCCTTACAACGCTGGTTATGGTCCTTGCAACAGAAAACCTCCTTGAATCACCAACAATGGATCATTCCAGCCTCGCAAATCACTTTCTTTGTAGCCTACCATCTCTATTCACCCTCAAACTTGTCGATGAACTTAGCCACACTACCCTTGATACAATTTTTGAATATCATGGTGCAGCCTTGCGCAGGCTCTGACTATCACCCTTGGGAACCCTCAATCGACTTGTCATTACACAACGAGAAGTTGAACGAATCGCAGAACACTGTCCTTTGCTTGAAGACCTGAGTCTGACTGTGCCGCGCTCCAAAGATGATGCTGGCGAGGTGGCTATCTATAAAGCACTAGGTTCCCTATCCAAGCTTCAAAGCATGTTTCTTACCCTCGACGCCTCAGATTGTGGCATCTTCATGGATGATGACGATGATGATGAAACGCCCAATGATTCATCCTTTGACAACTTTGACCAGCAATTCTTCGATGACCCCAGGGGCTCATATCGCAAACCGCGCAACGGGCACGTCCGTGATGCCTTCATCAATAGCGCCTTAGATGAAACCCTGGCTCGCGCCATCTTTCGGAGCATTTCTACCACCAAAACCAGTGGCGCATTGCCACTTGAAAGGCTGAAGCTTCGCGTGACTGACGGAGGCTGCTTCGGTGACAGTTTCATGCTGTCAAGCATTGAAGATGTCGTTGGCCATCTCGACCGCTCGTGGCTGCTTGAGCGCAATTCAAGGGACGATCATCGACATGAGTTAGTTGCAACGGAGCTAGAACGGCAGGAAATAGAAGCGAAGGAAAGTGTGCATCTGATATCTCTGGGATGGGATGTCGAACCAATTTTTCAGAGGATTTGGCCGGAAAGGTGGAAAGAAGATGGTGATTGGCGCGATGACTGGCATAGCTGGCCACTTTCATAGACATAATGCACGACACTTTCATGAACTTTCAACCATACACATAGCAAACATTTCAAGCAATTAGAGGTGCAAAAGTTAAAAGCCATCGGTTTAAGAACTACAGAAGTCAACTAGACATCAGAAGTCTAGAATTGTACTTTACTTTACAACTGAAATGATTCAGAAAAAGATGCAAAGCCTGAGACAGCAGATAGATAATGAGCAAGCTATCTGCATCTTTTCAATTGTCTTTTCAATTTTCTTATATTCTACTTATGCCCGCTTGAAAAATCCAAGGCCTGAACGCATCCGTCCTTGTCGATATTGCCTTAGAGCAGAAAATGCTTGGATGGGCTCACACTAACGTTGTTACAATTGTGCAGGCTATAGGCTTGCTGCAGAATGAGCAAGATTTGGATGCACGAGCAGAATAGAGGAGGTTCTGGAATTCTAAAGGGAAAGGATCAAGGCCGAGTAACGCTTCCTGGGCGGTACGGAACAATCTGAGAGTTCTCATTGGTTAAGGAAGGGAAATACGCTGAGGCGGAGGCTAATATGCGGTATTGGACCGCAATCTGGGGCAGAACTGTCCACATAGCTTGTGACTGTTAAGGCAGCCGGGCGTCAGGGGCGAAAGAGGCCAAATAATCAAACGAGGGGGGCTATGAGCTGGTTGATGGCATGAGTGCGGGGGAATGGGGGCATTATCGCCAAGAGTCATTTGAAGACTATGAGGAAGGTGGCAGCAAAGCGACACCCGCGAGAGCTGATGTCAAGGGACTGCGCCCCATAAGCCACGCTAAGTAGCAGACTTTTCATCCTCAGGTGTATCGAGTACGTAGCTTTCTTCAACGCTTCAACAACCTACCTACTACTGATGTTTTATCCATACCTTATATATCATCAGGCAGCCGACTCAAGGCGTTTATTATGAGAGTACTCCGAAAATAGGCGACTGGCTTTGCAGCTGCGTCGTATCTTTTCTAGTGCCATGTTATGGGGAATTGAATCATTTATTTCCGTCCACCAGTGTTATGTTCCTAAATGCATGCCTTGCGATCGTAGCACAACACTTGGCTAATCGATTATTCAGTCTTCATTCATGTTCGAGTTCTGCCAAAGAAGAAGAGTCGTCGCATCAGGGTTCTGGTCCGTGAGGTCCGAAGACGGCCGAGTCGCGAGTTCTTATTCCCTCACGTTGAAACCCCGATAGATCGCTTCTTTCATATTGATGCGCGTCGGATGCTTGCAATCGCTTTTGCAGTCGCTTCTTCTTCTTTCCAATGCGCTTTCGTCGGAATCGTCTTTATGCGACAATCTGAAAGCGCACAATCTATTTCATCCTTCTTTGCACTCCGAACTTTTCTACTTTTCATCTCTGCAACAGAAATTCAAGAGCTCTGCTTGTCTCAAGAGTTCAACTGGAAGCATTTCGTCATGACTAATTCATATCTATACGGTTTTTACATAACGTTCATCCTCTGGAGTACAGTCCTTGCCATTCCCTTCAATCTCGAATTAGAACCATCTCTTCTGCTCTACAACTCAAGCGTACCTGTTCAGAGTCGCGGTATTAACTGCTTTCGTCAATTCCCACCTGAGCTTCCGCCCACCAGAGCAGATTGCATGAAGGCTATAGATAAGATGTTAGTCGAGCCAGATCTAATGAAGGTCAAGACCTGGAAAGCCACAATAACACACTCTACAACAAGAGAATGGAAACACGGCACGTGCGAGATCGATGTTGGGGCACCGGTGGGTACTGCAGAGGACCGCTTCTCAACTTGGTCGTGTGTGGCAAAAGCGCAGACGATCGTTCAGAAGTGCCTGGGCGACCGGCAAGTGGGAGGGAGGTCAGCGATTGGCCCGAAATCGATCTTTCAAATCGTTATCACGCACCCCAGGGAAATGCCTTACTCGACTGTGTGAATTCGACTGGAGAGTTACTATGGGAGGAAGTACTAGCCGTTAGCGAGCAAAGAGCAGGCGTGTTTTGATGACTTCACAGATCTGAGAGGCTCAACTAGCGGTTGCGAAGTAGACTCAAATGCGCGTTTGGGAAACTCATGTTTTCTTTCGTGCATGAAGGTGAAGCTCTTCAGTGCTGTGGGTTTTAGAATTGAAGCTGGTCTTAGGGCAAAATCATAGCTCTATAAAGGCGTGCTAAAACGATCATTGATACCTTTAGAGTAACTCAAAGAAATCTGCATGAAACCTCAATCGAATCAATTGCTATTTAACACATGATCTGTATTCTTGATGATGAGCTTTGTATTGATCATGTATGCACTGATGATTAATGTAAATAGATCTGCGCACAGCAATGACTGCAACTCATTTCAACTCAATACACAGCGTGAAACAGAGTGATGAAAGTCAAAGCATATAATATTTCGTCTAACAGACTACTCGAGCATTTCAACGACTAATTTTAATGGTTTTGACGATAGAAGAAACATTGTCAACTTCTCTAGCACATCAGATGACGAAGCGTTTCTGCGAAGCGTACTACGAGAAAGCATAAGTAGATTCTCAAAATCTGAAGTCAAAATAACATGCAATTCTATATTGAGTATACGTCTAGAACATACAAGTGTAGAAACTACTGAAATCGAAATATATGATGGTGACACTATAATGTCAAAAACACTATCAGCTTATAATGTACGAGTATTTTTCGTTGTCGTTGTCATGTAAGAATAAAATTTCACTGTTCTTTGTGTGCACGATCGATAAGATTGAAGAATAACTTCGCGAATACCAGCAATTAAGGTGGAAAATCAACTTCTACGAAATTGATGCATCAATGAACACGCACTCATGACAGTCTGAAGAGAAAAGCGGCAGAAATTACAAGAGACCTCAGCATATCCCTCATCGGAATACGCATCTCTAGGTTTATTTAGCGTTCTCGATCAATTTCAGAAGAATTACGTGAAGTGTCTGCCGGATGTGGTGTAAGAGAGAGACGAGAGAGAAAGACATTGAGAGAGAGGAAGATAGATAAGAAGTCTTCTGTTCAGAATGTCAAACGAGAATTTGCTAGTTAGATTGCGCGTTCGAAAAAAAGCATTCAATATGTGAATGGCGCAAGTTGCGTGCTTTTTGGCAACAGCATATGTGGGACTCAGAGCACAGCTCTCGACTCTTGCCCCTATAACAATTGTAATATTTAGACCTCACCTCTTTTATCTCTTTTCCCTTCTCAAAAGTCATCGTTCCCACTTTTCCCCTTTCCTTCCCATTCATCATTCATTATCTTCGACTCATTCTCGAACTCTCACGACCTTTAACATAACCACTCTCCTAGCCTTTGATCTTTCAGCTGTAAGCTTTGTTCTGGCACAAAAATTTATGGTTGGGATTATATGAGCCAAGTATAGGAAATTTGAGGCAAAGCGGAACGGTCGGTTCAGAATTTTTGAAGGCATGAAAATCCTTACGTCGAGCTCTACAGTCAAGCTCGTAGCAATCTCTTTTTCCAGGCGCTTCTTGTGCGACTTCGAGATAGGTGGCCGGCAGATATAGAAGGTAGAGCTTTTCTTCCCATTTTGCCACATTTGGTTCCTTCAATCAAAACCCAACCCATCACTAAACCTTGTTCCGTTTCATATGATACCATCTAGCCCAGTCATGGGTTAAGTGATTGAGTCATATCTTACCCATCCCAGCTCGTTGACCGGTGTGTTATAATAGAGCAGACCTAATGCTTTGCTATTAAGCACATGTTATGCTGATTATTAAGAAATTATTACAGTGGTAGGTAGAGAAGCTTTTATTCATAATTGGCCGCACCATAGGTGCCCTCAATATTCGGTCTGATTCCTGTTCTACGAAGAAGGAAGTTTCATCTTCGACTACTCAATGTATACTGGCAACTCACAATCTCAATACCTGGCTGGCAACACTCATGCTTCGTAAAGTTCATTCTTCTCCCTCCTCAATAAATGGCACCTCCACCAGCAAAAAGCTCGGAACATCATCACGAACCATGCCTCATGCACCGGTTCAGCCTTTCCTTCAGAGCTCCTCTGCCGCACATCCTCAACGATACAAGGTAAGTAGTCAAAGTATATGCGCATACCTTCGGCCTCAACGCTGCGCAAGCCGTAATGGTTGTGCGTCGTGCCATCGCGGATATGTGTTCAGGCGTTGGGCCAGTAATTGACAGCATAGGAAATGTGGCTAGCCATGAGGTCGACATAGTGCAACTGGCCGATGGTGTGAAGGTTGATGAAGTAGGTGGCTGCGACGTCTCAGACTGTGTGGACTGCGTCGAGAAATGCTAGGGGACGAGGGTTTGCTTGTTCGTTGGCTTGAAACTCTGATTCCCATTCAGTAGGGAAGGCGGCTTGTAGGCTTTCGTACTGCCGCAGAACCCAGAATATTTGACTGGGGACGGTTCGAGATTCCCGTTGAGTGATGTATTGCTTAAGGCGGTGGTGAAAGACTATGAGACCTTCTCTATAGCACGTAAGACCAAAGCAGTGCTTCAATGAAGCTGAAAGGCGAGCGAAGAAGCTGCCTCGGTGACGAACCATGAGTGCTGCAAGGGAAATAATATCAGAGAATCCGTGGGTGTAGTGTGCCTTCCAATTTCCAGGGAGTAGGTTTCTTGTATTACTCAGCGGCTTAATTGCTTTGCCGGTACAATTTAGGCTTTCCATGGATGCGAGAATGTCTTCGAAAGTACCCAAGCCGAAAGATGGGATTTTGAGACCGTCGCAGCCGGGTAGTTTACCGAAGGTCATCATATCAGCCTCACGAGTTGAAATATATAGCTCTGCTCCTGAAGATGGCCTGGCATTGGGATAAGTTGACGAGGATGAAGGCGTTAGCCCTTCAACATCCGTAGAAACGACTTTTGAGAAACAGAATAGTGCAATATAATCACAATCAAACTGCTGGTTTCCATTCACTTATAGCGGTGTAAGATAGCTTGTGTTACCCCATGACGCTTACGGCAGTATGATGAATGGTCGTTTTGAAGGTAGTGTTCTTTCACCCGCCCTAAAACAAATCTTTGCGTCAATAATATTCATTTTGAATAGCTAAGCCACATACCAAAAATATCCGAGAACTATGCTGTACGTCTGTCCCACGGGAAGTCAAGGCCGATCTCGTAAAATCTTGCGACGGATGGAAATTCACACAAGCCTATCAGTACTTCTCACAGAGAGGCCTGATAGCTGAAGTGATGGCCATGTAGTTGCAGAACCTCAAGTTGTCTATTGAGGGAGTAACAGTCAATCCATAAAGGCGTACATACTCGATAAAAGTCTTCGAGAATTTGGTCCCAGTTTCAGGATATGGTACTTGACAGTGATGCCAACGATCATGTACGTCTAAGGTCATTCGTTTCAGATAAACCCAGGGTGACCATTTTATTAGTTGTAGAAGATATCAGCAACGCGAAGTAAATAACGACGGCTATGTTTCCTCCTATGCCGCCAACCAATGATGTGGTACAGGCCGTCATCGAAGCCTTGCATCAATATGACTAACAAGGCGCGGTAAATATGGGTTTAGCATGAATGGCAATAAATGTGGAACATTGACCAGGCGCTTGAGGGTAAGGTTGGCGAGCTTCACCCATTTCATCCTATTCTCTTTATGTTCCGAAGTGTTTAAACTGTTTCCAAGAGCAACTATTGCTCAGCAATCTTCTGTCTGGTTTCGGTTTCTGAACAAGGAAATTTTGGGTACTCACTTGGCTAGGATAGTCCTTCATGGTCGTTCATCTGCATGAGAAATCCGAAACCCAGTCTCTGCTTTATTGTAATGGAGCCATGTTACTAAACGAGTCGTGCTTTGCAACTTTTTTGATGCCAGCTCGCAGGGGGCATTACGATCTCACGGGCTGAAAGTCTCATGTAGGAAGGTAAGAGACTATTTTCGACATTAACAAAGATGCAGCTGAGAATACCCAATCGACTTTTCTGACACTCTCTTCGACATCAACGCTCTCGCAGAGCACTTACCCGCTCAGGGGCAGCCGCAGCCTGGTCTTCCGTGCTCGCACTCACTTTACGAAGGCAACAGAGAAGATCACATTGGCGGCGGCAGTAGCTGCGCTAGGTGAAGCGTTACTAGGACTTTAAGATGAGCTGAACGACGGGAAGGATTGACGCAGTATGGATGGGGCGGCACGATGGCTGCAGGTTTTTTACAATGGTTCCAAGCTTTTCAATAACAACTCTCGAACATTTTGAAAGAACGATTGTCTCACTGAGCGACTAGCGCAAAATAGTGGAAAGTTGCCTCAGACGTGCGTGGCTAAGCCCCTTCGGGTTAGCTCTGCTTACTGCGCAAGCTGCGTGCTGCACTGAGCTCGCGCAGTGAGTAAAGCGCTAACCCGATAGGGACTTAGCGCAGGTGCTAATTCGAAGGGGCTTAGCCCCACACGTCTGGCAAGTGGAAAGAAGCATTTTTCTCAAGTTACCACACGGTGATGGTATTATGTCTGTCTACGCACACAACTTGCGAGCGAGCAAGGTCCTTAAGCCGACTTACAGTGTGCTAATACTCAAGGGTAGCTTCACAGAGTTGGCTTCTATCCGAATCTTATGATATTAGCAAGAGCATTATCGCATTCGATGTGAATTCGGAAATTATTCTCCGGATTTTAACATCATACTTCAAATGCCCATCAAGACAAATACGCGGAGAAGTTCCAGAAGCCTCGTTATCTGCCCCAGTGCGATCCTCCGGTCAACAGCCGGCTCAGGATAGAAACGTGTCTTTGATCGATCTTCTCAGTCCCGCTTCTCAGGCTTTCGATTGAAGATCTCGATAATTGATGCATCGATGAATATACTTAAGCGTAGCATATGATCCCAAAGGTAATATGGTAAGCGGCGCTGTTGATTTGTGGTGAACCTTCGATAGGTAAGAACTAGGACTTTCAAGCCACCTTCATGCGTGTCATCAGCCACAGTAAGCCTGAGGTTGATACGAGACGCATTCTTGTTCTTCCCGAAGTCCCAATAGTCTTTTCTACATCTCTCAATTACGCGGAGCCTTCAAGACGTATAGTATGGCGAAAACGATGCAAGCTTAGAGGAATACAGTCAGAGCTGAACTCGGCTTCTAGCCCTTAAGTTTTTTTCTTTAATAACTCTCGTGAATGTGTTTCATTCAACATCTCACATATATAATTTGACTTCGACACTCTGGTTCTCTCGTTGCTAGAATCAACCGATAATTGACTGGAAAGTAATTTACAATGACCACACCACTAACCTTTACTGGAGAAGTCCTTCACCCATTCGTAGGCGGCTTCGTATCTTCAGTCGTTGGTGCCAATACATCTACAGCTGCCCCAGCCTCGATCAACGCCCCAGGTCGAACTAGGTCAAAACGCAACAAGTTCCAAAAGCTTACTCCTGAGCAAGAGTCCTCCTTTCTCGGCACCGGCACAGTGCCGTTACAGCGATATGAGCCCCACCCCCCCAACCAACGCGACAAGGCTCTCGCTTGGTCTTCGACGATACAAGAGCGCTTAGACCACCAAGGGGCTGCAAACCGGGTCAGTAACGCCTATTTTACCATGCGGGATATCTATTCTGCGGCCAATCCGTCAGATTTGGCATGCGCCGGCATGCCTGCCGCAATGGCCGTTATCTATATACCGAGCCTTGGAACTTCGTTCTACGCTTCCGTGATCAGAGGGCAGCAAGCCGGCGTAACGGGTCCCATGAGCAATTTGCATCCAGCACTGACGAATGCCGTCGCTGGGCAGAGACATAGAACGGATTTCGCATGTGCGGAAATGCATGCATTGAATAGTATGCTTCATGCTTTGCTTGGACAAGTGCCAGCGGATGCTGCGGCAAGAATTTTTGGAACGCCGGACGGAGAGGATTCTGGGAGGAATGGGGCAAAGAAGTACATGGCGCCTTGCCAAAACAGCGCGAGCGGCGTTGGTTGCACTGCTGTGCTTACGGCTCTGGGCGTGGGGTTCTTGAAGACTGGATAAAGGATTGAAAGAAGATACGGTTGATTGCTGAAGCCTGTTGTCTGTGGGTTTATTCTCTTGTCGCTTTACTCCTTCCTTTTTCTTGGGGTTGATTGTGAATGCAAGCTTTCTGCTGATCTTCTTAAGATGAGAACAGCTCAAATAGCAAGATCGAGAATGCAAGTTAAGACACATAGGAGTTAATGAATTCTGCGGTATTGTCACGAAAGCTGATGTGAATGTCTCTAGATAGACATCAATGATTCTAACCAAGGGCCTAGGCGACCAATTGTTCTCCTTCAAATTGGCACAAACAAGGCTCTGCTTATCAGCCTTGCTTTCTACCAGTGGTAATGTCGTGGGCATTGCGGTACAACATGATTTTCAAGATGGTTTGGCTGAAAAGTATCTTACATTAAATACTCACTTTCAGGAAAGCACGCTAAGCTATTCAAAGTACGTAAAATTGTGTAGCATGATGAGTTGCCGTAGTAGATAGAAATACTTGCTCTGTTATACCGTTGCTGATATATAGGGATAGCTTGATGTAGTGAGTCGATTCTCAGCATTCATCAGTCACGGTTCTTCCCATCACGTCTACGATCCCTTCCTGGAGGAATTAATCATCCCATTAACTCAACGATCTGAGGGAACACTGCCAATTCAACTCAATCCAGCCTACTGTTTCCATTATCTCCTTAGCCCGGAAAATTTGGTAATGGCTAGCTGACTATTCGGACCAGCTCTGCCCAGACTTTCTTCTGCGTCTTCTGGCCATCCTGGCTGATGACGAACTTTGACTAGCCTTTACTGTGGACAATCACGTTACATGCATTCTAGAACATCTTCTCAGTCAAGAAAGGCTTACTTTCGAATATTGCTATCACTAATGTACACCCCATGCGACTCAGGTCCTGCAGTAGTGGCATACACAAGGGTCTGGCCGCCCTCTTCAGCTGCCCATGCCTGTAGAGCTTTCATCAGCTTCATCGGGAGATAGGTGACGCCCACTGCACTACGGGTCTAGCCTGTGTAACAGAGTCCGATATTAAGAGTGTTGATGGTAATAAAGGGCTTGCTGTTAACAGTTTGTGCTGCAAGTTCTCGAACAGCGAAAGTTGTAGGAGTTTAGAGAATTTGTATCTGCAGGATGTATGATTCAGCTGTCATATATTGCACTGATATAAGATAAAGACGAACGGAGAAACAGGAGGATGAGCAGGAGAAGAATAATAATATTCTCACCGAACGGACATGACAGCTATCTTCAGGTTGTTAAGAGTGGCAAGCGAGTTTGCGTCTTCCGCCCGGGGAACGTAGTATAGACATGCAGCAGAGGCACGCAATAATGATGGCCGAAGCGGCACAAGCCATATGGGTCTAATAAAGTTCACAGTAATCTGACCATCCTCGAACATCTGAAAATGCTTAATAGCAACCTCAGCGTTCAGGACTACAAAATCGACGCGGTTCAGCTTGACAGCCTTGGCTGTAAAATCCTTGCATGAGGCATAGCTCGAACAATCGAGCTTCTATACCTCGATGACCTTTGCAGCACGCTTTGATTGCCCCTCGATCTCTGCTTTGGCTGCTTCACCTTTGGCGATGGTGCGCTCGGCATTGACAGCCCTTTTGGCGTTCAAACGAAAAAAAAGGTTTGACAGCTTCCTTGCCAAGACCAGCGTTCGCGTCAGTGACGAAGGTTGGTTAGCCCGAAAAGTCAGCGATCGGGTATGAGGGCCTCGTAAAAATTTAGCTGTAGAATTCATCCCGCAGAGACGTTTTGAGAGCGTGTTAGAGAGACAATAAGAAGAGTGTCACTTCGGGTCAAAGAGATTAGCATTATATAAGTGATACAAGAGACGACAGAAGCAAGTTTCACTTGGACTGAAGATGGCACTGCGAGGTAGATACTCAGCTGTCTCTGAAAGCACATTATAAAGCATAGTATCGCGGAATTGCTCGCACAGAAATGAGTGGCACTTAATATGGCACTGCATCCTCACGGCCTTCTATTGTCCCGAGTCCAACCTGCACCTTCACATTATACCTGTAAGAGAGTGATACCTCTCGACTCAACCAACGGAATTTCAAAAAGAACATACTATGACTAGGAAAGGTGCCTTCATCTGAAAGTGATGCCAACGTCGAGTCAACAATCTACGCCATGACTCATAATACAGTGTCGAGTACAAGGACCTCGAAGAAGTATATGTAGAACGTCTTCAAAGCTCAGCGCGGGCGGACAATTATATGTCCTACTGCGGCGTTCACCCACTTTAGGCAACAAGCACTTCCGTTCAACCGCACAGCACATCTAAGTCTGCACAGCTGAAGACTCGGTATATGACACCAAACATGTAGGGAGAGAGAGGGATACACAAAGGTAGTGGCACGAGAGGATTGTTCCATTAGCCTTACTCCTGGTTAACCAGGCCGTCGGGCTTAGACCGAGGCTTACCGTAGTCGCTTTAGCCTTGCGTGCGGAATATTCCGCTATATGGGAACCGATAATTGACGAGCAGTCCGTGGCGATAAAGATGACTCGATACTGAGGTGCAGGACTTGGATAAAAGACATTGAGGGCCTTGTGAGAACTCCAGTCTCGCATATGCTGCCGGGAAATCGATTCACCCACATCATCGAGACTCAAATAATTTCAGTTTGGTTGACGTAGAGGACAAGCTTGACAACTAAAGTACCGGTAGAAATTACTGCATTGATGTGCGACCTTGTCCCTTCAGAAAGTTACTCTCAACTCTCAAGCTTGTTGAAGCATAGCCCTCAATTCGGCTTCTACTCGTTGACTAGAGTTCTTCAATTACCATGGTGTACGCAGTCAAGGTTGCAGTCGTGACCGGAGCCCTAGGCAGGCAACCGTCCCTAGCTCTCCCTCTCTTGACCAGCATCCCAGAAACCGGGCACTGGCCTGGCCATTTGCCAAACCTTTGCCACCAACGTGTTCGAGTCCATGGTCCGCTCCGCTATCTTCCGCTCTTTGTGCCGCCAGTCTCGGCACCAACCTAAAGGCCGTCAACGAAGTTGTCGACGTCCGCTACAACAAGCTCTCCCTCACCGACCAGGCGAGCATGACTGAGCTGACAAGCCGAATCAAGGGGCATGGGGGCTACGATATGCTAAACAATAACGCGGGTGTGTATCATTATGCGGATGATATCACAGCAGCGCAGAGAAAAGAAACGATGATTGTGAATTATCGAGGGACGTTGAGACGAACACATGGGTTTTGATAAGGCGGAGTCCGGTGTTGAAGTTGGCCATTTGCCTCGGCATTTTTTATATTCCCATCCATACGTGTCCCTAATGTTCATAGCAATCCGAAGCCTTGTGGGTCCGAGTAGTCGCAACGTATCTAGCCGGACAGCTCCTATGGAGCACTTGGCTATGAAGCTTTGGATCGACAAGAACATAGTTTCCCTAACAGGATCAATCGGAAATCTCAGTACGCAAGTTCTCGAAAAATTATACCTGGAGCCATCTGTACTTCGGATCATCTGCCTGATTCGCTCTGATAAATCTGACTCCACTGACTCTGCGTTTCAGACACGCCAGGAAAAAGTCAACATGGCTCGAAGAGTCGCCCTTCCAACTACGGCCTGGCTAGAGGTTTTTAATCCCTTAGGATGCTGAAGCAGACGGGTTGGGCTTGAATAAGCATGATTATCGGCGTTTAATGTCGCAAGTAACGTACATACTTCACCGGCTTGGCTTATGAACTTTCGCCGCAAGTTGCAGTCTTCCGATCCGCACATCAGAGCCTTGAGTAGTCTTGTGAAGCTTGCAATTGCAAACCATCAAGCTCGGCCCCAAATATTATACTACGAAGTGCTATTCGCGTCTCCGACCGCTGCTGTTGGGCGGTGTCCCTTCATTCACGGAAAAACCCCGGTTCCCGAATCAACTGAGTGATTCATCTGTCACGGTACCTATGAATCATGCAGAGGAATATTGGGTGTGAGGCAAATTTATCGCGGCTGCGTTACCATACCATTGATATGACATCCCACCCTTTATTGTGCGAAGTGCATTGCAGTGGCCAGTCTTTTCCAAGTGGGGAATCTGCCCAGATGAGCATTTGCCGGCTCTAGTAAAAGCTTCTCAACTTCTTGGGTAAATTTCAGATCTACGGGGGGTAAGTCAATCGATTGCTAATAATATACCAAGTTCCAACGTCTTCATGTTTTGATCCTCCAATCACTGACAAATATTAGCGCCTATCATGACTTCCTGTCGACGGCGTTGCTAAAGCGTTACTAGAGATGTTGTTGGTTCCCGGTTCTCGCAAGCTCATCTACCCTCGTGAATATTCTGTTAGACAGCCATGGTCTGGTGTGTGCACTATGATATCATGGTAGCTTGGGCTCTAAGATTTCGTCCAAATTGCGTTTCAGCCATGGCTATGTAGAACGTTATATCTTAGCCCTGGCAAACTTCCCTGAGCAATAATTGCAAACGGTGAATGGGTGTTGAATACGCAGCAAGCAGAGATGTATCATCCGAGCATAGATCGGCTGGTGCTAAACTTTATAACAATTCCTTATCGAGTGTGAGCTCCCTATTCTGGAATTCTCACGCTAAGCTTGATGTCTAGATTCTTGGATTGGCATGTGCAGAGCAATCTCTCTCAGTGATTCCCAATGATCTTTACGCGATTACGCGGTCAGTTACCGAGGATTGTTCAGCGTTACAGTAAGGGCATTTTCTGGCATTGTGTGGTGGCCTGTTGAAGTCACCTAAATATTCAAATTTTCCTATGAGCTTCTGTATCATTGTGATGACCCGCTTGCCTTGCACGTTGCTGTTTTCATCGGTCAACCTATAACCCCGAAGCAGAAAGAGAACAATCGACGATGATTTCAACCAACACCATGAGAAGAAGAAAAACGATGGTCCAGTCAGTCGAAGCTTCTACTTAAACGAATGGTTTTATACCTTGAGCGGCTGTACAACGCAATGGTGAAGATGTTGATGAAGACCTACATTACAATTACCACTCATCCCAGGAGGTATTAACTTCAGCTCACATACAGTACCTAGCCTAAGTGGTCTACAAGTGACAGTAAGTCTTATCAGACGGGGCGTCTTCCTTCGAATCATCGGCAACTCTACTCTGTTCAACCTCTGGCTACCGATTTTTATAATTGACTGAAATACAAAGGGCCCAAGTCCTTAATGGCCGGCCGTGTCGACGATGTCCGGCCTTGCTCCCTCAAGATCTTTCACACTTGGGTTCTAGCGCAACAAGTCCAAGAAGGTCCACTAAGAGAATGCACAGCCATATGCAAAGATAGAAGAAGACTGGGGTTCACCGTTCTCATCAATCGGACTTCAGATATCACGGCCTTCATATCATCACGCAAGAACTTTTGAAGAGTATATAAATTCGAAGTTTGCTGTGACATCAGGTGTTGGTTGAACAGAGTACCAGCATCTCGGGTCGGTCCGTCCAGGAAAAGGACAAAACATCACATCCTATATAGGCAAGGATTCGCAACGAGAGAAGCGGTGGAAGAGACAGTAAGGGCGAAGGTTTTTGTTGGTAGCGATGGCGCTGCTAGTGATACTCGAAAGTTGCTACCTATACGGTTTCATGGATCAGCAACCGACATCTAATTGGAAATCATGAATTGTGTCTGTCTTTAAAAGCGATTATCCTTACATCTGGGTGATTGGGTGAACAACAAGCATTCACATTCACCCCATGTTGATTTGTATACCAATCAGCGCATATATTAGTTGTGTTCTCTAGGCGCGGAGGCTGTGTGATCATCAGTAAAGATGATGAATACATTAGGTATTTTTTCACATTATATTTGACTACAGATACTAATGTTAAACCCAGATTATACCTCAAAATCGACATCATAGCACTGGAGAAATTTCCCAGGCTCGCCAAGCAAGTGGTGACCGACTTCATCACGCCCGATGAAGTTCTCGTCCAAGCCAATAAGATCTTCGCCCCTTACACCCTCAAGTTCGCGACTCCCTTGTCCCGGTTCGCCGTCTGGAAAATTTCCAAAGGCGTCGCCCGCTCATTCTCCTCGCATGATCTCGGTGTCCATCTAGTTGGCGACGTAGACCATGTGCATAGTGTAAGGGGTGCCTTCGCCCTCAACGGCTCCATAATGAATGCGGCCAACCTGGAAGCTTGGTCTTTGCGCTTTGGATCTCGCCCCCATCTCGCCTCTTCACTCCACTTACTCGCTAGAGCGCCGCGCTCATGCAGCACGGATAATCCGCGTCTCGAGCTTCTACTTGAGGTTTATCTGCAACAGCGCTTTGCCAATGGTGAAGAAACTCGATAACGACATCAACACGTCTCACGATGATGGCCCTGAATATAATCCAACTTCGGTTACACACACTCCAGAGGACAACCTTGCGTTTCTCAAATACTTCTTTACCACGCATGGGCATTTCCTTCTCGGCCTTGATGCTTCGCACAGCACCTCTGTCCTCACTACCCCGGCCCTCCAAACAATCCGTGCTATTGGCCCGCTAAATGGTGTTCGAGCACCCAACCCACGTATCTGCTTCTCTCCGGATCGGACGGGATATCTCTACAATATGATGGCAGGGGCATCAACAATGCATGTTCTTCTGTTCTTGTCTACGTTCTTGGCACCATTTGACAAGGCACTGTGCACTCTCGACTACTATGAAGAACTCAGCGTCGTGGTATTCCAAATTCGGCGGCAGGAGAGATTCAACATCATTCTAAGTAATGAGACTCCTTCTTTTCGAACTCGCTTCGTGTCTCGACAATGCACCAGAGCTAGAGTGGTTCAGGGAGAACACAAGGTGGGTGTACGATGATAGAGCACCAGACGAAGGCGCACATATCTGGTACAAAGTATCGCGTTCCAAAGGCGCGGCTGTGATTGTGAGGCCAGATTTTTTTGAGTTAGTACCAGCGCAATTCTTGATAGACAGAGGAAATAGAGACATAATTTGACCCGTTCCTTCTACCGAGGGTAGAGAAGATAAACCCTGATCAACCAAAACTGACCAACGGAGAGGCGCTTGTCAAAATGGATGCGACATCCAATGGCCATGCTACGTCGATTGATCACGTTAAGATGAACTGAGCATCTGAACGCACTTCAATGATCATGCGTCGTCTAATGAACAGATGTCGAGGTTGAGAAACTCACCCTCGTTGAAGAATCTTATAGCCATATGAGGATCAACGGACATACATGGCTAGATGTCAATGATGTTCAGCTAGTCTGATGCATTTTTATCAGTGTAGTAGTAAATATTCACCCTATAGATGTGAAAAGCTGTGTAGGTATGTTAGTGTCATGATGATCAGCCTAGCCTAGCCTTGATCTTGAACTTTGCCTAATCTTTCCTTCAACATAAGCTATTCTATCAATTTCCTCCTTAGCTTCATATTTAACACTTCTCAATCCGACCTTAATTCACCTTTTCTTCTATCATCATTTGTTCGTCATGAACTTCAACTATTCAGCCCCTTAAACCTTGTTCGCTCATCTTCGTCCTCTGCTCACACTATCAAACCCTCGCAATTTCCCACCACGCCTTGTTCCCACATACACAGCCCAGTACGTTCTCACCTCTCACAAATGTGTGGTCTTATATAAGGAATTTATCAATGTTGCGTTATCGTTGAGCGTGCGAGAGAACTGACGCAAGCTGATACAGCTGAGGTATGTGAAATATGGATATGGGCTTCTAGCTGATTTTTGATTAAGAAAGCTTTCTCTCAGATGACGTCCGAAAAGTTATTCAACTTATCTTCTAACAACATGCTGTAGAGAAGGGCGCCAGAGCTCATCTCGCAGATCATAGCTTTCAAATCGTCGGTTACATCTCTTTCTATACTGGATATGCATGTTGCGATAGTCTCGATCATGCTGCTTACAGGGACGCTAGCAAGGTAAAACTTGGTTTTTATCAATCAGACTGTACGATGAGAACAGAGTAATGAGTTCAATGACGATGAGAAGTAAATCAGGTATGGTCAAGCCCTATCGACAAGGCTCGTAGTAGCTCACGTATTGATCCGATCTCAATCGATTGCATTACTATAAATGAGGGCACGATGACGCTCTTGGATGTAATTGCCTGGTTTGACGATCTTAAATACTGTATCTGCTGCATACTTATTCTCGTCTCTTGCGAAGGCCATTCACATTGTTCCACCCTCTCAGCCCATTACGTTAATCGGCTGAATTGAGCTAGGGCTTCGGACCTCAGACAATACCACAGCCTCCTGAAAACCATTTGCGAGATATTTTATACAGTTACCAAAGCATTTGCAACGGCGAGGTGACAAGAGTACAGGCAAGGGTTACAAGATGAGGATACTATACAATTTACGGAGAAACAAGAAGCAGAAAGAACAACAAAGCACTCCATTACAGTATTCGAAGTATATCTCGATAGAATTCTCAACGGAATGGTTGAACGTTTGTCCCTTAGTAAACGCAGTCTCTGCCGTACTATTCCTCGTTTCGCTGCTCAATAGCCTAGTCGAATCGTCCGCATGAGGTTTGTCATTGTGACACTAACGAAACTGGTCCACAAGATCGATCTGGCGTACGTCTTGAATACCTTCCACTTACCGCCGAGATTGGACCACTCTTGATCTGTCCCGACTGTTGCGCTCCGAGACCGAGGATGTGGTACTCTAAAGATGACCTTGCCTCCGATCGATATACAAGGTTTGTGTTCGCGCCGCTTGCGGATCTGCTTAGAGAATCCGGACCCTGCGCTTCATCCCCACACCATCAGGTATCATATCAGTCTGCTGCATATCTCGTATCTCATTCAGGTCGTTGTCCTATCAAACATCCTTCATGGGTCTTTGGTTCTACCAATTTTTCGACGGGGAATAACAAACTTGGTTCCACGTGCTTTTAATCTCTATCATGTTTTTTTGCGGCGTTCTTCCCACTTAGAGCGCCAATAATTGCTCCACCCAGCGTACCCACTCCTGGGCCGAGTAAGAGATCCCCGATAAGGCCACCCGCGCCGGCACCGAGAAAGCTCAGTTTGGTTTCATTGCTTTTGCTATCTCTGCGCTCACTGTGTCTTCGATGACGGTGATGGGAATGAGGACGCGGAGAATGTGGATGGGGTCGTGGTTGTTGAGAATGTGCTCGAGGTGGGCGGTAGTTGCTATTTGATGGGGTATAAGGAAACTGTGGAGGATATGGAGTGTTTTGTGGATGATAGCCGTTGCTTTGAGGTGGGTATTGTTGCTTGTATGGCTGACGCTGTAAAATATCAGTATAACCTTGTCGCCAACCGCTGGGATATGAGGTACGAGGAGAACGAACAGGAGGCGCATAAGGTTGCTGAGAGTGAGGCTGGTAGTAATGCTCGCTGGGTGTGTACTGGTTGTTTGGAGCATTCAGCCATGGCACAGAGTTTGATGGTGGTGGTGGTGGATAGAATTCTCTGTCATGGTGCTGGGCGAGGTGTGGCGGACGTGCTTGCTCTTGCGGAGGGTGCACATGCTCTTGGTATGGCGGTGGTGCTGAACCGAATGTCGCGACTGATGGCGGTGGTGGAGGGAAATTCTCCCCACCCTTGTAGTAGTCTTGGGAAGCCATCAAGGATAGAGTGAGAGGATGGAGCGAGAGATGGATTTCTTTGTGAAATTTGGGAAAGTAGAAGTACTTTGAAGAACTTAGATCTCCAAGGTATCATCTGACAACGTCACAGGGCTGAGGTGAGCAATGACGGCAATGTCATGCATACCTTATTCTACCTTAGGCAATAAGAAGGTACCTAGGTAAAGCGGCCCGCTTATTAAGGTAAAATTCTTTCCTGGACTTGTTTGCCTCGTCGCTATCGTTGTCGACGTCGCAGGAAATATTCTCGAGTCTTATAGTCATCCCCCTTCTCAAATCTCATTCCAAGGCTTTCTTTTGCTGTCCCTCCTTTCCTCTGTTCTCACCTGCATTGGACGCAAACATGCCCTTATCGAAGCATGCTCCGCCACCGCAGCCGCAAGCCACGCCTAAGCTCAACCAATCGTTCAGTCACAACTGCTAGAGCCTGAAAATCCGCCCAGCGCCATCGACATCGCTCATGTAGTCAGCCATCAATTTAGAGGGCAAGCAGTTGATACTTGGGAATTTCTGCCTCTTTGAGACGCCCATGCAGAGTTCCAGGTGTTGTTGCAGGCCGGACAGTATGGGAACAAGCATCATGCAGAACATGCCTTCTCCGGGACTCTTCGCCTCTCACGGTTTCTGTTAAGATAAATCGATTTTGATTCGCACATCGCTATGCCAGCACGATTACTGCGCCTACGTTCGCCAGCATGCAGCAATGTGTTACAACCATATCCAGTCAATCCCGTCCACCACCGCGATCTCGCTCACCTACATACGGGAAGTACGGCACAAATCAGTCTATAACCCTCTCAGAAAGATTAGCAGTTGGCTGGGTCTGGACAGCCTAAGCACTCGATTGCTATATGGAGACCTGCAATGGGCGTGCAGCCAGATGCATCACACTCGTTGCCATATATGAACTCCTACGAAGAGGAGACAACGCTCGCAGCAGCGGACAATAAAGAGCTTGAAAAACACAACGCCCGAGTTACAAACAAGGCTATGGCCCACAAAGGAGGCTGCACTGCAGTGAATGGGAAGCCTTGTCGTAGTATTGGTCTGGCTACAGCCCAGAAACCCAAGGCCTTTCAAGGCTGGCGAAATTTAGCAAACAATTCTACGAGTCCATCGAGATACTCTCATAGAATTGGCTAAGTCGTCTTCCATGAAGCTACGGCGCCTACCGACTAGCAGAGCGGGTTCATTACGAATGCTTGATAGTGATGGGACAGTTCTGCTGATACAACTATCTCCCTAGAGCACCAGAAGCATTATGAATCATATCCGAAAGATGCGAAAGTACCACTACATCGTTGTATCAGCGGCGAAAGGAATCGAACCTACTAGTAACAAGTACTACAAACACACACAATCCACGACCACGACCACGACCTCTCGCCCTCAAACGGCCTGTCCCAACACAGCCTCCACTCCCCTCATCCCAAGCATCAAACCAAGAACATCCGAACCCCAACAGCGAAATGCGACAAACCCGATCTGTGCTAGCGACATTATCAGAACAGGCAAGGTATCACTACACCAATGTAACGGCGACATTAGGTATCCAAACCAATATACAAATATAAATACAAATACTACCATAGCGCAATGGTAGCTTTATCGACAATGGACACACCGTGATGCTACTGGTAGCTGCTTTTCAAACAAAGAAGCGAACGTATAGGCAAATCACTCTGCCAGTGTGCACACGGTACCGTCAGCTCCGACTCCAGACTCCATGCTGCGACGCCACCGAATGTTCGCGAATGTTCCCTCTAAAGAAGCTACCCACAAGCCCGCAAAACCTTCACTCCCCTCGCGATCCCTGTTTCCTTGTCTTCCAGCACCGTCTACATCCTATTTCCTTCGCCGCAGAAAGAACCCCCACTTTAATGATTCTGACCGGCCCTTGTTCCAAAGTCACCTGCTCACGACCTACCCTGGATATATACAGACCGTTCGAGGGCAACGTCTATCCTAGCAGCACCATAACCTCGTCCTCGTCGTCCTCGTCGTCGTCCTCGTCCTCGTCGTCGTCCTCCTCCTCTGCAATCCTGATCACAGCGATCCCGCCCGCTCCCGAATTCCCTCATGTTCGCTACTCTATCTAAGGAAAAACTGTTCACGAGCTACTCTTGGTTATAAACCAGGAGCTCGAGGGCAATGTTCACGCCCCTCTCGTCCCCTGTTTCCTTCCCCCCATCCTCCTCCTCCCCACTCCTCCCATCCCTTCAGCACTGTTCAGAGCGACCTCCACCTCTATCCCGGCTCCCATATTCCCTCTTGTCCACTAGCTAGTAGTCGCTATCCAAGGGGAAATTGCCTATGAGTTAGATCAGTTATAGGGTAGGTGCTTGAGGGTAGTGTCCATCTTGTTATCTTATGGTTAACTATGACATCCTTTCGTCGTCGTTGCCGTTATCGTCGTTCTTCTCCTCTCCTCCCATCACCATCTTCCCTCACTTCCCTATCCCCATCTCCCCAGCCTCCTCTTCCGTCCCCACCTCGAACGCCTCGTCCAATCCCCTCACCCCCCATCTCTTCATGTCTCCCCCTCTACTAAAATCCTCACATGTCAATCGCAGACCCTTTCACGCCCTCACCCTCACCTCCCACATTTCCCCCTCCACTATCCTGCTTCTGATCGAATCGCAGCTCAGAAAAGTTTGTTCACGAGGTGTATTAATTAGCTCCAATTATGAGGGTTGGAGGTTGAGCGTTGTGCTTGTGTTAGATTTTGATTCCTTTTTGCTAGTATGGCGATGTTTTGTATTTTCGCTATTTGGGAGTTGCATTCGCCTTCTCTTTTTGTCTTGCGTTTTCTTTTATCCCCCTTTACCCTTTAGCGCTCACCCTTCGCCCTTCATCCTTCACCCCAGAACATTCAAACCCGTACTCGATCCTTCTTACGTTCTCAATCTACTCCCGTTCATTTTCTACTACATCTCCCCCTTCTGGACGACTTAATGTCGTCAGCGTACGAGCCGAAGCTTGGCTGATCGAATGGGTAGGTAGGTACGTACTGACTGGTTGTAGGCGCGTGGTGGTTTGGTGTGTTTGTAAAGGGGACGGTTTTGTGGGTTCATTGAGGGAGAGCGGGATGGTAGTGATTGATGATGGTGATGGTAGAAATTTGAGGGTCTAGATTGCTTTGTAGGGTTTACTTTGTTTAATTGAAAAAGAAATAATCCGGTACAATCCAAATCAAATTCAATCCATTCAATGGATTTAAATAAAATCCGTCCAAATCCGTCCAAATCAACCCATCCCAGTCCAACTCCAATCCATTTCAATCGAATTCCAACCCATCCCAGTCCAACCCATCGCCATCCCCACCCCCTCAAAGTCACCACCGCCCAGCACACCCACCCACCCATCCGTCCATCCCACCATCATCCCCCCTAACCAACGCACCACCACCTCTCCCCTCTAAAATCTGACCCACATCCCACCTTCACCCCTAGCACCAACTTAGTCGACGTTATCACCATAGTGGATTGGATTGGGTGAACAGTACTATGTAGTAGTGTAAGGCGGGAACCCGGTGATACCTTAATATATATTCTCGGGTTTTAGGGTATTCGTTCGGCGATTACGGATGTACCATCGGACGCCGTGGGCTAGACTAGCGTCCCAAGCGTATGTACCTGAATAAATTAGGGCGGGCAGGCAGTTGATGATGATGGATCATGGGTGTTGGTTGAGGAAGAAGGGGCGCGCACACGCTAGTTTTCAGCTGAGGCGGTGGGGCTTGTTTGTTGGTTGGTTTCATGGAAACGATGTTTTGGAATAGAAAGGTTTCTTGGCGGTCATGAAGATTCATGGTGGCTGCTGTAGTGTTTATTGTACAAAGAGGTTATGCTGTGCCTGTTTGGCTATCCCATCCTGCCCTGCCCTGCCTTAATGCCATGCCTTGCCTATCCCGATCTCCATTTCCATGCCAATGCCCAAATGTGTTCTGAAATCGAGAAGACACTATGCAGATACCGTACCGAGTGAAGATGTTTCCACCATGCCATGCGATGTCCTTATCCCTATCCCTGTGACCATTTACCCAAGCCCATACCGATGCCAATGTGCGAGACCCAGGTACTCTCACGCATCATTTGGATCCGCCGGAATAGCAATATACCTGACCCCGCCCCCGTAACCCTCCAGATCAATCTGCTGCGCGCAGTTCGCGCAAATGGTATTCGAGTGATTCGCTGCATCACTCGAAGAAAGCGAATCGCGTATCGGGGCTATAAAGCGCTCATGTCAACCCCCGTTTTTTTGGTCTTAGTACCTATGGATCTCGGGAGCAGCGAGAGGCCACCCGAAGCACTGACCTTGCGGGATTTGCTGCGGGTAGCTCAGCTGGGGCATGCTTGGGTCTTGGCCTCTGTAATTCACGGAGGCGGAGGAGGGTTCATCCCACTTAATGGAGAGGGCGCCGTGGTAATTGGGTGTGGGTTTATTCGCTTGAGGCCGGGTGCGATTTCTTCTGTCGGCCACGGGGAGCTGAGGAGATGTCATTGAGCGGACGGGTGGAGGTCGAGGCGAGCGGGACGCGGGAGTTTGAGGTTGGGGGAAGCGTTGGTGGGAGGGGTGGGGGAGGGCGGAACAGATGATGGGGGAGGTGGAGAGTTCTTGAGGTGGGGTGGGGGGGTAGACGTTGTCGAAGATGTCGTTGTTGGAGAAGTAGGGCCAGGTGCTGTTCCATGGCTCGGTGAAGACGTTTTGCGTGTCTTCTTGCATGTGTGATGAATCGTGTTCTTGACGTTGTATTCGCATGGCTTCGGAAGGCGACGGATGGTCTTGTTTAAGAGCGGTGGACTGGGGTCGAGAGCTAGACGACTTATATGGATAACGGTCGTATGGTTCAGACGCGTGGTCTGTTGGGGTCGAGTCTCTGGAAGCAGAGGCGACTTGGGCTTGGAGTTGGGCAATGTGCTCTCGTATCTTCTCTCCTAGCAAACAGTAAGCTCGATATTTATCCAAGAATGACGGCGAGGAACTATACTATGTCTACGCTGTGCTCGGCGATTCTGTATCTTCCTCCTGGCAGCACGGTCCTCGACCTTGGTCCAGTCATCATCCTTTGATGTCGATTGCATCGATGCTTGTTTCGTGGAATTACCCATTTTCTCGCGACTCGCCTTCCAACTCCGGCATGCCCCTCATTGTTATATAACAAAGGCTTTTCAGTAATTGAACATTCAACATGGCTGCGCCTCTTTCGTCCCCAGCTCAGGGCTGAAGACGGAAAGACGAAACGACGCAAGAGGGGCCCTGGATTAGAGACTAGAGTGAAATCGGTATCGAAGGGAGGCCTTGAAGCTTATATCTCTGGCGAATGACGGTGCTTGCCCGTACCCCTTGACAGTTTCGGTGTGAGGAAAGCATGCGTCGGGCACACGTGGCTATCAAGGTATCCCACGGCTCAGTCTCCGCCAAGTCATTCCTAATCCGGTGGCTAGGAGGTGCTTTGAGGGATGCGATTGGCGATGAGGGGGTGATGCCCTGTATGATTCGACACAAGCAAAATGAGAAACGTGGGAGACGTGCAGCCATGAACGTCCCACCGCCTTTTCATCCCACCTTTTTCAGCCGTACTAACGTGCGTGATTATGCAGCAAGCAGCAGTCGAGCTTTCACGAGAGGATAAGAGAAAGGATAAGTCAATCATCCATCGTTCAGATGACAATGCATATCCTCGATGCTGGCTGTCGCAAGTCGTAAAGGGCATGCAGCTCTGGACACGAGGACGATCGCTTGCGTGGCTACTACTACATCTCTACGTCTGGCATTGTTTCCGAGGTAAACGTCGATGATAATCCGCAGTGCTCTCGAAAGGGAATCCATTCTGCGCTCTCCCAGGAAACCATCGTGTCGAAACCGAACCCACGGCACTGGGATGTGGAGAACACGGGGGCTGCATGGCGATAATTCAGGGACGGTGGTACAGTACATACACTTCAAGCAAGATAAAGCAAGAAATTCAAGCGGCTCAGTATTCTACAACTCGTACCACCGCGACAATTTCTCGATTTGGACATGGCGGGCTTTCTGCAAGGCTTCTTCTTTCATCAGACGTACCTTACTCTATAATCTATAAACAATACCTTAATCTCTCAGGATCCTAATCGCGGAAGGATCTTCTCTTTCCTCCTCCAGGCGGTGGGGTAAGCACGACAACCATTGGATGTTGTGGGTGTCTCTGAATGTGGGCAGTAGTGGACGGTGGTGGAGTGCAGGCAGCAGCATGAATTGACGATTGCTACGCCGTGATCCTGTTACGCGTACATCCCTACTCTTTCTCCTTCATTTCTCCTTCACCCATTTCGAAACTTCGCTACTGATAACCAATCAGATCCTCCGGCATCTCCCGTCCCAGTCAAGACACTTGCGGCATCCAAAGGATCCAATATCGATCTGCCGGAACACTCTGTCCGTGATCCATCTCATCATTCCTTCTGTTCCACCGAGACATCCGCACGACGAACGGAGTACGGAGCGATAGATTGTGCCGAGGGAGATATCTATAGGCAACATCGATGAGCAATAGCCTATGGATGCAATGTGATGACGGATTAGTGGGAAACCAGTACCGTACTCCGTACGAGTATACCAATGAGCATTGTGGTGATCGTTGATCCTCACGTTGGACTGCGAGATTGATTGTGAGAGATTCACATGATCCACCAACTAATTAATCAACGAAGTCCTAACTAGATAACCTTGACAGCGGCTCTATTCTACAAAATAGAAAACCGAAATAACAGGTGGGATCGACTAGAAAGTCTCGGTCCCATTAGACTTGCCGCACACCATAACGGCCGTAGGTAACGGCCGTAGGTAAGGTAGTTCCGTACTGCTAAGTCCGTTCTCCTGGAGATAGGGTAGTCAGGTGGCGACTTATATCACGGAGTATGTACTCTATCAATGCTATATGGCAAAACTCCAAAACTATCCCCCATGAACCCAATCTGAGCCTTCCAGCCAGGGCAAGAAGGTCAAGGCAATTTCGAACCCCACAAGGATGACTGTCCCAGGTCGCCGCCTTGAGGCCAGGCTCAGTAGAAGGGTATCCGCCATAGCTCCCCGTTTCACTCTTGGATACGGATGTGCATCATGGAGATATCGTCGGCCACCGGCATGTCTTCTTTCACAATCATAGAGAGTAGAGCCGCACAAGCCTGCCATGTTGGAATACGAGGTCATATGGGGGCATATTGATATATTGGTTGTTGCAGTTAGGAGGCTATCTAGGTGGAAGGTGAAAACTCTACTAGCGGGCCCCAGCCCTACCAGCCCTATGAGGCGGAGGTTACCAACTCCCTTATTGCCATACCAGAGAGTATTGATCACCTCCTGGTTGTTAATTATAATACAACGGTTCGCGCAGTTTGTTAACCAGTGGGCCATGTGAAGACACTTGGCCTGGGCCTGGGCCTGGGCCTGGGCCTCTCCAAGTGTGTATGACATATCTTCACCCCATGTCAGTTTCCCGAGTTGGTCAATGAAGCAATGAGCCGGGAGGTTCCGAACAAGCAGCGGAGAGGCAAGGAACTTTCGGCACGTTTCTCTCAATGCCGTTGTCGTCAAGCTCTTCACAAGAGAGGAAGAACCCATCATCATGCATCGACATAATAGCTTCGTCTTCTTAAATCCACGCAGAACCACTGGCGAACATTCTTCGCCCAAGGCCACGAGCCTTCATCAGAATTTTATGCATGAAATATCAAGATGACAAATCGCGAGTTCCAGCCTTGATACCTAGGGTACAAGTGTGTGTGTGTGTGTGGTATCAAGTTTATTGTGCTATGAAAGACATCAACCATTAAGTACAAGATTTTTCGCTTAACACGTGAGGCGATTTTCTCTCGGTCGCGTTCACCACGGCATATACTCGAGACGTAGAATCACCTCCGAGTCGGATTTGCATCGAATCGCCCTCCACCCCTGCCGCCTCTTCAGGAAACCCCTCTCAAAACCTGAAAAAACCTGATACTTCCACAGCTAGAATCAAATCCTTAATAACCCTCCTCCTTGGTAGCACCGTCGAGAGCGGTGGGAATCGAACCCACGACCTTAGCGTTCCTCAACGGTGGCCGCCTTCCCCTAGCGCTTGAATAATTACTGCAGTCTTCCATGGAGGCCTACTACCACTCGGCCAACTCACCCCCGAAGGGTAAGTGGCCGGGTTTGAAATTCGTGCCCGGCCAGTCGAACAGTGGACTCCTTTAGAAGTACGACGGACGACCGACCTCGAATATCAAGTTTTACGTCAACCGCTCTTACAATTAGCCCTCGAGAGGTATCAAGGTTATCTCTTCACCATTTTCTGGTTGTCGACCTTGTACTTTGACCTTTCGTTTTCGTGACTTGAAAGGGAACGCTGGAAGGGCCATCCGGAAGTGCCGTTCAGATTCGCTCCCGTCTTGGCACAAAATTTCCAACCCAGACTGACCAGATGGCTCTTGCTTGTCATGGTCTCTCAATTTCGCCCATATATGGTAGATTGTATCTTTCCCAGACTCCCAGTACAATTCCACGGATTCCGACGGTTGATCCAGCATCTGGTGATGCATCGCTGTTGACGATAGACACCTCAACTGCCTGCGACGACTCGCTGGTCATGCGCGGATATTCCATGAGAGGTAACTCTCGCTCTTGGTCGAATTGCCTTATCCTTATGGACTACGATGACGTCGACAATACACCAATCTTTGCCCAAAGTCTTTCGATGATCATCAAAGTCTCTGGTGGCGATTGGGTGCCATCACCTGAGCCCGAGTTTTGTTTCTCTTTTCTTCAGTCGTATGTTGGATACTCACGTTTTGGTCAGCAACCAAAGCGATGCACGCTATATTTCTTCCTCATGGAAAGGAGTCTAATAGCGCTAAGTATTAACAAAGTCGCAAAACTATGTGTGAACGCATTCAATGGTACTTATAGTTTGACCGAATACCTAGGCTCATGAAGAGTAGGAAAGTGGTGTCTAATCTGTTTCCGAGTTGCTTGGAGTGCATTTGTTTCATTTTGCACTTATTGAATGCATTTGGGGTTTGACTCGGTGTTCCTCCTAGGAATAGGAGGGAATGGAGGTTATTCCCAGCCTCAAGCTTTTTCTGTGATGGACCCTGTACAGAGGCTTCCAACAAATCCATATGATTCCAATACGTGTTTATCGGTCAGCTAGACTTAGCACAAGCGATGAGCAAACAGCTGTCATGAAAAACTCCGACAACATATTTGCTTCAGCCCGTGGGACGTAAGCCATTATCGCCGCTCGTGATCTTTGAGCAGGACAATTATCCCTACTACAGGTGATAAGCAAGCTATTTCCAAGATCACTCTGATGCGCGATAGAGGGATGAATGTGCCGACAAGCCGAACGACAGAATGGCCATTGCAGACTGATATTGAAAATCGGCTATGACCAACTACGGAAAGTTGATATGGCATACTGTCGGAAATTAGCGGGTGTAGAAAGTCATTCCATATCAGGTCTCATTGGCTAGGCGCATAGAAAGCTAAGGCTACAAGGCCGTGGCTCCGCTGGTCTTTGCTGGTTATCTGAAGCAAGCAGTAAAGTCTTCGTTGAAGGTTTCAACTCAGGCTAGGATAGGGTTACTGTCGAGAAAAGGTCCTACAGAAGACATATACTGCCACTTGTGTAATGGCTTTACACGAGACCTATGCAATCGTAAGCAGTGAATCTGAAGAGTAGTGGTATATCATGTGAACCGCGCGCCATAATGGCCCTTTTTGTTTCTATCCAGGTTTTGGATTTCACAGGGGGACCTGAATTGTACGATTGCTGGTTGGAGCTGCTGGAGGTTTGCTGGAGGTGACCTAGTTCCAATCCAAGAACGTCACATCACACTGTGCCGACATACAGCAGCTTTGATCTGAATTGAACATTTAAGGCATAGACAGCAGCGCATACTTTAGATGTCGTAGACCTGGAGCAATGACGTCACGTTTATGTCTGGTCATGCTGAATAGGTTAGCAACGTCCGGTAGATTGTAGGAACGGAGATTGGTTCATGGCGACTAATCGAGATGCATTTGCAAGCTTAAGGTACTTTGCGGTATGCTATGTTATCTGCAGATGTAGTCAGCTTCCTTCAAACGCATCGATAACTACGCTGCGATCTCAAAAGTCGAGCACGTATATGGAGGTGTTCGGCTGGACAATGGGTTGGACCGCGTGCAGCCATCTCTCGGATCAAGTATCCGAGATCTGTGGGGTATGCAGGTACGCAAGATATATGCTGTTCCTGGTCTTGGGGAATCAAAGGTTTCGCTTACAACTCAATCAAATGCAAATTCAGACAGATGAGAGAGAGAATATGATTTGCTCGCAAAGTGCATCAAGGTGTTTGCAGAAATCCTCAATATATGCAGCTTGCTTTAACTGGGTTCACGAATCGCTTTCGAAATGAGCATATCCAATCACGGACCTCCCATTTAACGCGTAATTTCAGAAAACTGTAGGGTTCATCGGATGCTATAGGAAGATTGAATTGATGTTGAATGATTTTTTGATGACATTTGTCGATCATAAAAACAGATGAGCATTGACGGCCACTGCGGTAGTGTGGTCTATGTATGCTGCACTTCCCCACAGGATTTGATGAGATCATCTCGGATTAGTCCGAGGGCTGAATGATAGCGCTGTGTTTGTCTGTCATAATCTGACATATGCAGATGTATCGGCATGCTGCACTCTTTCCTATTCCAGCAATGGGAACAGAAAATGCTATTATCCTTCCGGCAGAATCATTAAGCCAGTCATGACTGTGGGAAAAATCAGAATCGCGCAACGTTCCGTGTGACAAGGGTTTCTCTCTTTCTGCTGATCCGAGCGAATTGTGTCCTTGCCGAAGTCTGGGTTGCTCTATCGTTAAGCCATAATGAAATCAGAGCGAAGGATTGGCCACTGTACTAGCCACTATCACTCCAGATTATCCAAGATCTGGATCGTGTAATATTCCCGCCTCCAACCTCGAATGGAATCAGTGCTTTGAAGTGTTTCCAAACCGAATGCTAGTGGACAGAGATAGAAATGCTGAAAGAGGATCAGCATGGTCAAACTTGCATTGCAGGCTGACCCAACAGGGTTTGCGCTGACTCCAAGGCTCAAGTATTGGGTACCACAAAATCCATTCAATCGAAGCCAACAACAGAACGTGTTGTTACTTCAAAAGGCAAGCGCCTACCCAAAACTTTCTGAGATCTTGATCGGCCCTATGTCTATCAGCGGAGGCAGAACATCTCTGCCAACACTCGTAAACGCACTATGCCCCCGATTGGCAGATCTATTGGTACCAAGAGTGGGCTATCGTAGATCCAACTCCCCAGATCTCGGTCCAGTCCAATCATCCTTGCTACCAAGCTATCCTTGTCTCTCACAGAAAAGCAAGCAGCCAGTCCCGAGACGTGACCCCCGACGATCCATTTTTTGATGGGGTTCTGCGACTCGGCCAAGTAGCCAACATGCTTGACCGATTTGCAAGGACAAGGATGAAGCTACGAAAGACTGAGCAACCCATGTGTTGTTAATCGACAAGCTTGAGACAATGGCATGGCAGCGCGGTAGATAATGAAGGGTGGCAGAAATCAAGCAGTAATATTTTAGGACAAGCGATGAGCGACCACATGATGATAAGATAAAATAGGGGAAGTCTAACTAATTCCGACTTTTTCGTTATAACCTATTTTCGGTTGAAAGATGACGTCGGTATTGAAAATTCAAAAAGGAGATCTGCAGTGATGATCTGCCTCGGTACAGTACTACTGCATTTCGGAAGGCTTACGAGTGCCGGCGCAGTCGCCCCCACCTCCTTACATTATTATTACCTTTTCGAATTTAACGTCAAATTAATACATCATACAGTACCGGTAATAAAACACGGTCCCTAATAACAACAACATTACCCTTACGGAGTAGGGCACTTACTTTACTTACCCATCTCACTCACCGGTTTTTTCAATGATATCTAATATCATGACGTCGGAAGCTTGGAAAATATCCTCTCAAGCCGACAGAAGATTAAGGTCACCTCCTTATTCGCTCAGACGGAGGTACCAGACTCCGGTCAAAGAAGCTAAGTGGTTCTACTCGTAGGTAGTGCATGCGTTGAGATGTTCGGGTGCAAAAGGGAGGTCTGTTTCCGACACCGATTGCCTTTTCCTTCCTTACATTGCTGCTGAATGTACCCTTTATTTCCCAGCGACGCGCTCTATCACATCTCGCAAGGTTGTTGAACGCAGGGTTCCTTGTGAGTTGCCGCAAGCGGCGTGCAGCTGCCGGGCATGACAGGGCATGATGCAATGCTCGTATCTACGGAAAGCTACTTCAGAGGATAAGAAGTTGGATTGATGGCAACAAGCTATTAACAGCCGAGTCGCCGACCCATACTACGATCTAGCAGTTGCGCTCAAGACGTGTTCTCAGAATTGCCAATTTAACTCGCGCGGTTCTCTGAATATTATCAAACCATTGCTTTCCGAAGGCTGGAAGGCATGTACTTAAAAATAAAGAGATTTACGTGCGCTAAACAGTTGTGCTGGTCAAAAACAGAACATCGAAGATCTTATCTGGCGGCGGCAGCCATCTGCCAATGATATTGCCCAAAGCTTAAATCGACTGCATGGGCGATCCAAAGGACTGGATGTGAGCTGGACGTGCGTGGAAATCACTAGCCCCTATCCTAGTCGCTTTTTCTAACTTTGGGGTGTCTCCACCCACATAAACGTTCAGGCCAACGTTTCAACCTTTTTCCGTTTGGTTGACTCTTCCTCGATTCGGTCATTCTCGCAAACCACAGTATTCTTCTTTGAGACATGCAGTCAAACTCTGTGTGACCTATCACAACCCTTTTTGGTCTGCACGCCATTAACCGTTGCAACATTACCTTCTGTTCCGAGAAATGCACCACCACCTCTGTACTATTCTAAGTCTCAGGCCCAATGATTTTTGAGAGTATTCCAGGACACGAGTGGCCTCGTTTTTGCCGCTCTGATATTCTGGCCATTGAGTTGGTCCTTGAATCCCTTTTTGGCATCTCGCCCTACCCCAACATGCGGTGTAGCTTGGACAGTGCTGTTCGTCAACCGGCACACGGAGACAAATTAGCTTGTCTCCACACTGCATCCTGCCACATGTTGTCTGATAAAACCGCCCAGTTGGGCTACCCGGTTTGTATTCTCCGACTTTCCGTACCACAGAAACGTCAATATCTTTTCTTCTTGCCCCTGGTACCGTAGCGCGAAATCTGGTGAGCAAGGCAAGGGCTCGAGGAATAGCCTTCCACTGCATCGTACGCTATCGCTAGGGTACTCCTCTACACTATGTGCGATGCGCTCAGGACACAGGTCCTTTCATATCCAAACGTAGCATCAGTGGATCTACACTGAAGCTGTACACTTCATCGGACCTGTCCCCGGCGACGAATTGTACCGCTAGTTTCCGAGAATGCTTGCCACTGGGTTAATAGGGTTAAAGGCATCAAGGATATCAAGGGTCCCTGAATCTCCTGATGTCTATAATACTAATATCTCTTCTTCCTTAACGGCTGGAATATCTGCTGTTAATAATCAACTGCGTCTTTGTTCTTGTTTGCTTGATATTCTGTTGACATTGTATATCGATGTCAAGCTATTCGTTTATTATCTGGAACGCATCTTCTTTCAAAGTCTTTTTTCGCCCGGCGCATCTTCTTTTTTCATTGCTGGTTATTTGAAGATAGGACAAATAATGTTCTGCATAAGGACAGTTACTGCTTTGGCGGTCCACGCCTTCCTTACGTCGGCCCTGAAGTATGATCCAGATCAAGTTCTTTGGAACTTGAACCAAAATCAAACTGCTACCTCGGGGCTTGACTACTGGGGAGAATGGCAAAATCATTGTAAGTCTAAATCTAGTAGCGCTTTGAGGTCGGTCTAGGACTCACCACTCGCAGCTTTCAACCCTTCGCCAGACAACTGGCGCTTCCCTTTTTATACCCTCATGCTTGACCGATTTGTCAATGGCGACCCTACAAACGATGATGCTAATGGCACTGCTTGGGAACACGATCTGACAGGTACCCAGTTGAGGCATGGGGGTGACATAAAAGGACTTCAAGACACGTTGGACTATCTCGGAGGCATGGGCATCAAGGGTATTTATCTTGCCGGTAGCCCGATGATCAATTTCCCCTGGGGGGCCGATGGGTTCAGTCCTTTGGACTTTACGCTCTTGGACCCACACTTTGCTACAATCGATGCTTGGCGCGAGTGTATCGCTGAGATGCATTCTCGCGGGATGTACGTCGTTCTCGACAATACGATGGCGACACTGGGAGATCTGATCGGGTTCGAGGGTTACTTGAACGTCTCTGCGCCTCTAAGTTTCACAGAGCACAACGCGATGTACAAGACATCGCGCCAGTACCACGATTTTGAATTCAGCAACGAAATGCTCCCCAAATGCGATTACCCCAGATTTTACGACGATTCCGGTTATGAGGTTGTTGGAAATAACACCGAGTACTTTGTTGGTTGTCGCGACAGCGATTTCGATCAATATGGCGACATTGCAGCTTTCAACATCTATCCTGAAGTATGTCTCGCTGTGATCATCGTTGGCTCAGATACTAATCGACGGTTAGTGGCAACGGCAAATCAGCAAGTTCGCTTCAGTACAGGATCGCTTACGAGAGTGGAAGCCATCTGTGCGCGAAAGGATCGAGCATTTCTCCTGCATTCAAATTGCTATGCTTGATATTGATGGCTTTCGCATGGACAAAGGGCAGCAAATCACGGTTGATGCGCAAGGCGAATTCGCCGATCACATAAGGCAGTGCGCCAAATCCTTTGGGAAGAACAACTTCTTCATTCCCGGCGAAATCGTTTCTGGCAACGCGTTTGGTGCAGACTACTTGGGCCGCGGGAAAACACCGGATATGATGGTCAACGACACTACGAAAGCTGTTCTGATGACGACCAACAACTCCCAATCCTCGGGATTCATTCGAGATGTTGGCAAGAATGCATTTGATTCTGCATGCTTTCATTATAGCATATACCGAAGTCTTACCAGATTTTTAGGGTATGTCCCTTGAAATGTCTTGTCAATCCGGTTTGCTAATGATTTGACTCAGGATGGACGGCCACTTGTCGGCCGAGGGTGATACCCCTGTCGACTTCGTAAGTCGTAAGTACCACCTGTTCTGCTGCTCAACCTAACACCGTAAAGGTCGAAACTTGGAATGACTTCATCAAGACCAACGACCTGATCAATGCGAACACTGGGGTATTTGACCCGAGGCACATGTATGGCGCTCAAAACCAGGACGTATTCAGATGGCCTACCATAGTCAATGGAACGTACAAACAGAATCTTGGTACCTTCATCATTACGATGCTAATGCCTGGAATCCCAATGCTCGAGTGGGGCGAAGAACAAGCCTATTACGTTCTGGACAACACAGCGGATAACTACGTCTTCGGTCGTCAACCCATGTCAACTTCTACAGCCTGGCAAGATCACGGGTGCTATACTGTTGGCAACGCCAAATTCTCTACCTGGCCCCAAGAAAGCGCTGGATTTGGTTGCATGGACGATTGGAACAGCATTGATCACCGCGATCCATCTCATCCCATACGAAATATCATGAGAAACATGTTTGAGATGCGCGAACGGTATCCTGTCCTCAACGATGGGTTTTATGTTAAGATGCTCTCGAAGCAAACGCACGCCATTTACTTGCCTGGTTCCATGGGAACAGCCACCGAAACAGGGATGTGGAGTGTCTTACGTAGCCGCTGGGAAGGCATGTAGATTTCAAACAAGTGTAACTGTACATTACGCTAACACTCAGAACTACAGGTATCCAGGATTTTTCCGGTCAAGGTCAAGGAAACCAGAGCGTATGGCTTCTTTACCACAATGAGGGATTCGTTCAGACTTATAACTTCGACTGCACCAACAACGACTCAGCTTTGATAGCTCCCTTCGATGAGGGTACCACAGTCAAGAATCTACTCTACCCATATGACGAGTTCACTCTTGGCACATCCCCTCAAACGCTAAGTAGGTAGTATTGTTGGGAGACAGTCGATCTTATTATTGACTTTAATCACAGAATTGGAGAATTCCACCAAACACAATGGCTGCTTAGATCATTTGACATTCTCTCCCTGGGGTTATATGGCTTACGTTCCTTTCGAAAAGTGGCTAAAACCATCGCCTGTCATAACCAAATTCGAGCCAGGGCACGATGCGCGAATTCTGTCTAATGCTAATCCAGGCGAACAAGTAACGGTGCCAATCGCATTCTACTTTTCAGATGAGATGAACTGCAAACAAGTGCAGTCTGCAATTTCCTTCAACTCCGCAACTGTCGATGGTACTACCCCGTCGATCGACAACAGTAGCGTCGCATGTCAAACCACCAACGATACTACGGCGATTGTTTCGAAGTACAGTGGGCCAATTACTGGTCAGATACCAGGCACTTGGGTCCTTCATGCAAATTTGGTAAACGTCTCTGATGGAGTGCATTCGGTGACAGTTGGCAATGTCTCGACGCAAGTAGGTAACGCTTCTACTAATGCTATCAATCACTTCATGTTTCGCATCGGCAAGATCGACAACCCCATGGTATTTGTTAGAGCCGCCAATTACTCGGACACCATCCTCAAACAGTATAATAACGGCTCATTGTTCATATCGCACAAGGCTTCTGGTGCTGACAAATACCGTTACTCCAGTAATTGGGGATCGAGCTGGACCGACTGGCAACCTTATGAAGGTGGTAACGTGACCATTTCGCCGCAAGACTGGTCGGGAACTAAATTGCAACGATGGACTGGGAATCACATTATGGTGCAGTACTGGAGCCAAATCACAGGTAGTAGTAATCACCTTCAGCAGGGAGACCTCGAAGCGAACACTACGCCTCGGCGGTACCCCCACATCTTTGTCCATGGCTCCTTTAATGAGTACGGATACGACTCGGGCATCGCTAGTACTATGGAGCAAAACGGCTCAGGTATCTGGGAGTATGACTTTATGAACGAGTGGCCTTCCGAATTCCAGGTGAACGTATGGGGTGTGGATAATGACGGCAAACCTGATCTTACTCGAGCGTTTGGCGACGTCGATAGCGACGGTGTACTCGATCTTCTGTCTCCGGTGTCTCTACTCAAGAATGTCGTCACCATTCCGAACTCTTCATACCCGCCAGCTCATTCCTTAGCATACCGTATCGCGGTCAACGACGCTGACCTACGATACTACTTGACGCCTGTCGGATCAAGCTGGAAGCAAGCGCTCATCTATGCATTGCTAGTGGTAATTCCCATCATCACAAGTATTGCCGCAACATGGGCTTACCTACATACCTTCTATTCTGTTAAGTTCAACAGCGTTGGCATAGCCGAAAAAGGTGGACTTCTTCCCATGGCCGTGAAACGAGACTTTCATCTCGACCGACTAATCCCTGAGACTGCTTTGGGGACTCTGAGGAAGTTCAAGCGCACAACTACACCCGAAACTTCTATGAACACACTTGGGACTCGATCGAATGCTCTAGCAGTATCACAACGTCGCACCGTTCTTATAGCGACAATGGAATATCATATAGAGGACTGGGACATTAAGATCAAAATTGGTGGTCTAGGTGTCATGGCCCAGCTTATGAGCCAGAACCTTCAACACCAAGACCTTGTCTGGGTGGTGCCTTGTGTGGGAGGCATCGAATATCCTGTCGATCAACGCGCGAAGCCAATGGTTGTTACAATCCTTGGTGTTGACTATACAGTCCAAGTCCAGTATCACCACGTTCGCAACATTACCTATGTTCTTCTGGATGCGCCTGTCTTCAGGCAGAACTCTAAGGCAGAACCCTATCCTCGGCGCATGGATGACATTGATAGCGCTATTTTCTATTCAGCTTGGTATGTTCTCTCCAATTCCGTGAGACGGCTGGTTAATTCCGGTTGTTGATGGATCTATTGTTCTAACCTATGGCTTTAGGAATTCTTGCATTGCCGAAACTCTCCGGCGCTTCCCCATCGACCTGTAAGAAGATCCCTATAACAACATACGGTTCGGTACGCTTACATTGCACTTATAGATACCATATTAATGACTATCATGGAGCCGTAGCTCCCTTGCACCTGTTACCAAGGGTCATACCTTGCTGTCTCTCGTTGCACAATGCGGAGTTTCAGGGTTTGTGGCCAATGCGAACACCAGTAGAGATGGACGAGGTGTGTCGAATTTACAACTTGGATCCGGACGTTGTCAAGCAATATGTCCAGTTTGGTGAAGTTTTTAACCTCCTTCATGCCGGGGCGAGCTACCTTCGTGTATGGCAAAAGGGTTTTGGCGCTGCAGGTGAGCTTTGATCCTTCATCACTCGACTCGCCCTTGTAGCATCTCTGTGTATATCCGTTACAATTGTTCTAACCCACAACACAGGGGTTTCTACCAAGTACGGAAAAAGATCATTCGCGCGTTATCCCATTTTCTGGGGCCTTAGCAAGATCGGTAGCCTCCCGAATCCGGATCCTACTGATACAGATGACTGGGACAAGCAGCTCCCAAACTTAAAAGACATTAACGTGGATGCAGACTTTGAGGCTAGTCGAGGCGATCTAAGGCGTCAAGCTCAAAAGTGGGCTGGTCTAGACGTCAATCCGGATGCCGAGCTTTTTGTATTTGTCGGCCGCTGGTCGGAGCAAAAAGGTATTGATCTCATAGCAGATGTGTTTCCAGCCATTCTTGAGGCACACTCGAACTCGCAACTTATTTGTGTCGGGCCTGTTATCGATCTACATGGCCGTTTCGCCGCGCTGAAACTAGACAAAATGATGGAAATATATCCAGGCAGAGTATATTCCAAGCCTGAATTCACTGCTCTGCCGCCATATATCTTCAGCGGTGGAGAGTTCGTTCTGATTCCATCACGCGACGAACCTTTCGGTCTTGTTGCGGTCGAATTTGGTCGCAAGGGAGCACTTGGTGTAGGTGCAAGAGTCGGAGGATTAGGGAACATGCCCGGTTGTAAGTTCAGGACTATCAAGCTGTTTCCCGAATCCCACTAAAATGCTCTTAGGGTGGTATACCATTGAGAGCACAAGTACAAAACATCTTATCAGTCAATTCAAGATGGCCATTGAAGCTGCGCTAGCTTCAAAGACCAAGGTACGGGCAATGATGCGTGCACGATCCGCAAAACAGAGATTTCCAGTAGTTCAATGGAAAGAAGATCTGGCCATATTGCAGGACACAGCAATTAAGCTGAACCAAAAGCAAACGTTGAAACATGCCTTCAAGACCCCTCGTGCTTCAGGCACATCAACGCCTACAGCCGGCATGCCCAGCCCCCCGCGTTTTTGGAATGGACGATGGAGTGTACCAACTACCGCACCGACCAGTAGGCCTCAGAGTGGACTTTCTACTCGCGCGCCAAGTCCTTCCGCGCCCGCTGTCGCTCTGTCACTTGGCAGGAAAACAGGACCTGGTCATGACCCAGAACGTGCAGGCAGGAAGCGTAACCGCCTGAGTAAACAGAATCCATCCAGAGACACCTCGGTAGACTCTCAAGCTCCTGAGAGCTCCCATAGAGGTCGACGCTCAAGTCGCAACAGACCTAGAATCTCGAACCCTATCCCAGCAAGCGCTATTGGTACCGTCGTTGGGTCCACAGCCGTTCCTCCGCTACCAGGACAGGTACGTGGCAACAGAGTGTCTCGCATCAGCGAAGTCGCCGACGAAGACATACACCGCAACCCGGAAGGTGGTATTGACTATGACAGCATGGCCGAGGAAACCGCGGAAATTACTGCCGAAGAAGACAATGGGGATGAAGATGTCGCGGAAGAGTATATCCTCACACCGGAGCAGGCGGAAGCCAGCAAGAAGAAGGCTAAATTGGCTACCCTTCGCTTGGCTTTGGAAGCCAGGACGGAAGCTGACGAGTCAAGCGGTGCTACTCTACCACCGTTTGCCCCGTCCGGGACCCCAGTACCACCAACTCCTTCATTGCCCGGCACGCCTATGGCTCGCGACCTGCTACTTCCATCGTATCACACTGGAACCGGCTCTCCTATATCTAGACGCTCAATGTCCGACGATATTGCAGCTGGAGGTAGATCACTTCCGCCTCCGGTCCCAGTCCAGCCGCCCACCAGCGGCCTGACTTTTGGTAGTCCTTCTGATCCACCCGCTGATCCAACTCTGAGTCTTGGCACCGTGCTGCAAGGAAAGAAAGATTACAAGCTCCAGAGCGTCGATCCGTTCTTCACAGACCCCACAGGTCTATATTACCATGCATTCGAACAGAAACTCAGCAACTTAAACGGCAAAACTTCGGAAGGTCCTCTTTGCGTGGAAGAGTACCTAGTGAAGAGCGAGAAAGACTGGTTCAATAGGTTCCGCAGTGTCAAGATGGGAAAATCAGCGGCCTCAACCCCTGCATCATCTGTCTTCCGGATGAGAAGAGATAGCCCGGCTGGCTCTGTCATCAGCGACTCCCAGGCGAGTGACGGTGGACTGGATAATGATGCGGATCAGTTCCTTCTACAAGAAGACTATCATCCCCCGACAGGTCTGAAAAAGTTTCTACTTCGAAGAATTGGGGACTGGCCGTTGTACTCCATACTGCTTGCATTCGTAAGCCTTCCTATCCTAAAATTGTACGCAATCGCTAATGTCGGTGACAGGGGCAAATTATAGCTGCCAACTCTTACCAGATTACTCTGCTTACTGGTGAGGTTGGACAATCAGCCCAGAAGCTCTATGTGGTGGCTAGTATCTACCTTATCGCTTCGATATGCTGGTGGCTTGTGTTTCGCACCTTTAAGTCACTATACGTTCTCGCCGTGCCCTTTGGATTCTATGGACTTGCATTCTTCTTCCTGGGTCTTGCACCATACGCCAAAACCGCTCTCGGTAGAGGCTGGGTACAAAACATTGCCACTGCTTTCTATGCCGCAGCCTCTTCAAGCGGAGCCTTTTACTTTTCACTGAATTTCGGCAGCGAAGGTATGTTTTCAATCAATCCGAACCATCAAATGCCCTACTAATGATCCTACAGGTAGCGTCCCAGTCGCAACGTGGAGTTTCCGAGCTTGTGTGATCCAAGGAACCCAGCAGATATACATTGTCGCGCTCTGGTTCTGGGGATCACGCTTGATAGCGCAAGAGATCAACGGAGTCGCTGCGTCAACCTTGGTGGCTTATGGTCCAGGGCTTACGGGTATCACAATCCCTATCGCACTCATCATGTGGGCCATCGGTGCTACACTGTTCTTCGGGCTCCCCGACTACTATCGACAAGCGCCTGGCCAAGTTCCCTCTTTCTACAGATCTGTCGTCCGCAGGAAGATTATCATGGTAAGTTTATACGTCTTCTACTACATCTCGCAACAAACATACTAACAGCCGTCAGTGGTTCTTTGTTACCGTCCTAATCCAAAACTTCTTCCTCTCCGCCCCTTACGGCCGCGACTGGAAATACCTTTGGTCCAGCCAACACGCCCCCGCCTGGGCCATCGCCCTCCTAGTCCTCGGCTTCTTCGTAGGCGTCTGGGCCGCCTTCCTCTGGGCCTTCGGAGCTCTTTCAAAGTACCACTCTTGGATCCTCCCCATGTTTGCTGTCGGCCTCGGCGCACCACGATGGTGCCAGATGCTGTGGGCTACGTCGGGCATGGGTCTCTGGGTTCCTTGGGCTGGATCGCCGCTCGCGGGTGCCATGGTCGGACGCACGCTGTGGCTTTGGCTCGGCGTTCTGGATGCCATCCAAGGCGTTGGGTTCGGCATGATCCTGCTCCAAACGCTAACGAGGTTCCACATTGTCTTCACGCTGGTTTCGGCGCAGGTGCTCGGTAGCATTGCGACGATTGTCGCCAGAGCCTGCGCACCGGATGCCGAGGGGCCGGGGTCTGTGTTTCCAAATCTTGCACTTAGCTCGCGGGGGTTGAGCAATGCGTGGTTCTGGATTGCGCTGGTGATGCAGTTGAGTATTTGCGTTGGGTTTTTCAAGTTTTTTAGAAAGGTATGTCCTCTCCATTCTTATAGCACGAACTCATTGCTGATGATTTTCGCAGGAGCAATTGCAGAAGCCCTGAGATATTTGCGAACCGCACGGCAACAAAATTAGGCCGCGAATGGGCTTGTACGATATGGAAAATACTTGGGTATATTAATGAGGCCTTACCGGCTGGAAAATCACCGGCTACGAGATACCTGGGTATTTAATGATCAATAGATGAAAAGGGTAAATATAGAGGAGTATTGAGCGATCTGAATAGATCATATAACAGAGGAGTTTCCATCAGCGTTAAGGAGTACAGAAAGCAGCTGGTACCTACTCAAAAGGTCGATTGTACATAAGCAAAGTACATAATATTAAATATACACGTGTGAAATACTCGGTATGAGAAAGCGGCCATCTTCAATAGCTTTGGCTCTACCTTCGCGGTCATAACCTGTTCTGGAGTGGATAAAAGATAGTGCAAAATCGGTTCACCGAAATCCACCTCAACAATAAACCACCAAAAAAAAACCTACACCCCCTTCGCATGGCCCACCCTACTGCTTCCCCTCCACACAACACACATTTTCCACCCATCAAAAACCCCCCGAACTACGGCGCTACTCACGGGAAGCTGGCTTGAGCAATGCTGAAACGGATGCTCATTCCGTGTTTACGGACGATAAGGCGTGGGTAGGCGGTGGAGCACAGGAGGCGGGATGGGATCCTGTAAATTAGCATAGTTCGGTAAGAGCTTAATGCGGAAATGACAAGACAGGAATCAGGAAGGGACTAGCTCGAGTTGGACAGAAAAAGGCACTCGCCATGATGAGTTGAGAAGGGGGAGGTTTTTTGTGTTAGGCTATATCCACAATACGCTCCTTATGAACCCAAGGCCGGCCGAAATTCGAACATAAAAGTCATAGACAGTTTTGAATACTCGTTTCCCTACATGGCCTCTCTTGTTTGAACCAGCTCTTTGTTGAACGATGCCCTGAGTCTCAGGAAACAAAGGTGGAATAGTCTCCACGCAGCCGAGGATTGAGAGAAGAATAATCACGAAATCAACGGCAAACGGCGATGACCTCGTCTAAGGAATTCCGAGTAGATAACATGGTGGAACTGTTCATTGCCCACCATTTTACACCTAGTGTAAAAAGCTGCTTGTATTCGTCAATGAAGCATGACGATGGAGTGCGATCGATTCTGTTGGGGCACTCCAGTCTTTGTTTCGTGCTCCATGGCGAAGTCTATCGGTATAGTAAGGGCGGCCGTACGCAAGAAAGTATAAACAACCGAGGACGGAGCTCTATGGCCTATATCAAAGCGTCGAGGAAGTGGCAATACAAGGGTCTGTAGGAGGAGGGTGTATTATCTGTTTCTTGCCAAGGTAGGTAGAGTCTGAAAATGGGAGGCGAGTGGGTGATAATCATTGTGGAGAGGAAGCTGGTGAGTTCGGCAAGTCTGAAAGGATTAAGGTGACATCGAATAGATGCATGGCTTCGACCCTGTGTAGGAAATTTATATAATAGGGGCGTTGGCCGGATATGAAAGAAATTTTATCTTGTGTTAAGTCATGCCCTAGCCAAGACCCTTTATATTGCAGGATAAGAACTTTATTGTACCCGGCTCTGTGGCGTATGTGGAATACTTGGTCCCGCCCGTGGTCAGCCCGCCCGCTCACTGAGGTGATTCAGGTTCCACCTGGTTTTGGATTCGCGGTTAAGTCTACGCGTTCTCCTAGAGTAGCCTCACTGTTCGGGGGGGTGAGTGGGGCACGTTTGTGTCCCGGAGCAGGATTCCAAGTCTACGGATGCGAAAAGATCATTTGTCTTTAAGCCACTGGTCTCGAGCTTGCCCCTTGGCGTATGTATTGCACACAAACTTACCTTGGGGTGGGTGTTGGGGGCTTTTATTGTGTTGATAGGACAGGGCTGCCACTGAGCAACTTTTTTTTGACATTCGAAGCTCCAAGTTCGAATCCAGCAGAAGTCGATGCTTTTGTTTTTTGTTCTGACATTTTGGGTAGAATCGTTCAGCAGAGACCACAATCTGGCCTCGAGCATCAACACTTGCCATGCCCTCCTCTCTCCTCTTTTATCCCAATCACTTCATCCGCTTTACCTCACTCAGGCAACTCTCCAATATCGTCTTACCCACTCATAGTATTACCATGTACATAAATGTGACACGTCGAGGCACATATCTTTTCGAACTGCATCCCACGATATTGTCTCACCATCGCCACCGCCACAGCATTAGTCCTCTTCTTGCAACCTCGTGTCAATATCGCTTCCAATGTCCTAGGGAACCGACACGCTTACCTTTTCCTACGTTCCTCTTTCCTACCTCTCCTAGTTCGAACAAAGCTCATAGCGTGTTCGATGATCCGGGCCAACTTCTTCTCATTCAACACAATCCAGGTGGCTACTCAAGAGATCCAAGGGAATTCAAAAAAAAAACAGGCTGATAGATTTAATAAGAAAGCATATGGTATAGCGTTATGCGCAGCACAGGAGCAATGGAGAAGCTTGAGCACCCGCAACAATGTAGGTCTTGGTGCCGAAACGCTTCGATGATACTCTCACTTACCCCGAAGACTCTTACAGCAAAGATTATCATCATGCCACCTTGGGACATGTCAACAAAATAAGCCATAGGCGATGGAAACATTGCAAGCTGGGCAAGCTGGATGTTGTGCGATCGAGTTTGTCTCTGTAGGCGCCGGCCCGAAAGTCTTCTCCGATAGCCGCCCAAGTCTTTCACCAACCTCCCAAGTCAAACGAATACCAAAATCCATAGAAAGTATGCCGGAGAGGAAGTAATAACGATAGCTCAGTCGACAGGTCTGCGCGCGTCTAGAGTGGGTTTCTGATGTACCAGCCAAGACAGCCTTTTCTCTCAACCATCAAGACTACAGTTCAACATGCTTCGGTCTCAACAAGCTTGTGCACCAAAACTGACTTTGATTAACCTACCCCTCGTACGCACAATAGCACGATATCTTCATGTATATGCTAAAAATCTTCAACGGCCACAAGCGAATTACGTCCAGCAGCTCTTGTTCACCTCCGCAAAATCTTGAAACTTCCTTGGAGGCTTCCCCGCAAGCTGTAACACAACATCATTCAGTCTCTCCTCTGATCCCTTAGCGATCCTCGTGTCCATGTAAGACAGCATATTAGCATATTCAGCCGGCATCCCTGAGGATTGCATTCTCGCAGCCAGCTCAGGCTGCGACAGCTTCACATGCGTGATCTTACGTCCGAGGACGGCGCTCAGAATAGCAGCGACCTTGAATGATCACGCAGTGTCAATACACGACTCGGGAAACGTTTGGCAACAACTCACATCATCATAGCTCAAAAGCTCCGGCCCAAGAATAACCGGATCCTTATCCATCGACTTCTCATCCACCAACGCCCGAAACCCCACCGCCGCAATATCCTCCACCGAAACCCACGGAATCCTCCCATCCTCCGCCGCAGAATAAACCTTGCCTTCCTCCCTGATAGTCTTGGCGCGCTGTTCCTCCGAAAAGTTATCCATAAACCATGTCGGCCTTAGCACTGCATACTCGACCCCCAGCCCCACCAAATACTCATGTACCTTGCCATGAGCAGGACCTCCAGCTTCAAGCGCACTGGAGCTGAGAAGCACGAAGCGGGTTACGCCGTTGTGCTTAGCGAGATCGATGAATTTCTTCATGGGGGTGAAGATGTCTGTTACGGCTGGGGCGATAAGGTAGACGGATGTGATGCCGGCGTTCTTTGAGAATGGATTATCATAGGTTGACTCATCCAACCAGTCGAATTTACACTCCTTTGAGGAGCGGGAAGCGAGGATGTAGGCGATGCTGGCTCGGTCGAGGAGACCAGCGATCTGTGTGGAAGTTCGGCCAGTGCCGCCAAGGAGGAGGATCGTCATGCTTCGAAGCTTCCAACGATAGATTTCCTTTTCACAAGCTGTTTGTAAACAGGTAAGTGATATTACTTCTCGTCGCCTCTATTTCCTTGCTATATACTGTATCAATCCCGGTATCACCGCTATATCCGGAGGCTCTGTGCAATTTGCCCGATCCCGAATCCACATTCGGCTAGGTCACAGCTTTATTGATTTAGATTGCCCCACCTTCTGGTTCACCTGGTGTTCTGTGAGCGGAGGAGCTTTGTGCCGCTGCGGGGACAAGACGGGGCAAAAGAGCCCAGAGGGTTTGGTCTGACTGCCTCCATATTTCCGAGTACAGGCTGGATATTTCCTAGGTCATTGGATATAAATCTCAGTACAACAGCTTCATATCGTTGACCAATGAGACCCAGCAGAACTTCCTCGTACCAAGGATTCAGATAAACTACCTTGTCACAAAACATACACCTGAACCCACCATACACCCCCCTCCAATACCTCCTCGACAGAGCCAACATCCACGACATCGTAACAAAATGGGTCTTTCCCCCTCCCTCTCTTTCCTCTTCCCCCCTCTCCCCTCTCCCCTCTCCTTCTCCCCTCCTTCTCCCTTCTCCCAATCCTCCACCCTCCTTGCCCCCGAAACCCCCCACAGTCCCTCAACGTGGACCTCAAATCCTGGTCCAGCCTCATCCATGACGGCTTCGCTTGCAAACTAACAATCGACTTCACGAGCCTCTTCGGCGACGCACCCGCGAAGATCTCCAGCGCGGACTTGGCGAAGATGTGGGAGGCGCAGCTTGGGGGGCTGATGGAGGTTAGCTTATTATTACGTAAGTAGGGTTTAGGTTTCGCTTACGGTTTATTGTGGGGTTTGTGAGGTGTGCTGATGTGTCTGATGGTGGTGGTAGGGCGTTGTATATCGAGCTGCCGCAGCCGGGCGAGGACGTAGAAATACCGACGACGGCGAAAGTGAGCACGAACGCTAGTGTGACGTTGCGGCGGGGTGCGGCTCGTAGGGACGGGATGGTGCAGAATGGGGTGAATCTCTGTCCTTCCACGTTGCCCGATTTGGGCTTCTATGCTTTCTCTTCCCCTGACATTCAATGGATGGGGTCGTTATGACATCGGGGCCGTGATGACTTCGGGGCCGTGAGAACCGAAGTTGAGAACAGGAACCCTTGGAAGGTTTATTATCTGAAAGCGACTAAGGTGTGGAAATAAAGGGGATGTGACGGAGGTGATGTCGAAGCCTGAGGAGGAGGTTGGGGAACTTGGGGCATGAGTGGCTGTTGTGGTGTTTCTTCGGTTATTGATCGGCTTGGCTGATAAGTCTAGATCATGAAGTCGGTGGAGTTGTTTGTGTTGTCGTTGCCCGTAGTACGGGTGCGGATGTTTCATCCAAAATAATAATCTTGTCGAAAACACGACGAGTTTGAAACGGACATCTTGCCACGCTAGGAAATCGGGTTGATGTTTCTTGGCCATCCATCGATCGTTGCGATGTATAACCCGACAAGGCGCGAGGTCTTCCCCAGTCCCTGTAGGCTTCATATCGACTCGCCCGCCTGGGGCTGGTTCTTCGGCGCCCGAGGCAGAAGAGCGGCAACACCAGGCAAGAAATACAGCGAAGAGGCTGCTCTTTTTCTTCGAACCCCCTGCGAGTGCGGCGTTGAATTTGGCCCAGGCCTTTGCGTTCGGCGCGGCGACGGCCAGGATTAATCACTCTTTGTGAAGAGGATAATTGGAATGTTGTGCTAGCACAACTTGGGAAAATTTGGTTATGAGGGCTGAGAGATCGGAGAAGAGATCAGAGAAGGGAGGTGGTGTATTAATATAAATGTGGTCTGTTTGTTGGGAAGTTGAAGAAGAAAAGATGGAGGAGGGTGTTATATTGGCATTTGATGGAAAAGCACTGGAAAGCGAGGCTAGACACAGACGCGTTTCAGGCAAAGTAGGGCGTCGAAGAGCACATTCAGCCTTTTTGTAAACCGTAAAGGAATGCTGCAGCCTGTGCCTGAAAGCTGCATATGATGTGGTAAAGCTTCCTAGCGTGGTAGTGCACAGCCCAGAATGTGCCCAAGTACTCTACAAGCCTCCACGCCTTGTTTCATTCATCAATTGCCGCTACCTTGTGAGTTCACCTGTTCTCGATACCACGTATCCCAATCCGACTGTCTTCTCTTTTCGACTGCCCAGTCCTCATCCTTTTTTCGTTCATCGAAAAGCGACTGCGGAGAATTTTCGAACGTCTGAGTAATGGCTGTTTCGTTTCTCGTACGCAGACTTAATTCTTCGCGATATGAGTTTGTCACTATTGGATTCGGTCTAGGAGCAGTCTCCTGCAGAGGTCAAGAGAGCCAGTTTACCAGAAGTCGAGCTCGTTTGGCCTTGGGCGCTTGCGAAACCTCCTGAACGGCTCTTAGGTGTAGGGTTCCACCACTTTTTATTATGTTTACTTTCGCCCGATTCGAAGTAGCAGCTGCCCGCTGTTTTCATCCGAGTGTCGTAACTTCCCCAATCTACCAGCAGTATGAACTACGGTGGGTGTTTTCCCATTATCATGTGCCTGGGGACGGATGAATTGTTTTGCTCGGGATCTAGTGTCTGTCGCATAGTACCCCATGGCTGGAACGCAACTTCCTTGAGTAGGCATACTTCTAAGAATACTCGAACGAGGCTGGGGTAGGATTGAAGCCTGTGATCTCAATCAACAAGGAATCAGCGTAGAACGTTCACAGCTCCTTTTAATCATTGTACACCTGATAGGACTTGCAGAAGGGTCTGGCTGCGACAGTAATAATCAAGCAGTGAAAAGGCGATAAAAGCATCAAGGCTTCCCGCGCATGAAGGCTGTGGTCGAGGCTGTGGTGACAGCCTGCGCTCAAAAACCTTGTAATACGCACTGAACCCATAGCATGCATCCCGATTTGTGTCTTCGAGAAACTGTGGAATCGCAATGACTGATGACGCATTACTTCCCACTCGTCACCCCCTTCCGCCGTCTATGCATCTCGGCCTCGTTCGAACCAATTCGTCTATCAGCTGGAAAACCTGCGAGCGGATGACACGATAACAGGAAAGAGATCTAAGGTTCTAGTAATGGCTCCACTACAGCTCTTGAATCAAGCCTTCTGCCCTTGTAGTAATCACATGTTTCTGTGTTTGGTGGACTCTCACGAAGACCGATTGACTAACATTAGCATCTGTGTCTTATACCATCCGTCCCACACCCCCTGTCTCTGCTTTTCTGCTCTCCCGGCCTGCTCTTTTCTTTGCACATCAGCTACCAATTTTGAAGATTTTTCAAACGCCTGGATAATGTTCTGTTCATTCTCCGTACGCCGAGATAGTTCTTCGCGATATTGCAAGGGGGCTACGAGTAGGCAGCTGAGTCAGATCCGGGTTTTTAAGAACCGAACTTTGAGCAGACAGAGCGATGAGTTGTTGTTTATCGCAGAGGAAAGTGGGAAAGGTTCACGTGTAGTTTAATCGCTTGACCCAGCTACAGCCTCACTTGCTTGCAGTGGCATAGCCCCGTTGCCCCTCTGACTCGTTCTCCCTTGCTGTTGTTATCCATCACGTCTGTGAAACGCACTCGATTGTTAGATCTTGACAAGTAGTTATGCAAGTATTCGCGCAACTCTTACACTGAGCTTTCACGAATGGCTCGTGGATTTTGGCTTAGTATCGGCTCGAATGTCAAAGAGCAAGGCTCTGAGTCGGCGCAAACAGATGTCGAGTCTGGCCAACGACCAAAGGAATATCTTGAAGGTTACGCAGAATTAGCAGAATTCATCGCCAGTGATAATGATTTCCTACTGTTTCGGAAATTCAGTGCCCTTGGCGCTCGGAACCTTCTATATCTGCAAGCCGAGATGCAGGTCCTGGAAGCACAGCTCAAGCAACTTGACGAAGACGACAGGATCGAGATCATCAACGCACAAGATGTTAGCGAGAAGATAAAGGTCGACCGTTTTTCCAGAGATTGGGAGTTTATGATCCGCAACGCTCAGGATGAGAGCGGGCGGCAAGCAAAAAAATTGAAGATAATACTACAGATACGACAAGTGATGAAGGACTACCGTATGCTCTTCCTAATTATGCATTTCCGGGTTATCTAATTGTTATCAGAGGAGGCTTTATTGCTTCGAAGTCAGGTCGCTGCGCTCGAAGCCCCAGGCGCCAACGCCCTTGGGACCTTCAAGTTATGGTTTCGCCACAAGGCACCTTTGCTGGGTAGTGGTGAGAGCTTGCTGGAAGACGAAAAAGACCTGGTAGCACTCCAGGTGGAGCAGGAGCCAGATCGATTATCAGCCTTTGTCAGGAATCATCTTGGGTATTTCCTAAGGGTTGGCTTCCAAATTCCCCTATCTATAACATTGCAAATTGCTGTTTATTAATTGATTATAGGAGGATCGACATGACCAACCCCGATCTTGGGGCCCAGTTTACTATTTCCGTGAAGCGGTTGTCGCGAGAATTGTAGTGGTCATCAGCCTCTTGGTTGCAGCATTTCTATTGGTTGGTGCCGTAGTCACTCTGTACTTTATCCGCTCGCCTGGGTCACGATTAGGAGCCTTAGGAGCATTTACGCTGATGTTTGCCGGATCGGTTGGCCTGTTAACAAATGCTCAAAGGAGTGAGGTCTTTGGTGCCACTGCAGCGTAAGCAAAGCTATCGGCTCATTACCCAAGAATCTGATGTCGTACTGATCTCTTATATATAGATATGCGGCAGCCTTAGTTGTGTTTGTGAGCGGCAATTTGGGAGCACCCTGATAGCGCAGCCCTCTTAGGTTTGCATTTGGCTTATGTACCTAGCCGGACGCTATCAGACCCAAAAGCTGCTTCGATCAGCACAATACCTTGGCTCCAACAACCAGTACTTCAGCATGGCCAGAGCCACCAAGACTAGGGTCGCAGATGCTTTCGCTCACCTCGACCTTTAAAGCTTCGAGCTACAAGGCCCTAGAATTGAACTGAAGCCAGGTTGGCAGATGACAGAGAGGTAGATGAACCTTATGGAGAACAAGTCGAAGGCCGAAATGAAAGTAGAGACAAAGAACGTTACCGAGACTAGCAACGGAGGAAGAAGTCGAAGAAATGAGAGCGCAGGTTGATGACCTGAGCTTTTTGATGGAGGACGAGGTCATATGGGGGCATTTTGGTATGTAGGTTGAAGCTTAATAGGAGTCTATCTAGGAGCGAGCAGGTAAAAACTCTACTAGCGGACCCCAGCCCTATCAGCCCTATGAAGGCGGAGATTACCATCCCCTATTTCCAACACTTTTCGTGGTGTTTACAACAGACGATATCTTTGACAAGTCCAAAAGATAACCAGACGAATCACAAAGAGTCTAATAAAGTCCTGGGGGCCTGTGGGCTGTAAGTCTGGAAGACGTACGCCAAGAGTATCGGTTGTTCGCTTTTCTATGTATTGAGCTAGATGTGGCTGGATGATGTCATCGAGCATATTCTACCAGTTTGTCTGATTGTCCAAAATAAGAATAAATTTGTCTTTACGTGCTTTCTGTGGTTTAAGTATTTGAAAATGGATGAGCAGGTAATCAAAGTCATTTTAGTCACCAATGATTCAACTCTAGATTGTATCGATTAGTGGAAAAAGGCAGCATTGTTGCCTGACACAGAATACGGTAGGAGCTGGTAAGAGATATCGTATGGAACAGAATGGAAGTCAACGGAGAACTCAACGCCAGATTGTTCGCAAAGAAAGCCCGTAACGGTCTAGGATAGATACCACGTAGACGATAAACATCAGGAGAACGTTAGCGACAGTTCAGCCTTCATATATGATCTACTCTTTCCCCCACAATCTTTCAAATTGATTTCATGTCGAATGACCGTTCTCCAGACCATGTCAATTAGAGAAATAGGGATTGAGATGAACTGCAATCGCACAACAAACAAAGAGAGGATACAGGTCGGCCGACCAACGCTAAAGTTCAGCCGACCAACGCTAACAATTTGCGCTAGGCTTCCGGCCACCTGCCTGGAGACTCGTCACACCAAAGCGGAACCCGGAAACTCTTCGCCTCCGAGTCTTCCGCCCGCCTCCGAAATGACCAATCGTCCCCCCCGCCCCCCTCCATCCCACTTTCCCGTCAATAACAAACCACCACAATAATCTATTACACCCACCAACCCCCAAGACCATGACCACACCACTTTCTCGACTCCACGAGAAGCCCCACTTGTATGCGCGCATAGATCACCGAACCCCAAGAACCAAATAAATACCAAGACGACACACATCGACGGCCCATGTTTACTTCCTGCATCCCATTCCTCAACCTACTGTTACCGCCGTCCACCAACCAGTCCCTTCAGATCGCGAGGTTTCGGAACAACAACATGGCGGAGAATGGGAACGAGAAGGGGGGGGACCCGTCCATGCTGCATGGGCATGCGGCGTATGTCGCTGGGGCTGCCAAGGTAGGTGTTTCCTTTCTGCTTCTGCCCAACGAGCACGTGCGTGAGTTGTCGGATACATCGAGGTCTTGGATGGGGCGGAGGCGCTTGGTATCTCACCTCGCCCATACTACTCGACTACATCCACCTAGTACACCATCATCCACAGCATTCCGTCCCCATCCGCCGCCATCCGGGCGCATCCGCCCCTCCCCCTCCTCATCCCCCTCCCGCCCATCTCACACGCTCACCAACCACCCAAAGCTAACCCTTTCCCTCTCTCCCTCCCTTAGGAGACCATCGCGCCCTACACCTCCCAACCGGCCTCCTGGTCCTCGGCCGCGGAAAAGACCAAATCCGCCGCCATCGACGAAATGCGCGCCGCCAAAGCCATGAGCGAGAAAGAGCCTGCGCATAACCCGAGCGCGGGGACTGTGGAGGAGAAGGTGGGGAGTGCGGTGGGGTGTGAGGGCATGGTTGAGGAGGGGAGGGCGAGGAAGAGTTGATTTGGTGGAAGCTATGGGAGGGGAGATGTGGGGCTGGGGGGAGTGATACCAAATGCGGGAGGGATGCCTGGAACGAAGAGCTTGGAACTTCTGTGACTGGGTGCTTGCCAGGGGGTTTTTAGGGGCGTTACGGAGGCTTAGGTAGCTGGTGTACTTATGATACACCCCCCATTCAATTTACGAATTCTCTTATCCGTCACCCATTGTCTCTTCCTTCCAAAAACCGATGAGTGGACGTTGGGAAAAGTCATGCGGCGGGGCTCAGTGGAGGTTGGAAAGGCGCCGGTTGTGTTTTGGGTTTGTGTGGGTGTGGGTGTGACAATGGCCGCCTGCAGCGCTGTCTGCACTCATGATGAGGATCGCGAGCGTTGTGCCTAAATCCATAGCAGCCTCTTCTATCAAACCGTCCACCAAGCTCCTAAAGCCTCATACTTGTTCAAAGCCCGCAACAAACCCACCCCCTCACCATCTGCACCCCCCTCCCCCTCCCCCATTTCCTTCAGCTCACCCCGCCCCGCCCATCACTCCCCTAACCCCCACCCTTCGCCCGATTCATAGGCCCCCAATCCGCTCGCGGGTTCATCTGGTATCTAACAACGCGCTTGCGGTTCGAGGATTCTTTGCCTAATCTCTCATCGAAGACGATGGTGAGGTAGCTCGGGTTGGAGAGTGTGAGGGGGGAGGCTCGGGGTTTGGTCGGTTCAGTTGTGTGGTCTTGTAAAGAAACGTCGCCGTTTGCTGGAGCTGGGCCTGTTTGCTTGCGGGGGTCGGTTGCAAGTGGTTGGTTATGTTCTCCTGCAGCGGGTTTTGTCTTGCTTAGCCTGTACAACGCCGCTTCCACTCCTGTTCTCAAGTCCTCTAGATCATCCACATCCAGTGCCCTACGAATATCATCCGTCGCCTCAGTCAACGCAATCTTACTCCTATCTTTTCGCATAATATCCCACCCAGGAGTCCCCTTCCTAATCGCACCCTCTTTAACCGGACTCTTTTGCCTGACCCATTCTCTCATAATCTCCCAAATCACGCTCCATGGCGCATCGGTGACGATACTGCCGGGCTTGGTGTGCGAGCGGCTGGCACGGTAGCCGAGGTGGAGGAGCGCGCCGCGGAAGGCGGCGTCCGAGGGGGAAACGGCGTGGAGGACTTTGGCGAGGACGGAGGGGATGATGAAGAAGGGGTGATTGGAGCGGGTATAAGGGGGGAGTGATGGGATGGGCTGGGGTGCGGAGAAGTCTGGTGGTTGAGGTGTTTCTAATGGTGCTGGAAGTGGTTCTTCACTCGGAGGTACGTCTTGGGTTGGATCGTCAAGAAACTCGCTCAACGCGAGAGAGAGCATGCCTTCCATACGAGGAATGGTGCCGTATGTTTCCGCGTCCAGTGAAGGTAGAATGTCGAGCATACATTGGACAAAGTATGAATTGTGCAAGGGCCCTCCCCACATAGGCCCCGAGAGGTGTGTTCGGAAGCCACAGTGCTCGCAATTTTGACTTGTAAAAGGCGCTTGCGCCAGTGAAAACTTGTAGATCGTCTCTCCCGTTTTGCTCTTCTTTCCACGGGCTTGCGCGAGCGACTGCGTGGTCCATGCTCCACATCCTTCGTCACAATTGTACACAAACATGGTTTTGCTCGCAAGGAACTTGACCTCTGCTGGTGAGCTACGAACGCGGACAAAGACTCGAGCGTAAAAGTCAATGGATAGGGATAGTAGAGGTTCAATGGCCCTTCCATACCGCGCAGCACATGTTGCAATAGCATGAAGAATCAGCCGAAGACCTCCTTCATGGGATTGTGGCCCTTTGAATGGTAGACCACCATATTGCGAGAACGTCTTTTCTAGATACCCTGTAGAAGCGAACACTCCTGCATCTGTACAAGTAACACATAAAAGTCCTCCATCTACTACGGCTTGAACAGCTGCGTCAAGAAAAGGAGCTGCTGTTCCGTATGGGTCAAGGTCGATGACATGGTACGGTCTCTGACCATTATGGGACAATATACTGTACATATGTGCTCGCGCATCTCCCGTGGCGGTATTGATCTTATCAGAATTTTTATTATGGGTAATGTTGAGGTTGATCGCAGCAGTAGCCGATGATGAGAGATCGTTAGCTGTGACAGTGGTTACTGATGGTATTTCCTTGGCATAGCGAAGGGCACGGAGACCTGTTGCTGATAGAGCATCAAGAATGAGAAATGGGGAAATTTCAACAGCAGCTCTGTTCCCGTTGGTGGGATTCCCCCTATTCCTCATTTTGGCAGGTTCCATAGGTATATCGTTCGTCGTTCGGACATCTCCCATCCGCTCTGCCTCTTTTATCCTGTTGCCAGAGTGCTCGAGATGATGCCTTTTCGCAGAATCCGTAGCCTCAGCCTGCATTGCAACATCCATACCATTCGAGAGGGAGTGTTCTTCCTCCGTGACCGGCTTGGTAACATCTCTGTCTTCTACCGGTAATTCCATGTTGGTCGCTGCTCTAACATCCGGTGGAACCCCTTCCTTATTTTCATGATTTCCTTCAGATGGGCTCTGCTCTGCAGTCTTATTTTCATCGACTGCCCCTCTTTTTCTCTTCTTGCCCCTTCCTGCATTTTGACTTGTACTTTGTAACCTCCGCTCCGTCCTCGCCCGCCTTATAGCAGCAAGGTCGTCACCAAATACTCGAATTGCAAGAACACTTAGGTCTCGATTGAACTGCTGAATTGGGTTATAGAAGACAATTTGGGGCTTAGAATTCCCTTTCGTAGTGTTGCTATTTTGCGTCTGCGTAGGGTTGAGTATTTCCGCCAAGCCCTCTTTCACTACTTCATACTCCTTGTTGTTATATGTGACCTTCGTTTTAGGCTCGAGCAGTACATCCTCCATTGCTTTATTTGTGGTTGAAGCACCGACACACCCCATAGTGAAATATTATGGACCATGTGCACTGAGGTCAAGACACGATTAGTAGGTTGTGCAAGTTCACACACAACTAGTGCGTCATGACTGGATTCAAAGAGTAAATGCGCTGGATATGCACTAAAGCGATCTGTTCCTGAGGTTGAGGATTGACATATAGTATACTTCAGACCGAAGATGTGGTAAAAGCTTGGGCCCTGACGGGGAAGGTCGACGGATCATGTTGGTAGAAATATTAATTGTTTTAGACTACTCTATCGACAAGTCGCTTTGGTGGAGTGGTTAACACGTTGCCCTGCTACCAAGTTCAGGCAATCCTTTCGGGGGCGTAGGTTCGAATCCTGCAGGCGACGCATCGATATTTTGTTTTTACAGATCAGGGTTTCAAGATTCCGGCAGAGCTCATTCTTGATGTTTAAAGGGTTAATTTCATGGTAGCTGGTTGCATGCACAATCTGAAAATCTACCGTCTTTCGAAAGCCCAGTTTCATGGGTGCCCTTGTTTACAGTTTCTTCCCCTAAGAGGATTTTTGTATCTCATAACACCTGGAAAGTCGTTTGATACCAGTAGAATTCATCAATTTACTGCTTCTCTCATGAGCATTGATTTTGACCACTCCTTCAAGGCCTTATCAGCTATAATCTGAGTAAGGTAGTTATACTAGTCAAATCACGCCTTATTATCGAACCGAGTATATCAATCTAAAGATGAAATAGCACATCTCGACATGAAATGTCTGCACTAGTCCGATCTATGGTATTGATACGAACCATGCTATCTGGTAGCTCAGACTTAATGCCTTCATCAACAAGCAACGGTGTGTAGTTGTGAGATAGGGAAAGGAAGTCTTAAAAAGACTGCTGTGAGAACAATCGATTCTCGAGCATACCTATGACCTCCACATCCGTCCCCACGGGTTCCAAATCCACATTCACCCTCTTATTTCCCCTCCAAGGCGTCTTCGATAACCTTTAAAAGCCCCTTGTTCTCGTAACCCTCCTCTTTCCCCTCACCCCACCTCACTGTACGCAAATGATCTGTACTCCCTCCCACTGTTCGGCATTCCAAGCTCACCTGTTCCTTCTCAACCATGATAGTGAAAGTCTGACCCACCGTACGTTCTCTGTTCCTACGAACTAGCTGCCCGTCATAAGGTGAGATAGTCATCCATCCACTTCCCGTAAACGGATTGGCGGAAATAAGGGAAATGATGTCTAGCATAAGGAGATGCAGAATATGTTCTTCGAGAGCTGATAGAGAAGAAAAATGCATATTTTGTGGTAGATTGGCGAGAGAAGATGCGGGTGGGTAGGAGAGAATGGTGGCTTGGTAAACTGTTCCGATCGTTGGGGGAATAAAACTCGTATGGAGCTCAATTTTTAAAGCGGTGAGGTTGGATGGGAGGTGAATAACAATCGAGGTATGAAGAGGAGCTGTGAAAGAGTTCGCTAGTGCTTCGGTTGCGGAAGTAGTCGCCGAAGTGGCTAGAGAGGGGAGACTTGTAAGGTCGGGAGATGTTATAAAGTTTTGGATGTTGAAATTTAGTGTTGCAGCTGATAGGTTTTTTTCTAGGTCTTCTAGAAATGTTCGCGCAGCTCGGACATCAGAGCGATGCCGCAAGATTTCAAGGATGGGCTTGATTATTGGATAGATTGGTCGCGGAGGCTTAGTGCCCCTTATCGGTGGTGGTGGTTGTGAGCGCTGCACCAACCTTTGGTGGTGTGCATGAGACAATAGAATTCGGAGGGATGTCACAACAGACTTGAGAACGATGTCGTCTCCTTGGGGTATCTCGCGACTCGCACTAGATAATTCCAATTGCGATACTGCAAGATCTGTGTCACCAAGAGACACCAGATCGATCTCTATCTGTTTTTCTGCCTCATAAGGCAATATGATAGCATCACCGACGCATCGTACTCCTTGATTGACAAGGTTGCGTGCTTCTCGGTTAAGCTCGTGGTGCAGTTCCTCGTCAAAGATGCTATTCCGAGCTTGTAATATTAATTTTGCAATAGCCATGTCGTCAGTGTTCGCAACATCGACCCTCTCATCCATGGCAGTTGGCACCCCGCTATTTAATAATCGTACCCGAAGCCTTCGACTTCGAGATCTAACACCACGGTCAGGCTGGACATTGCCCTCTTCGTCGCGTCGTAAAGCTGCTAAACCCCGGTCTCGGAAGTCAGAGTATGCTAAATTAACGATCAGCCTAAAAGAATCTCGAGTCTTCCAATCGTGGTCTTACCTTCGGCGAAGCCGTAACGAACTCCAAGAGTGTGCTTTTCCCTTGGCAACCGACACAAAGACCAGCCCTCTTCTTTGATTGCTAAGACCTGTTCCCAATATTTAGCCTCGAGCTCCATCTCTTGCTCTAGCCTTGTTGCGGATTTCAAGAGCGAGTCCGCTGTATTGCCTAGGGATTGCATTTTCCAACCAATGGAGACCATCTCATCATCGCGCTTGTCCTCATCAGATAGCTGTGGTACCTGCATAGTTTCCGCTCCTAGTGAGCCTATCGGTAAATTCTGCTTTATGTATGGAGACAGTGTAAGTTGAGCTTGGACTGGGGTATGCTTGGAAAGCAACAGCGAAATAAGGTCGAGGGTCATCGCACTTTCCGTCTGGGCGAGTCTGAAGTCATCATGAGCTTTTAGCATGTAGGAGCCCGAGTAAGCGTCTCACGCGACTTGTTTCAAGATATCCAATCTTGCAGCAGCCAGCTGTTCACTCTGAGATTTGGCATCCTGGCCTGTCTCCACCGTTTCACCAGCAGATTGCTCGTCAACGATGCTCTCGCCGGCTTCAGCAGCTCGAGCTTCCTCGATAAGGCTTTCCTCTGTGACATCACGGAAGGAGCCTCGCTGCTCGTTGATCCGCGATATTAGGAGTGGTAGTGAGTCTTTTGTGTCGGAAGAGGGCCAAGATTTCAAGGAGAGTAAAAGGTCTTCCGACATTGTGGCATCCAGTGCAGCAATCGCGTTCGTCGAAGCCAGAACTCCCTATGTGACAATTCCAGGACCGATCAGGTTGAATTCCGAATGTTTGTAAAACTGTGCCTTGCAGAGACTAAAATCGGGATCACAAGCGGGCGGCATCGGGCCCTTCAGTAGCTTTAGATCCTTATCGATAAGCCGCAGCTACTTTTACTTTTTTGGCCCCCATTGCTACATTTCCATGACCTACAAAAGCAACTCTCTAATATCACTGTACCTTTGACCGATTCCTGCATACTTGCTCTTGTTGCTCATAATAATCTCTGTGCATCTTGATAGCTCCTGGCTATGGCGCCCCTACCTTTACCTGGTAAAAAAAGGCGGATCGGGGTTCTCACTAGCGGTGGAGATGCCCCTGGTATGAGCGGTGCCGTACGTGCCATCGTCAGAACCACCATTGCTAAAGGTTGTGAATCCTATGGGATATATGAGGGCTACGAAGGGCTTGTACAGGGTGGGAGCCTCATTAAACAGATGCAGTGGGACGATGTACGAGGATGGTTGTCAGAGGGAGGGACCTTGATCGGTACGGCCAGGTGTAAGGCTTTTACAGAACGAGCAGGAAGGCTACGAGCTGCGAAGAACATGGTGCTCAGAGGAATTGACGCGCTTATCATAATCGGGGGTGATGGAAGCTTGACAGGAGCGGATATACTTCGGCGCGAGTGGCCCGGATTGATCGAGGAGCTCGTACAAAAGGAAGAAATTACGGCAAAGCAAGTAGATCCCTTCAAGTACCTAAATATCGTTGGTCTTGTAGGGTCAATTGACAACGACATGTCGCTCACCGATGCCACCATTGGCTGCTACTCATCCCTAAGTCGAATAAGTGAGGCTGTGGATTATATCGACGCCACAGCACTCTCGCATCAGCGTGCTTTTGTCATAGAAGTCATGGGACGACATTGCGGTTGGCTTGCCTTGATGGCAGGAGTCAGTTCCGGGGCGGATTTTGTGTTCATCCCCGAGAACCCACCTCCTGGGGACTGGGAGGCTAAGATGTGTGACATAATATCTAAGGTTCTTTGAGCTACGGTGTCTATCAGAAATATTACTAATGCGTGAACAGCACCGTAAGCTTGGAAAGCGAAAAACGATTGTCATTGTGGCAGAAGGGGCACTTGATCTCGATCTGAACAAGATAACCCCAACTAAGGTCAAAGATCTCCTTTCAAACAAGCTATCACTTGATACACGAATTACTACTCTTGGACACGTCCAAAGGGGCGGCAATGCCTGTGCCTACGACCGAACACTGTCCACGTTGCAAGGTGTGGAAGCCGTCAATGCTGTGCTCGATGCAACGCCTGAAACTCCAACTCCTATTATTGCGATCATAGAGAACAAAATCAGCCGAAAATCTCTTCAAGAGTCGGTAAGAGCTACTCACGAGGTTGCAGAAGCAATTCATGCAAAGCAGTTTGAGCGTGCTATGAATCTTCGAGGTGCCGAATTCGCAGAATACCACAATGCGTACATGATTACAACGGCTACCGACCAATCAGACCTTCGGTTACCTAATGAGAAGGTACTTTTTCCCTAGTGTTTCAGGCACCATCAATCTTTCTAATTTTGTGCAGCATATGCGCATTGCTATTGTACATGTCGGTGCCCCTGCCGGTGGAATGAACCCAGCTACGCGAGCAGCAGTTGCATACTGCTTAGCACGAGGGCATACCCCTATAGCTATACACAACGGCTTCTCTGGTCTCTGCCGACATCACGCAGACGAGCCGATAGGGTCTGTACGTGAAGTCAGCTGGCTGGATGTAGAAGGCTGGATGAGCAAAGGCGGGTCCGAGATTGGGACTAACCGTACGTTGCCTTCTGACGATATGGCCAAAACCGCCGAATGCTTCAAGATATACAAATTCGATGCCTTATTCTTCATTGGTGGTTTCGAAGCTTTCACGGCACTTAGCGAACTTCGAAAAGCACGAGCAGACTACCCAGCGTTCCGTATACCCATGGTGCTTCTTCCAGCAACCATTAGTAACAACGTCCCTGGAACAGAGTACTCACTAGGCAGCGATACCTGTTTGAATGCTCTTGTGTCATATTGTGACACCATCAAACAATCAGCATCGTCATCTCGGCGCCGTGTCTTCGTGGTTGAAACTCAAGGCGGGCGCTCAGGTTATATCGCTACAATGGCAGGTCTTTCCATTGGCGCTTTTGCCGTGTATACACCTGAAGAGGGTATCAACATCAAGATGCTAGCACGAGACATCGAGCACCTTCGAACAAGGTTTGCCAAGGACAAAGGCCAGAATCGCGCGGGGAAATTAATCCTCAGAAACGAGCATGCTTCAAAGACATATACCACACAGGTCATCGCTGACATGATCCGCGAGGAAGCAAATGAACGGTTTGAGTCAAGGATGGCTATCCCAGGTCACTTTCAACAGGGAGGAACCCCATCCCCAATGGACCGCGTCCGAGCAGTGCGGTTGGCAGTCAAGTGTATCCAGTTTATTGAAGACTACGCTGGGAAGTCGAGGGATGAAATCGCTAGAGATGATATGAGCATGGCGGTCATAGGGATCAAGGGGGCGAAGGTAGTGTTTGGCCCAATGATACGACTGGAGAAAGAGGAGACGAATTGGAAGGATCGACGGCCGAGAGAAGAATCTTGGTTACAGCTTAAGAAAGTTGTGGACACATTGAGTGGTCGGCCACAGGCAGAAGACTGCTGCGAAGGATGCGGAAGAGTCAATTGAGGCTCCTATCATCATACCCAACCCGAGGATGCGAAGGAGCAATACTGCCGTAAAGGCAGGTAGACGAAATTATGAGCATGATTAGATCCTAAAGACAGGGCCCACAAAGCCATAATCATGAATGGATAAGCCCTTAGACCCAGCAGTCCTAGAACAGACTTTATATGATACCTATAGGCAATGAGCGTAGTCTGGAACACTTAAGGTGTAAGTGTACACACAGCAAAGCTGTGCGCTGATGCATTCGTAGTCGTTTGGTGAGATACGCTCATTGGATTGGTTGGGAAGGTTGAAAGATCTGCGGGAAGGCTGAGAGCAAACTGCTGTGGCACGGTCTCCATATACTTAATATTCACCATCTCACATTTTCCTCTTTTCCTCTCCTGAACTTCTGTCGCTCGTTTTCTACTGTACATTAATACGACGGTGCTCGCTTTTCGTTCGCAACTTGTGTTATGTTTGTACAAGACGCATAGCTCTTTCATGTAGCTTCTTTGTTCACTGTACCACAACATGGAATATGATAGCGCCACTTCGAACGCCCCGAGACGTACACCTACATCACGATACAAGCTTCCAAAGCTCGATGCGTCTCTCTCAAATTCTCTCACCGCCGGCACGTCTATACCTCCTCCTCCGCCCACTCCACCACCTAAAGATGCGCCATCTATGATCATCGAAAAGATCAATATTCCAACACCACAGCCCGATTCGCCCTCTGACTATCGTCCCTCCACTGCGACCACAATGCCCGGTGCGTTTCCCACCTCGCCAATGGATTCTCCTATCGATAGGCCCCAGACTCCGTCAACCCGGCCACGAACAGAGAACAATCCTCCGGTTGCGTTAGGCTATCCTCTACCTTCTACACCCTCCACCACCTCGTCTAGAAGGCCTGGCAGCATAAGTAGATTGTTCAGGCCGCTTAGTCGCTTCTACGGTAGCCCCTCCGAATCTAACAACACCTCTCCCTCCAGCCTTCGCCCATCTTCGCCGGGTGGCTCCAGCATGGGATCCTTCGCTAGACCAAGCCTGAATCACAAGAAGAGTGGTAGCTTCTGGGATAGAAGGAAGAGCTCTTTGGGTATGAAGATTGAGGGAGCGGGGCAAAATGAATTCTCCAGTCCAGAGATGAATGGGAGTCACACCGTTGTCGAGGAAGAGGTTGAGAGGAGCTCACCAGCTTTGGGTGAAGCTGATGTGAGGCCAAGGCTCAACAAGAAAAAGAGTGGCACGCTCTGGGGGAGAAGGAAAAGCTCGTTTAGAATACCTTTAGAGGAGGCCCCCCAAGACACGTTCTCGGATCAGCGCACCAACGGTAGTGTGACTGTGGTGGAAGATCATCCGGACACTACGACATCTGAGGTGAGTAACCAACAGGACGAGAGACCCCGGAGTCCGCCCCCAAAACTGCCGGAAGTAGAGGAGATCTATGATGGAGGCTCTTTGGGAGCGGAAGACATGTTCAAGAACATAGGCTAAGGGCTTGAGTACTGGATTGGCTCTATACTGGATATTGATAGGGGGAAAAGCATTGTCAAAGTCGGTCGATAGTTCTTGGGACCAGAAAACTCGTGTTGATCACGAGTGCTGCAGACCTCGTGGAGAATATCATACGCATTTGGGGACTGGGTTAATCACGAACTTCCCTGCCTTCTCTTGTTGAATTGTCTCTCTCCCGATCGATCCACGTCGCGTGGTTTCCTAGTGGCAAGTCTGCAACGCTTCTGACTATGCGGGACTCGACAACCGAGCTTTCACTGTCTTACTGTTCGTCTCATATTTCTCTCTTATTATACATTACGGGTCATGTCGCTTCTTGGTCAACAGTGGATTACAAGATGCACTGAATCTTGGAGCATGCCTCTCCAACCACATATCAAACACCACTTTGGTTCGAGCGCTCCGCAGCCATCAGATCAAAGTCCTTCTTTGCCGTCCACTCACTAACCATAACCCATCACCCCTCCTCTCCCTACCTACATCCATCAACCACTCCGTAACCGTCTCATAAGTGCAAAGTTTATAAAATTCTCAAACGCATTATTTGGCGCAACCGTGGATCCTATTCTTCATTGTGTCACGATACCCAGATTTTTCTTCCTTCTCTCATTCATGAGGTAAAATAACCCCAACGCCCGAATGGAAAGTTCAGGGACTAGACTTGCCCAATCTAACTACTATTCACCCATCCTTCTATACAAACTATCGTTCCCTCAATACCTTTCCCACACCACCCTCACTGTCATACACCCTTCTACTACCCCATCAACTAACCACATCGTTCCCACGCTTTCCAATCCCCTATGTTTCTCCGACTCAAATATCTCTCAGAATCTCACTCGACTCAATCGATGCTCTGATGACTTTTTCCCGGAACATTTCCCCTTTCGCACTAGACCACTTTACAACATCTTGGGCTTGGAAGTCGTAAATGAGGCATGATGAGAAGCTGAACGTCTGGGGATATGTATAGTTACAAGGAAGTAAATGACTATACCAGCGAACGCTCTAGCTATTGCAAATATCCAACCGCTTCTGTAGAAATATTAAAGATCCAGGTCCCTGTAGGATAGGGCGTGCTGGTGGTTGGGGGGTGTTCGAATTAATTGGAGAGGTACTATGGAGCAAAAAGCTGATGAAATAGGCACTCGTACGGCAACCTTCTACGTGATGCAATTCGCAACTCGAAAACTCGCTGCAGCCCTTGACAGAATATCCTGGAAAGCGGAGGGCGGCATTTGATAATTCCCTTTGTCTGGTAGATTTTAGATTCGCGGGTTTTAGAGGGTGCGTGCTCTTTCTACGTCTTCTTCGAATCTTCTCTCGCCTCGGGCGGCTCTTAGGGAACATGGGACATGATTCGGAAAGATTGACGGTATAGTTTGGTGATGGTTTTCTGTTGTTCTTCCCACCTTGAGAGAATCATGTCTTAAAACCCTCTTTTGAACACCGAATCAAGAACTCTTTCTAGCGCTTTATCCTATTGTTCTACGAGAGACCGTGTTTCGAAACCTTGTTCAAGACTGAGTCAACAAGCCATTGTAGCACTACTGTGTTCCTCTGCTAGTCTCACGAAGGTGTGTTTCAGCATCTGGCTCCCTGGGTTTCTCGGAGTATCGCCAGGCGTGCAAAATGCTATATAGCGGGTCCCTTCCTCTATGTCAATTCGTAATATATCACAACCAACACCACATCCACCTACCTTATAACCCAAAACCCATATTTAACACCACCACCTACAACCCCAACCATAGCCTCAAACCCTAGCCCCCGTCTATCCTTCCAACCACTCATCCAACAACCATGCCCCTATCTATCATCACCACACTGGTTCTATTCATAGCACTAGCCGCAACACTGACCCTCACTGTGCTACTATTCGGGTGTCTCCTCTCTCGGCACCGTGTGAGAATCGAGAGCAGGCGAGAGGGAGATTTGCAGGATGTTGAAGGTTCGCAAGGAGAAGTGGGAGGTCAAAACGAGGAAGAGAGGCAGAGACAGAGTGAAGACCACCGGCAAAGCGAAGTGCGTGCCCCGATGCGAGAAGAGCAGAGCGAAGGCCGTTCCAGAAGGGAGGGAATGTCTCAGAGCCAGATATCTACCCAGAATCAGACATCTGCAAACACTCAGGCACAAACTAGCATAAACGACAATTCAGCAACCCCGCAGCCAGAACCCACATCACCTAGCAATCCAATTTACGTACTCCCACAACGGCGACCTGGTTTTCGCACAGATTACGGTTCTGCTAAAAGCTGGTGGAGGCGTTGACGGTGGAGAGGAGGGGTGGTTTGGTTGTGTAGATGTGATCAGAAAATCCGATTTTTGCAGTCTTGCATTGGGTTTTGAAGTTTTGATTTGGCGGCTGAATAGGAGGGGAAAAGGCACGTAATAGAACTATCGATTTGAGGGGGTTTTCGAGAAGTGTAATGGATTAACCTAAATATAAGACTCTGTGCTAGTTTTGGTAGATAAAACTGGCCAGGTGTGACGATTGGGCTTCCACAGACTGCAATTAAGATCCAGGAATTGGCGTCTTTTGTCTCGGTTGTGAAGAGAGAAGGACCAGAAGTGTTAATGTAGACAGGATAGAAATTGTAAGATGAACAACAGGATGACGGGGACGTCGGTTCGAGAGATTTGGAACGGAAAGACTGTATAGTGAAACTTTTTTAGTAGGAATTAACGACGTCCTGTAAAGCGACTTACCAGCTAGTCGTATGGCGATATTTAAGCGTAAGAGTCCTATAGTGTAAGGAGATTCTCAAATAGTTAGATCAGCACATAGTCAAATCGTTGCATTGATAAGAGTAGTAAATTGTTGGAGGCTAGACGCCTGTCCAGTACTGCACCTCGACACCGCCCTCCTAAAATGTCCACCTCCCTGTACCCCCTAATCCACCCACGACCCATGCATCTCCGTCATATGTCCATACACTTCAGACTCCGACGCAAAAGCCGCCAGGCAAACCCAGCAAAACGGCGTCTTGCATATCCCACACCGCACCTTGTTGCAACCATCCTTCTCAATCGACACCCCGCACTTGGGGCATTGCTTTACCCCATGCGCCCGCTTCCACTCCTCCAATTGGCGCATGTCCTTTTCGACGAAGCGTTGGTGCTCCTCGCAGGTCTTGTCATCGTGGACGGCGTCGTGGCAGGAGGCGCAGATGGAGTGGAGGCATTGGGGGCAGTCGAAGGTGCCTGAGGAGGGGCGGTAGATTTCTTCGCAGTCGGGCATGGGACAGTGCCGGAGGGAGTTTTGCTTGACGTAGGCGGACAGAGAGGCTTCGATGAGGGTTCCATATGCTGAGGTGGAAAGGACGGCTTTCAGGTCAGGAAGGCCGATTTTCTTGGAGCATTTGCCTTGACTTCCAAGACATTGGATTGGGAAGTCGTCCGCGTGAGTACACTGGCTTTCGAGACATTCGGTACAGTACCAGTGGCCACAGGCTAATTGGTAGGGGTCCACTACGTCGGTGAGGCACACGGGACAGTTGATGTTGATGACGTCTCTATCCACAATGTTAGTACCAGCTACTCTATGATTTTCGAGAATGTATCCTGCGTTTTCTATGTCGCATTGTGAGCCTTTGATGACTAGTCTAGCATTCTTAATGTTGAGGCGAGCCTTCTGTTTGCCCAGGGTAAAAACAATTTCACGGAAGCCTCCTTCTAGTGCAGCAATCTGGTCTTCGTAGCACATGATGTGAAATTGTGTTGTTTGCGGTATAGATCTCACTTTCGTAAGTAAATCTTCCTCCATAAGCTCGACTGCTTCGTGGCAACCATAGAGTGCAAGCGTTGACTTCCCTAGATCCCGGCGGATATACCCTTTGTGCCTTTCGTAAAGCTCGGTAAGATACTGTAGTCCTGCATGCGTTGCAAAATACTTGTCCCAAATTATGGTTTCTCCGTCCATGGCAATATAGCCGCGTAATACAGTCCCAATCTCGCTTTTTACACAGGCCACCGAGTCGCTCTCTTCTCCATAGACACCAACTGTAACCATGTTCGGCTGTGTTGATTTATGTGAGAACAATCTGACGTAATCCTCTTGTTCTGCCAAATAGTCGTCATATCCCATCAGTACCGTATCAACAGCGCGATAGATGGGCCTTGGAACTTCGAATTCAACGACTCGATTAGGCACAACATACAGCCTAAAGTCTGGGAGCAAAGGTACCAATTGGCTATCGTATTGCTTCACAGCTGTACGTGCATCTTTGGCAAATCGATAGAAAACTTGAACCCTCACATTGGGACTGTCCTCGTCGGAATCCAGTTTCCAGGCATCCAGAGGTCCTATCTCTTCAAACCAGCACTTAATACATTCTTCGGCACTGGAAGGTGATACTAGATGCGATGGCACTTCAAATTTAAATTCAAGTGGCTGGCAGGAATCAGGGATATTCTGTCTGATTGTTTGCTGGGTCGTGAGCACATTCAAATTCGTCAAATGCACCCATATTTTTCTATTGATCGTATTTTCAATGTCAGGTTGAGCCTCACGTGGCCCTATAGTCGATTGTAACTTTCGTCCGTCAATTCGTAAGCCGAGTTTGCACAGCCTTGAGCGGGCTTTTTGTGCTCTAAAAGGATTCTTGAATTTCAGCCAGGCAGAGCGTGTAGGTTTAGGCCACAGGCAGTGAACCGTTTTCGTTCGAATCTCACTTGGCCAGAATTCACATTTGGCTGGGACATGCACCACAGAGATATCCAGCTTAGGGGTTGATACGGAATGGGATACGTCCTTTATCATTCTTGTAAGACACGGGGCCAATTCTCGATCGCGCACCTTGACGTCCGCGGTGATAGACGAATCACTGCCGGTCCTAACTTTTATATCGGCTAAAGGAACCACCAGTCCTGCCCTGTGTATCTGAGCTTGAACGCTTTTGATAGTGCTTCCGGGCGGGAGACTTGATAATCGGACAGTAGAATAATCGGACGAGAGCTCTAGATCCAGGACCTCAGCACCAGACCCGAGCCTTACTATAGCGCCATTGAGATGATGAGTTTCAGCGAGGGGGCGGGGAATCGCGCTTCCGAAAACCTATCGCTGGTCAGATAAGGGCTCGATATTGGTGTATGCCTAAGACTTACATTTCTAGCGTTTCGGTTAATATAAGGCGAATGAGGCGCTTCTGATGACAATCCAGGTTCAAGAACGTGCTCAAACCTGCAATAGGAACCTTTGTTGCAGGAGCCACGGGCAAAATAACGGCACGGGATTTTGCTATATTGAGCCAATCCTGACTGCGCTGAATCCTGCTTCGCACAGGCCTGCTCGACGGAAGCACGCTGGGACCTTTGAGGAGCTGCGGCAGTGGGTCCTGCTGGTATTCTCCTCTCAGGACCAGGCTCTGCGTCAGAAGGTATCGGGCCATCGGCACAATGTTCGAGCTGGCAGCTATCGCCGTTCTTACAAAAACCAGAGGCATAAAACCGGCAGACAGGCTTGGGCTGGTGTACAAATGCTGAATCTGCATGGAGGATTGCCAAGTTACTCATGGCACCAAGTTGAGCAACATCATGCTTGTATGGACAAGTATCGCCACTTCTGCAATAGCCTGATCCAAAATACCAACATGTAATCCCCTTCTGCCCAGGGTACGCTGGTTCCATCATTTGTACAGGTGGTGGCAATGCGATATGGTTGGATTGCGTCGTTGTCGGTTGATCGTGGCTATTTGTGCAATTTTCACCAAAGACGCATCTACCCATCGCGAAGAACTTGCAGGCCGGCATAATTGAAAGTATATTGCTTAGCCAGAAGATTTGTCATCAATATCATATCAATTTGATAAGAATATGGACGGGGAGGACTGCTGGTGCGACATGGCTCTCTGGATGCCGGTATTGAGGGATTTGTGAATGGACGAAACCATGCCACAACACTCATATCCGGATCCAACGATGTTCCGCTCCTTCACACCCATTGTCTTGCTTGGTTTCCTGATGCCATGACATGTCAGGGTATAAATAATGTTGCAGACCCCTTTCACGGATTTTGCGGCCAGGCTTGGCATGTAAAATAATGAGTGCAGAACTAAACCAAAATGAGATTTCTCTAGCGAACTAAAAGACTTTGAGCAGATATTATGTATTCGCTTTACTATTCGCGTGGAGAACAAACAACAGCAATTAAATGATGAAAGAGAGAGAGCTTTTATGGTACTGACCTAAAAAGTATCAAGGCTTGAACTTCAGGCTCTGTGACAAGTACTTATACCTTTCACACCCCTGAACACTCCAGCAAGTGGCACGTCGTAATGCCCTTATATGACGACTTTGGCCGCTCGGGCGATTGAGCGGACATGCTCTTCAGTAAGCGTCGTTCAAAGATCAAATAGATCCTATGAGATATTTCTTCACAGACTCCTACCGTCATATCAAGTAGAAATTAGTGAATCACACAAGACAATGAGATCCTCCGATCGAACATGGGCTGCGAAATGCGTCCTACTTTATTGACCCGGCTCAGGCTTTGGGACAGATCCCCATCAGGATGAAATATGTCTTTGCTCACGGAATGGTCGAAAGAACATAGTTCTCTAAACTAAGCGCCACAATAATGCAGGAGAAAATTGGTGTGTTCTAGGTCGAAGACATTCCTCTTCCCTGGTAAGGAAGTCGACGAAGCACTATATCCTTTAACCATGCAAGGGAAATGGTGGAAGGTGTGGCAGTGAGTCCTCTTAGTTTGAAAAGCTGCTCGAGAATCGTGAGACACGCGCAAAAATCTGCCAGTGTATCCTCCAGCAAACCCAGGATGAGATTTGTGATTGTGCAAAAAGTTCTACAGCATTGGTGTTACCGTGGATCTCTTGAGAAGGAAAATGCACCGGGGCAGTGATCATTTGAGATATAGCGCTTACTGGTCATAAAGAAATAAACTGCTCAAAGGATTGATCCCTTTTTGTAGGACGAGTACCCATAACCCCCAGAAATGCTATGGCCTGAGGCACCATGAGCGGACAAGGTTAATATGTACGTCGAACCATAAGGCATGATTCCCACTCACGCGTTCGCAATCGCACAGTCCGAGCATCAGCCGCGATGCTGGAAGGATACGGTCGATAGAGTTGTGATCATGTCCTTTACAAGCCTCTAATATATAACCTTTACATATTGACTGGTGCGAATATAGCCCTTGATGTCTTGGAGTCAAGCGGCTCAGTCTGTTTTGGTTTTGTTGATTGCAGTACCCGTAGGAGCTACCGCCTTGGGGGTGCAGCTTACTGAGATTGAGATACCTGACTGTAATCCTACCTACCCCGCTTTCTTCTCTCTTAACTTACATAGGGCAGAGCATGTATAGATTGTGTTTTGATGGAACTACAGTAGGAAGCTACAAAGGGAGGAAGGAGGTGAAAACGCTGAATCTTCTAGCCCCAGCCCTATAAGGACGTGGAGCGGAGATTACTAATCACAGGGGTAACAGTACTGCTCCCTATTTCCAACAGAAAAATCGATCTGTACAAGCCTTACGGATGCACAGCCTTGTCATATACTCGTATTCTATCCATTAGATTAGGCAGACTATTTCTTTGAGCGCAATGGCCTCAATTGTCTCCGTACTTCTCTTTACCATTGGATTTGAGGTAGCGACGCAGTGCATCTGCAATTACACAACCTGTTCATACTGCAAAAGACTCCCACTCCGTTACGGCGATCCGAGGAGGCAATAGTCACTCCCGGCTGGATCATAGGTGCTCCTTCCTCCAGCTCCAGCAGAATAGTCCTCGTCGATGTTCAGCACGATATGCACAGGACAATTGTTGTCGAATACCGAGACCTACAGTCAAGCAGTTTCACCGCTGAGTAAAATTTCCATATGCGCTTGATCAACATACCGCATCTACTAGAACTCCTCTCATTGGTTACAGAAGGCCGACATCATTTCCGTTGCTCTACATCTGTGCCAGGTGGTAAAGAAGTTTATTCGCGCTTCAAACGGTGGAGATAGACATGGAAAGCCGCGAGAATTATCAAAAACCAAGTCAGATTGGCCAACAGGTCATACCACAGAGTCAAAATGCTTATTCGTCGAGCGGTTTTGACTTACTTGGGGTTATGATGCGGGTGGCAGCCAGACCCATGCCTCAAATCAACATTGGAGCTGTGGATATGTCGTGTGCAATTGTAGTCTCTGATGCAACTCAATACGATATGCCCATCATATATTGCTCTGATTAATTTGCGCGCATTACAGCCTATTCGAAACATGAAATACTGGGAAAGAACTGTCGCTTTTTGCAATCTCCTGATGGCAAAACTCAAGCGGGCATGAAACGGAAATATGTGGACGACCAAACTGTAATGCTAATCAAAAACATGATAACCGCGAGGAAAGAAGTCCAAGCAAGTCTCATAAACTACAGGAAGGGCGGACAACCATTTATGAATCTACTCACTCTCATACCTATCACATGGGTGGGCGAAGAAATCGAGTATTATGTCGGATTTGTAGTTGATATCGTAGAGGCACAGGCCTCGATTACCAGCAAGAATCCAGGTTTGCGGTCGTAAATGTCTCTTCGCTAACCATTTACTAATTTACGAGCAGACGGTTCTTACAAAATAGACTATCGCAGCCCCGGCCAAGACAAGGTCGAAGCACAGGACTCCCTCGATCATGTCATTGCCACGAAGCCTGAAAGACCTGCTTCTGAAGGACAATCTATTACCTCCGTTAGCGACAGCATTTTCCTAAGCACGACGTCGTTGTCTTCGCAATCGTCCTTTGAAGAAGCGACGGCAGCCATAGATCAGATATACGTCCTTTTGATCAAAGACTCACAAATCAATACCCTTTTCGAGGAAGCGACGAATGCTATGTCCTCAGATAGGTTTGAGCGCAACGTCGCGCGTCTGCTCAAAAAATACGTGTCAGATCTTCGTGTCGAAGCAGGAACCAATTTGGAGCGAGGTGCTTGTCGAATCATGAATCGACGGACCAATTACATCGCTTTTCAGATCACATCATACTATTTCTCTGACTCGAAGCAGATGCCAGAGATACACTTGGACGAATTAGCAGCTGCGAAGAAAGATCTTCTTGAACGTTTTCTAGAACAGCGTGGACCATTTCAGCCATTTATTGAAGCGAGTAGCGAGCAAGACAACTCAGACAATTCTGGATCCGAGGACGGCGAATATGCGTGGCCGAATATTCATCAAATGAGACATTTTTTGGTCCAGAGCACTGCGATGGAAAGACTCCGGAAAAGTCTGGAGCGTTTCTTACATCCTTCACAGGGCAGAGAGCACAGTACTCCCTTTGAAGAAACAGAAGATGAGCTTTCCACCAAGCAATCTGAACCTATGCAAAACCGAGATCGGTCCCGAGCCAGTGAAGAAGATTCCTATCGTATTCATAACGAGAACATATACACCACATGCCTTGACACGTCCGGTCTCCAGCATTCGCAGCGAGGGGCGAAAGCTGAACGCATCACTGGGGAGATTGAAGCCAATAGTATTTAACCTCAAGGAAGGCGTTTGTTAATAGAAGAAGCTAATCCCATCAATCATTCGCCAGATCCAGTGGGAAAAGGTTCTGACATTCTGAGATCTGCATTAACGCCAGCTTACTTTAGCTGGATCAATAGGACACACACTCATACATTTGATCTACACGCACTGGCTTTTCCAATTCTGCAACGCCTTTACGCATTGAATGAACGAATTTTTAGGCCAAAATTACCCTCGGGGTTCCGCCGGGTAGAGTGGACCCGCGACTGTGGACAGGCTATGTACTGGGACATCAAAGGCATATCTGCACGAAAAGCCGAAGAGCTTGCATCTTATTTCGATTGGAAGAACACAATGGCTGGAGACTCTTCAAGCAACCCACAACAAACTGGCAGCCTTTCTAGACCTCCACAAACTCACATAAATATAGTAAGCGGAACCGCTCACAAGCAATCGGCCGACGCTCAAGCAAATAAACCTGCTTCAAACCTCCGAAGCATTCTCACCTCACGAGCTAATCCGCCACAACCTGCGCTTGTTCCACGCTTTCTAGAACTCTGCGTCAACACCGGTCAATACAGTAGGACAGTTGGAGAAGCAAACATTACATGTATCGCAAGCGATGGCGAGCTCTTCTCCCTGATATCAGACGTATATTACAGAGAACGGGCCAAGAGGGGATTCTTCCAAGTGCAAACACCAAGATTCATGCGCGGAGTACTCGGAAAACGTCGATTTCAGTGGTCGTTCTTGAAACCGACCTCAATAATCTTTCGAAAGGTGACGAGCCCCGGTATCACTTACTCCTTTCCTGTACTACCATACACGAATCTAGCATTTTAGCACGTCCGGGAAACTGGGACTAATACAACCCAGTTCATGGTAGATGCCGGCTCGAGAATAGCCCTTTACGAACCTGGTCTCCCACCGCCCTCAGAAGTAGCCTCAAAGCGCTACCAGTACACCCCCTGCCCTCTCGATCCCGAGGAGCCCATGCCTTCCCACCTATTCTTCCATTTCTTCTACACACCCCCAAGATACCATAGTGATAGCGGGAAATGGATGCATCGCCTACCCAAGAAGCTTACCGAAAGTATTTTCAGTGCCACCGACCAGATTCCGGTGGGTTGGGGGATACATATATTGGAGACCCCCAATATGCACGTTATATCCACGATGGTGTTTGTGGGATTGGTCTTCTCAGGCTGCTTAAGTGTGATATGGGCTTGTCTGACAAGGGATGTGCAAGGCGCGTTTGGCATTGGCAGTTATTTCGCCACCGTTCAGGCAGCCTGGATGTCATCTATGTTTTTCAAATGGAGCCAAGAATAAATCTTGGCGACGAATAGTCAGGCCCCAACGATTTTGTAAAGCGTGTAAGTTTGGTGGGTTAGGGTTTGAGATTGCTGCCACGGTATGGCTCCCTCGAAGGTGAAATAGACCGACGTAGGAAATACCTACCGCATAAACTCCGCGTAAGAATGCATTTCTATACGATTTCTATTGTGTTGGACTCATTCAAGATCATATCTTATACATAAATATCTACGCCGCGCAACGGGTGGTGTTCGGGGTTAGGTGACGAGGCCTTCAACCCAACCCGGTAGGTGTAGTGGTAGGTTAGGTTCTGAGTGAGGGAACCCATGGGCAATTATATTTTATTAACAGGATAGGGGGGAGTATATATGGAGTAAAGCTGATGCTTTAGGGAGTCATGTAGGGAGCATGTTTGGTGCTTAATTAGGGAGCAAATATGTAGCATACGGTATACCTTTTCCACCCTCGTTTCTCCCCGCGGCTCACCCCGCCCCCTGCAGCCGCTACGTCAGAGATATCAATACCGCAGCTCTGAGTTTCTCTGCCTGCTTCGAACAAGTTTAATTTTTCTTCGTACGCCATGCCTCCATTACTACCTAACTACTCATCTCGGATCGCCTCCGGCCTTTGCAGGTGTTGCACAAATACCACCAAGCGCACCGCCCTCCGCCAACGCCGCTCCATCTCCACCTACGGCTACACCCAAGCCAAATCGCTTGTCTACTCCCAACATGGATCTCCCGCTGACGTTCTCTCGTAAGCTTATCTATTTCGATCCCGGCACGCGACAACCAAACCAGGCACCAAATTCCGCGCCCACGCCTGCCTACTATTACAAAACCCAAGAAATTACCAAGCTAATTAGCCAACCCCAGCCTCCACACCCATTCAATAGGCCCCCCTCACTCCACCCTCCTAACCCTCCGTAACCTCTCCGCTCCCCTCAACCCAGCAGATATAAACCAAATCCAAGGCACATACCCGACAAAACCCCCCTTCACCAACGCCCTCGGCACCCCCCAACCGTCCGCCGTCCCTGGAAACGAAGCCTGCTTCGAGGTCCTCAGCGCCGGCTCTTCCTGCAAAACCGTATCCAAGGGCGACTGGGTGATCCCGAAAGCGACAGGGCTAGGGACATGGCGCACACATTTACAGGTGGGAGAAGAGAAGGTGGTGAGGGTTGAGAAGGAGGGTTTGGATCGGAAGCAAGTTGCTACTGTGTCTGTGAATCCCGTAACAGCGTATCGGATGCTCAAGGATTTTGTATCTCTAAAAGAAGGGGATTGGTTTATTCAAAATGGCGCCAACTCCGGGGTCGGGAGAGCGGCAATACAACTAGGACGGATGTGGGGCCTGAAGAGCATCAACATAGTCCGAAAAAGAGAAGGCGAGGAAGGCGAGAAGATGCGCCGAGAACTAGAAGAGCTGGGCGCAGATATCGTGGTCAACGACGAGGAAATCACGGACTGCAGCTTCTCGGATAAAGTCAAAGAATGGACTAACAACGGCCGCGAAAAAACCCCCCTCGCCCTCAACTGCGTCGGCGGCGACGCCGCCATGGCCATGGCCAAAGTGCTCTCCCCCAGCGCGCACATGGTGACCTACGGCGCCATGAGCAAAAACCCTCTGCGGGTCGGCGCCAGCATGCTCATCTTCAAGGATCTCGTCTTCGACGGGTTTTGGGTCAGCCGGTGGAGCGACCAGCACCCGGAGGAGAAGAAGAGGACGGTAGATGAGATCTTGGGGATGATGAGGGAAGGGAGGTTTACGGATGTACCGATGGTGGAGGTGGCGTGGGGGTGGGAGACCGGGAGGGGGGAGTTGGTGGAGGCGGTGGAGGGGACGTTGGGGGGGTTTCGGAAGGGGAAGGGAGTTTTTGTTTTTGAGGATATGTGAGGGGTGGGGGTGGGGTGGTAGGTGAAATCCAGCAAGTATGTTCTTTGACTGTTAAGGCTGTACTTCCGATGGATTTAGCATGCCAACACCAAGTTCTATGGACATTGGGAACGGAATCTCAACAGTTGGTACAGCTCATAACCTCATCACGCAACGAAGCCCCGTATTTAGCAGAACCATCTGGGCTAACATATCCACGCTGACATTCAGGTGTGCTAAGCAAGATATGGCTCCATCGACAGGAATTCAAATAGCTCTTAGAGACATTCGGATGTTGACTAATGTATCGACTGTCGGGTCTTTCTGCCAAATGTCCAACTCGCCATGTGTGTTTAAACCGGTCTGAATCCTAGACCGCTTGACTATGCTTGGGAAACAGCTGTGCTCGAACCTTTAGAAGCGCCGATCGAACCTTTGGCAGCCTCTGGCTGTGCGGAGGTAGTCGATGCGTACTGCGACACTTGACTCATTCCTGATTCCAATGTTAAGAAACAGCCGCTTCGATCTAAGTTGTTGAAAGGATTGAGAGAGGTCTCCTCTCGGGACCCGTCCATTGATGGCAAAGCTTGCTATGGGCGTCTCTACTTCCGGGAAATGCATGGCTCGATGGTAGGTGGCTGCACAGGAAATATAGCTCCTGACCGCATCCCTTATGGGTCGAAAACTTGAATCTTGGTAGGGTAGTTGGCGTCTACATGCAACAAAAGCTGCACCTCAGCATGTACGTGTGCAGATTCTATGGACCTGTCTGTCTTGGAGGACGAGCCTTTGGTTTGCCGTCAATTGGGGGTTTAAGTCTCAGTTATGGAGGGTAGTATCGCCATGTGCATATGACTTTTTGGTATGTTTTGCAGAACTTGTAAACGTAGGTCATATGCAATGGAGACAACGTCGTGCCGCTGATCCGTTGGTAGGTTACAACCACAACCTTCGCAACACTGGTCTAAAAGATTGTTTCTGCTGCCGCTCCACTACCACAGTCTTCCATATAGCCATTGTACTCTAGCATCTGTCAATGTGTAGGAGTAGCTTCCAAGAACGGGGTCCGATCCTCGTTCAGCCAGGTGGAAAAGTAGTCAGCAAGTCTTTTCCACATTTTCATCCGTGGTAACGGTTAATTGGATTCCAGTTCCCGCCAGGACCTCGATTGAGAGCTGTAAGATCCGTGATATGTCATTGGTATCATCACCTCACCCCCCATTCTTGGCATTACATACCGCTGCTTCACCTGGATTCTCAACTAGGGCAGTGGCTACTAAATATGCCACCTCTTGGATGTCAACCATGCCGATTACCTTGCTATTTCCCTGTAATTTTTCCCTTGCTCCTCCTCGGGTAGATGATTTCGCATTGGTAGTCCGGGAGTGTCTTATCTCAGCAAGTCGATCCAAGAACGTCTCCTCCAAACTAGCCGCCCCACGAGTATCCAATGATTTCCGAGAGGCCACATTGCCTACCTACATCAAAGTCTCCCTCACGATCTAAGTAACTGCCAAGATACTTGCGTGAATTCTCAACCTTGTCAGGCATCTTCCTCGACCTCAACGCCGCCCTGAAGAATAGAAACGCAATGTCATAACCACACAAACTGAATGAAATCGACGAGATTACTCAATCGTGGCTTTGAGTAGTGTTCGTCAACGCTCAAACCCATGTTATTCTTCTCCTGCGCTAGAATAAGTTTGCGAGAAGTGTAGGACGACGGCGGGGCAAAGTTCAACAAAATGGACATGGAAGCATGGTGCATACATGGCAGGGAGCTCTCATACTTGGTATTCCCCCCGCCCAAAGATATCGACAATTCAATCAGCTTCTTCTGTCGCTTTCAGAAAATTCTAAAGGACGCAGATTTCTGAATTCAGACATTGGTGCATACTAGGTACAGAGAGGCTGGAGAACGCATGAGGATAGAGAGCGAAAACTCATGCGTTGCGGGCTCCTACATCGTTGCAGACGGAGCGAAGCATACACCAGTAGGGCCGAGTTTACGCATTCAGCAAGAATTCAAAGGACTGAGAGCTTACGTGGACGGGGAGTTTTCGAGGCGCTTGGAGGTGAACTAGAGTTCGCGCTCCTAGCGAGACCTCAAGGTACTTATATTGTCCCGTTAAAGGAGCTTGCTGTTTGATCTGGCATCAAGTTACACTAAATAACATTCAGCTATCGAATACATTTTCGATCTGGTATCGTCGCATTATAAAGCTATGTATCACCAACAATGCCACCACCCAAGCAGCGGCTAACGCCTTAGTGCTTGTACCTTGTCAGCTCTGGAGTACCAGGAGCAGGCGGGTCGGAGAACTTGGTCTGGACAAAGATCTTTTGGAGATTATCTGCTCTCTGGTCGAATTTCTTGTAGATAACATCCATATCTTCGATGGCGCAACGGTGGGAAAGCATCATCAAGGAGTCCAGAGATCCGTCTTGAATCATCTTCAATAACTTCTCCCAGTAAAGATGAACTGGTGCTTGGCCATTGCCGATCAGGCGAATGCCGCGCTCCATTAATGCTCCAATGTTGAAGTGGTTAGTCTAGAGTTTGTAGTTAGCTTGATCAATGATAGGGAGGATGGTTTTGCATTGGAGAAGCATACGAAGCCAACATAGACACCAGTGATACCGCAGCGACCGTAACTCTTGACCGAGGTGATCATCTCGTTGACAATCTCCGATGTATCTGTCTCCATCCCGAGCATCATCTCGAAATAGTGACCCCATCCCTTGGCATACTCACCAGCAACGCACTCGAGAGCAACGTCAGGACCACCATGTTCCATCTCCTTGAGCCTCGATGTGACCGAAGTTCCTCGAGGTAAATCAGTATAGTTGAGTGTTTCCACGTTAGGAATCTTCGATTTTACAAAGTCCAAACGCCAGGCAGCTGGGCCACCATCGATTATAATGACACGCTTGGCGCCGTTGATGAAACTCATGTGAGCACACATCTGTCCAATCGGTCCGGCTCCCCAGATAGCAACCACGTCACCTTCCTTGACTCCAGTATCAACCACGCAGTTCCACGAGGTTGATAGCACGTCGGAGAGGTAGAGGCCCTTCTCGTCAGGGACATCGTCCGGTAACTTCAATAGATTTACATCACCAAATGGTACACGGACATACTCGGCCTGTCCACCGGCAAAACCCCCTGTGAAGTGCGAGTACCCGAACATACCAGCTGTCCGTCCACCGTACATGGCGTTCTCAACGGTGTTCGAATTTGTCCGCTCACATTGGGACGAGAGCTTCTTCTTGCAGTACATGCAATCACCGCAGGCAATCTGGAAAGACGCAACGACACGATCACCGACATTCAGACCTTTGACAGCGGATCCCATAGATTCCACTTTGCCGCAGAACTCGTGTCCAAGAATATCACCTTTCTGCAGCTCGACAACAGTGCCTACGAACCATGATCAGGCGAATTCTCTGATCTTGGCGATGATGATTCTCTTACCGTGTAGCAAATGTAGGTCACTCCCACATATTGTGCTTCCGGTGACTTTTAGTATGACGTCGCGGTCTTCGACAACCTTTGGCTTTGGGGTTTCCACTGCACAGATGCAACCATTAGCTTGCCGATACTAATGTCATACTTTACCTAGTTGGAGTGTACCGACGAATCTGTACTTCATTCTTGCCCATCCAACACAGCGCCTTCATCTTTTCACCCGAAGGGTCACCGAATCTTTCACGGTCGCGGCCTGGATTGGTGATATCTTGCTCTGTGACAGCGTTATCCCCATGCCCTACGGCCTTCTCCACCAAGTTGGCGCTCTGTGACATAGCCATTGTGTGTGTTACTAAGGTGGTTTGTTCGAGTATTCGAGAAGTTTAAGTTGGCGCAAGCAGTCGTGCAAAGCTAAATAGTTCTTCAAGCTGTAAGGTGAAATAGAAGACCTACTTGACGGCATTTCTTAAGAGAAGGGGCAGTGGAAGGTAAAGAAACATGTAGCCGTACGTCATGACGATGTCATGTCGATGCCGTCATCGACGACGAAGGGTTCGCCAATTTGATCGATACTTTCTTTATCGTTGTATCCGAAAGTCTAGTTCAGTTTTCGGGTTTTAGCGAATTTGGCGGGGAAAACCCACAAATCAGCCTCAAATTTGGTGCAAATAAAGCAAATACCTAGATATCATTCTCACATTCTCAAAACACCTCAAAGCTTCATTTTTGAAGCTATACAAATCTCAGTCTCACACGAAAGCAATTCTGTTCTATCTATCATGTCTCAAGCTCTTATTCAGAATCTTAGAGATGAGATTCAGTTTCATCTAGCTTGTGATGATAGCACAACGTTCATACACAAAGTCACTCATGTTATCAGACAGCAGATCAATCATATGCATAAAAAACATCTTCATTTCAGCAATGTGACATCTACATTTGATACAATTGATAGATCGAGACTTTTGAGTGAATATCATGCTCAGAAGCTTCTTGACTTTCTCAATCAACAATTCATCATTTATCAGAATGACATGATTTGATTTCTGTACGATGAGTTTGACATTGTCATCAGTCAAAGCATGATCAGCAGACTGCTCAAAGAAGCTAGATACAGCAGAAAGATTGTTCAAAAAGTCATTGCTGAGCATGATGAAAAGCTTTGCAGCAAATGAAAATGATGACTTATAAGTTGAACATCTGATCAGCTAGTCTTTCTTGATGAAAGTGTTGCTTGTGAATGAATAGATAAATTCAACTTTTTTCTCTTCTCTACTCTTTTTAATCATGCTAATGCTTGTTCATTAACTGATTGAAAATATGACTGAGTCTTGATTGATTTATCTCTGCACATCATTCAAAGTTTAAAATGATTGAAAAGATGAAGCATTTTATCAACATTTTTCATTAATGAATACATTGCATGAAAGATGCATTATGACTTCATAATAAAAAAGATCTTTCTGAACTTCATGTGATTACAGATGCTTTTTATATGCAATTCTGAAGAAATAGAATTGCATTCAATGATGATCATGAATAATGTTAAAATTCATCAATCAACAAAACTTAATGAATTATATGAAAGTTTTAAAATGCATCTTGTCAAATTATCATTCTACTCATCTGACTATAATTTCATAGAAAACTCATTTTCAGTGTTGAAAGCTTGAATTAAAAGAAATGATCAGCTTGTTCAATGATATGATAAATTTAACAAGAAATTTAATGAATTTTTAAAAGTAGCAATTAAATCACAAAGAAAGTGAATTGATGATTCTGAAGCACTTTTTCATTTGACTGACATAGTTCATATATTCAAATGATATTTAAATATAAATAAACTCATTGTAGTTAAGCTCATCATGTTTTTTCACTATTTTTGAATAATTATTTAAAGTCTTTTTCATCTTTTTCATCTTCTTCATCTTTTTCAAACTTTCATCTTCAATCAATATTTGCAAGACTGAAATCTTGACTTGAAACTTTAAAACAAATTTTCAAGCTTAAGAATTATATAAATGACTTCATGTTTACATTGTTGAAGTACAAGCTTGCTAAGTTGATGTAAAAGATGTAAAGCATATTGTTGATGTATCTTTAATCATTGATTTAAATGACAATTTATCATTTGAATCAGAATCTCTAAAGTGAGCATACTTGCTGACATCACAAATCAGCTGTATATCAATGTCAGCAAATATGTTTAAGCTTTTTCAATGATTTTCATCATGCTCTTTTCAGCTTTGTATTGTTTGTAAATCATAATATTAAGCATTCAGCTCATTGAAAACGTGTCAAAAAGAACATACTTGAATGTTATTAACTTTAAAGACATATCAGAAAATATAATCATGAAAATTATCATTCTGAACAGAACTGCTAGAATGAACAAACAATGTATATTGATATCAATCGAGCATAAAAGAAGTTTCAATCTTCTCAAGCATCTTCAACTTATTGCAACTATTCATTTGCTTTTGTTGATTCTTTCTCTTTTGTTTAATTTTTCACTTTTCAATCTTTCTTTCTTCTTCAACTGTTGCTCTTTGTATCATCTGCAACATCAATACATCTGTTATGCTGATTAATTCATTGATGATCTGCAATGATTGTATAAAAGTAAACAACGATGTAATGATTGAAAAAGATGTTGAGAAAGAATTGACATGCTTGACTTGAAATCTCACTGTCATCAAAACTTCAATCAACATTCTTGAAAATTTAGTAAGTGATGCAAACTTATTGCTTCTATTGATTGTTTCTGATCAGCATATTATATGATCAGCAGTCAGTTGATGATGAATGTTTGACTTATTGATTCAACAGTACTTTTTCTTATTATGACAGTTTTTTTTGCAAATTCAACTCATCTGAATGTTGAGATCGTGTCTAGATCATTCAATCAAAGAGACTTGAGACTGATATGTATGTATTGTTCTTTAGAGATAACTATAACAAGACATTAAGAATACAGAAGAGAAAGAGTGCAAGCTCTTCTATAAATAATGACTTGAGACTGCGTTAGACTCGATACAGATGTGATGTAATAGATCAGATGTGTTTGTCTAAAAGAATGATGAAAGAAGTGAATGAAGAAAGTGCTGAACAACGAGAAGAAGTGCTGAGAATGACTCAAAGAGATGCGCTAGATTCAAACTAGACATAGCATCATGACTTGCTCTAATCAAATTGATTAAAGTTAGATCTGAATTCTGATCGATTCAGACATGTTCGTAACATTATCTCTCTTTTTCGAACATTCATGTTTGCATGAATAGAAAAGGAATAAAAGCAAAAAATTCATCGTGTTTTCAATTTAGTGCGACTTATTCGAATATAGCTTGTGAAATTCGTTCAGAACTTTCTTCAAGTCATCGAATTTCTCTTTATCGACATAGTATCATTCGTCGTCACGATCTATCTCGATTCATTTGATCTTGTATTGTAGTCTTTCTCTATATCGCCTGAAGTTCAATATATTGTCTACTTTTCAGTGCTTTTCATTCTCTTCAATGATCATCGATCTAGAGATCTCAGAATGTTGTTCTGATAGAAGATCGTTTGATGAAGTTCGTAGATACTTTGAGCTGAACACTGAATGTATATGCTTCATGCTTCTAGATAGCTGAAGACGATAGAAGGTTTCAACTTTGACTGTGATTGAATAGAGATCGAGCTGCTTGTCTTTCAAATCTTTGCATGATTTAGTGATTTTGATGTTTTCGAAGACTAATCAAACTTGATCATCTACTTCATAGATGACGTCTTGTTTATGCTTGTTCATCTGAGCTTCAGTGATCTGCTTGATCTTTTTCAATTGTTGATGATCGAAGATAAGAAGTTCGCTCATTCAAATGACAATGTCATCGATCTTTCTAGTCTCAATACGTTGACGAATCATTTCGTAATCAGTCGTATCTGAATCGAAACTCATTCGAAGATGAAAGTCTTTATTGAAGTAGAAAGAAATCATCGAGATAGTCGAGAATGTATTGAAATTGTCACTGAATTTCATCATTGAAAGTCATTTAGCTCAGTCATTCTGCATGTAATTGCAGTAGATTTGAAGTTCGCGTTCAACATCTTGATTAGCTCGTTTCGACTGATCATCGATCTCTGAATGATAAACTGTTGATAGATTGACTTTGATCTTCAGTCGTTTACAAAGACTTTGTCACATGATCGATATGAACTGAAAGTCTCTATTCGAAACGATAGAACTGAGTAGATCATGAAGTCAATAGACGTTTCATAGCATGATTCATACTGTTTCTTTGATTGAGATGTCATCATCTTTTCAATGACAGAGAACATAGTGACGTTCTTTGAAGAGACGACATATGATCATGCAAATGACGTTATAGTTTTTTGATAGAAGTAGCTCAGTGATGAAGTTCATAGCTATATCTTGTCAACGCTGCTGAGAAATCAATAGAGGCTGAAGCAAATCATTTGTATCATCTCAAGATGCTTTGCTTCGTTGACAGGCATGACAGTTTCAAATGTATTGTTGAATAGTTGCTCGATGATCTGATCAATAGTAGAAGCGTTGAACTAGATCAATCATTCATCTAATGTCAGAGTGCAAGATTGATGATTAATCGTGAATCTTTTGAAGCAATTTCGTATGCATTTGTTTTGACATTCATAGTAGACTCTTTTTGAATAGAACGTTGTCAATGATTTGACAGTTCTTTAGCTTCATGTCATGAAGCTTTAGTTCATCTTTGTTCATAGCTTGTCGATACTCATTGCATAGTTCATTCTTCTGATTGACTAGGCGTACGCGTTGATAGAGATTAGTCTCGTATTCAGATTCGATTTCGAACTCAATCAATAGAACGTCTATTCGATTCGAAGTCAATATAGTCTGAAAACGATCATCTATGTCTTTAGCTGATTCAGAACTATCGATCATCGACATTCTAGTTAAAGCATCGACTTTGAAGTTTGTTTTGCCTGATCGAAAGATAATCTGAAAGTTAAACTTCAATAGAATATTCAGATAGTTCGCTTGTCGTCGAGTCAGCTGTTTGTTTTTCATAAAGATCTTCAAAGTCTGATGATCAGTAAACATCTGAATAGATAGCTCAGTATCTTCTAGTTCGAATCATCAGTGTTCGAAGCATTGAATGATAGCTAGCAATTTCTTGTCATAGATGTGATAATTGCATTCAGCTGAAATCATGCTCTTGCTATAGAAGACTATCGAGTGAAGCACACTCTCGTCATCGTACTGAGATAGTATGTCGTCTTTTACATAGTCGAATGCATCGATTTTCAAAATAGCTTGACGTTTGACATCGAAATGACGTAGAACTGAAGTCGAGCTGATCTGCTTCTTTAGATTGTCAAAGACTTCGACGCAGACTTCGTTTCAAACAAAAGACGTGTCTTTTCGAGTCAGCTGAGTGAATGACTTGACTAGTTTCGAAAAGTTCTTGATGAAGCGTCAATAGAAATTGACGAAGTCGACGAAGTCTTGTACCTCTTTTAGATTAGTAGATGTAGCTCAATTGACTATAGCTTTCACTTTGATAGAATTCATGCAAAGATCTTGTTCTGATACTATGATCTCTAAGAAGACTGTTTCTTCTACGTTGAATTCGCACTTTCGAATATCTATCTGCAGATCAGCGTTTCATAGACGATCTAGTATCATCTTGACATGTTGTCTATGCTTCTTTTGAATCTTGCTGTATATGAGAATGTCGTCTAAATAAGCTTGACAGAAGTCATTTAGAAAGTCTCATAGAACATCGTTCATATATTGCTGAAACGAGATCGAATCATTTGTTAATTCGAATGATAGAATCTTTGATTTGTACGCTTCTAGAGCGATAATGAAGATCGTATAGTTCTCACTATCGAAATGCATACGAAGTTTGTTGAAAGCGAAAATTATATTCAGTCGAGTCAGATGCTTGCAGTCAACAATTTTGTCAATCATCTCATCTATGAGCGATAGAGAGTAGCGATTTCTTTTGATAATGACATTGAGCTTTCGATAGTCGACGCAGAAGCAAAGATCATCATTGATCTTCAGAGCGAATAGAACGAGTGAGAAATATGAGATCTTGCTAGAAGTAATAAAATTCTTTGACAGATTTTCGTTCAGATATTCTTTGATCTTCTGAAGCTTGTAGAGTGACATTCAATAAGCTCGACATTTAGAAGAAGTGACATCGTTAGTGAGCTCTATCTTATGATCATATGAACGATGAGATGATAGCATATTGACTTGAGCTCGATCAAACACGTCGAGAAAATTCTGATATTTCAAAGATAGCTTGACTTTGATGTCTTCTAGATTTTGAGCTGATGCATCGATGAAAGCGACGTCTAGAACGTTCAGTTCGCATTGAGTGTTGTAAACTATTTTCCTATCAATATCTTTGATCGACATGACGAAAATCTCGATGCGATCCTTCTTTGATCGTTTAATCAGTGCATGAAAAGATGCAGCTTTCACACTGAACATAGAAAAGTTCTTTTTCGAAGCAGTAGAAGTGAATCGTTGAAGCACTTTAAGAGCTGAACGAATAAAAGAATTTGATGATCGTGATCATTTTGAGTATGAAGCTCTGACTGACATCGAAAAAACAGAAATGAGAGCTTCTAATTGATTTGAAAAAACGATGACATCGTTTTGCATATCTAGTAGTATTTCATTTTTGTTCATTCAGAGCTTTTCTAATATGACGTCATGATGATCTATATCAGCTATTAACATTGAAACAGTCAATTTCTTATGACTTTCGACTGTGAGATTGAGTAGAATTTTATGAATAATGATCTTCTTCGTCAGCTTTTCGTCATATTCTCTTATTAACTTCTCTTTAGCTAGTTGTATGAGTTGAATTTCGAGCTTCTGACATATTTGATCGACTAGCTTTGTATGAATCAAGATGTAGATCGTCGAGTCACTATCTATCAGAGATCGTAGCTTGAAGAATTCGCCTTGCGAGAATAGAGTGACATCGACTAGAAATGACTTTTCGAAGTAGTTCTCTTCGATAGATGAAATTTCGTCGATTAGATTGCACAAAGAAATGATCTCTATCTCTTCAATGACTCTGAAAGAGATGACTAGTTTTTTGAATCAGACTCTGAATCGAAGTTCAAAGAATGATCAAACTCGTCATCTAATGTGTTAATTCTGAAAGATCTATTCAAGCACTCTTTAGAAGTATGATCAGACTTATGACAAAGAAAGCAGTTTTCGATTAGTAAGTCATTTTCTTTGACGTTAGTCAAAACAGCGTCGCGTGATTTTGACTGATCAGTCATCTTCATTTCTATGATTCTACGAGTAGCTTTGACTGATTCTTCAGCGAAGATGATCTGTTTAGTTGTTTGAGCTTTGATCATTGCTTCTCTATTCTTGATCTCTCGAATAGCTCGTTGATCGTTATTCAATTGAATGAGATAGAAACGAATTTCTTTCAGAGTACTGAGTTGAATCAATTGAGTTACTCAAGCGAATCGAAGTCAAGAGTTTATTTTATTCTTTAGATCGACGATCAGCTGTTTTTCTTGATAGCTTAGATAGAAAAATAGTCGTTGAAATTGAGTATAAAACTCGCTGAATTTCTTCTGTTCTTGAATCAAGTTGTAGTAATCTCTACGAAAGTTGACTTCTTTATCTGAGTCATCGAACAACTGAGCTAGCTCTTTCAAAAGCTCATCGACGATCTTGTATGAGTTGAAACAGTCACGTTCGCGTCTTGACTGAGTGATCTCAGCTGCATCATCGAATAATCTGAAATGTACATAGCTCAGCTTAACTCGTTCACTTGAAAAGAGATTGACATTGATTTTCAGCTTGTTCTGAACTTTTTCATATCAGTTCTTTCAGATAGAGTTCTTTTCATCAGTGAACAACGAAGAATCGAGTATTTTCTGAAACCTAGAACGCTCAGAGTAGATTGATGATGACGAAGTAATCTCTCTAGCTTGTAGTCTAGCTTTCAGCTCTTCGCATCATTTCTTCAAAGCTTTCATGATCATAGAAGATGTTATGATTTCAGCGAATGAGTCGTTATCTTCGACAATGAAGAATGAAGCTTCGAAACGCTCTTTGAAGAGACGAGACATGAGAAAGAAGAGGTTGAATTGAACGAGTGTTTTTAAAAGAAAGAAATCGAGCAAAGAACGATGCTCGACAATAGAAGATGAAGTCGTTTTTGTTGTTTGATTTGAGAATTAATTGATTCTCTTGATCGATTTGATTCTCTAGCAATCAACGAAGATTCTTTATCGCTGATTCTATTAATCGAGATGAATGATGTGTACTTAATGAGCTGTAAGTCGTCTAGCAATTCAATCAGTCTTGCTGTTGATTCTATAGATTCTTTAGTGTTGTTCTGTCTTTCAATTGCGTCAATCATCAGATAAACGAATTTCTTTAGACTCGATCTGTCTGAACGAGTATATTGAACGAGTAATGAATATCTGTATCGTATGATAAACGGAATTCTTAATGTAATGTTGAGATCGTGCCTAAATCATTCAATCAAAGAGGCTCGAGACTGATATGTATGTATTGTTCTTTAGAGATAGCTATAACAAGACATTAAGAATACAGAAGAGAAAGAGTGCGAGCTCTTCTATAAATAATGGCTTGAGACTGCGCTAGACTCGATACAGATGTGATGTAATAGATCAGATGTGTTTGTCTAAAAGAATGATGAAAGAAATGAATGAAGAAAGTGCTGAACAACGAGAAGAAGTGCTGAAGATGACTCAAAGAAATGCGCTAGGTTCAAACTAGACATAGCGTCATGACTTGCTTTAATCAAATTGATTAGAATTAGATCTGAACTCTGATCGATTCAGACATGTTCATAACACTGAAGAACTTTCATTTGTTTTACAATGTTTGCACAAAGTCAATCATGCTCATTGACTTTCTTCTTCAGCTTCACTGTTTGAGTGAATGATATTTTCATCGCTGAAAGTTCAGCTACAAATGTTGAAGACGTGATATTAATCTTATTGTGATCAAAGATGAGTTTTAAATTAATGTTTACATTCTTTTTGTTTGTTGAGTACTTCTGTTGAATGTTCAAAGCTACTCTTTTTCAAAAATTATGCAATGTCAGAATCATTCACTCATTCTTTTTTATTAAATATCAGACAATGATGATTTTTATAAATATTAATACACACTTTAAATTAATGAAATCAACATGCTCAGAGCATTTATGCATCTGCTTTTGATGCAGATCTTGAAGATTGACGTTGTTTTCATCATTTATAGTAATTTGCAAAACATCATTGATGATGAGAGTGACTTCATACTTGATTGTTATGTTCATAAATGATCTGAGTGATTCTAGTGATAGCAATGACTTGTTACAAAGTGTGTCAACATTGAATAAAGTCTAGTCAATAAATTCTAGAGATTTCAATATGTGAACAAGAAACAATGATGTTTTGAATTGAAATATGCTGAAACATTTCATTTATTTGAGTTTTAGCAAATTGACTACTTCGTCTCTTTATTCGCTTTACTATAAATACAGCTTGAAACTGTCTTCTTTCTTCTGTATTTTTAGTTTTCTAGTTATAACTATCTTTATTGATCAAACATTCTATTCAGTTATGCATTATCTCGCTGCAGTGTGATTAAATTCTAGACATGATCTCAACATTAAACTAAGAATTTGTTAATTCTACAATACAAGTATCAATATTCATTCAAGATACTCATACAGATGAATTGAGTATAAAGAAATTTGTTTATCTGATGATCAATGACTTTGAAAGACAGAATAACATCAAAAAATCAATAGAATTAATGAGAACATATGATCATTGAATTGCTAGAGAATCTATTGCTCATTCAATAGCATCAATTCACTCAATCAATAAAATCAATGAAAACATATGATCATTGATTGCTAAAGAATTACAAACTCTTCTTTTCTTCTTAAAAAGCTTGTGAATCAGTTGAGTCAAAATAATTTGTATCATCAAATTTGATTCAACTTGATTCAAATTCAGATCAATTTAGTGAATCTGCTACAAAGATGTTATCAATGCAATGATTTATCTACTTTCATCATCTTATCTATCAGTGAATCTGATTTTACATTCACATGCAAATAATGAGTTTGCTACAATGACAAGTTGAAAGTTGATCTTTTCAATGAGCAAGTTGTTAGAAGTCAGCATAGAGCGAGTCATATGAATGTAATGTAACGAGTATATAAATGCTAAGAAAGAAAAGTATCTAGAAGAGAAGAATCGACTATCTATATGACTCAGAAGAACATAAGCTAACTCTGAATAGAATTGACTTTGAAACAACTTTATAGCCTAGTGACGAGCGATCAACGATAGTCAGAAACATAGTCATCAACATAGTCATTAACATAACTATCAACATAGATGTGTAGCTAGAATCATAACACAAGTCAACTAGTGAATCTGCTTCAATGACATTCTTCATCAATGCAATGATTTATCTACTTTTATCACTCAATTTATCAATGAATCAATGTATCTTGTGTTCACATGCAATTAGTGAGTCTGCTTTAATGATCATTTTATCTCATATAATGAGTCTGTTATAATAGACATTTGACGAGTTGATTTGAAAGATCAATAGAAAGATTGATAGAAAGATGAGCATCAAACTCTATGTTAATGCTATGAATTACATTACAAGTCATAGAAACATGATTTTTAAAGAGAAGAAAGTAATGTTATGAAGCATGTCAACATTGAATAAAGTTTAGTCAATAGACTTTAGAAATTTCAATATGTAAATGTTGCAATCGTGCACTTCAAATTAGTCTAACATAGATCATGTCAGACTATCATAGACTAGTATAAAGCTGAGATTGACACGCTAGCGATCTAGCGTGTCTTCATGAGTAAAACTCACGACGTGTTGCATCTTCTTTCTTCTTCAGCTTTGAACTTCTAGTTAGAATACACTCATATGATTCGCTTTATGCAGACTCATAACATTAGTTCAAAGCTCATTAATCTTGCTATTGATGTGTAGACGATATAAAAACAAGCTACATCATTCAAACTTGAATCAGAATTGAAATCAGAAAATTGAACTCAGAAGACTTGTTAGAAATCAAGAAATTTCTAGAACGAAACAGAAGAACATGAACATGTTGCTTTAGACTAATTCTTTACTGAGCTTGTCGTTAGAACAGAAGAACAGAAGAACATGAATGTGTTGTTCTAGAACTGAAATCAGAAATTTCAGTTGAATTTCGATCAGCAATTTTCTACTCACACAATGACTAGAAGCACAGAATTAGAATCAGAATCAATGAGCACAACTCATTATGAAACTTGAGATGCTGAAAGAGAATCACTTCTATCACAGAATTGAACAGCATCAGAAGAAGAAGACACGAATGCATCATCAAATATCAAAGAAGAGAACATGAACGCGTTGCTCTTTGATCACAAAATGATTAAGATCAGCATCAGCACTGAACTGAATGCTTGAATAAGCACTCATGAAGCAGATGATCTCGTTGTCTTTATCAAGTACATATGTCAACAGCATGACATTGAAATCAAGATTCACAATGACATGATTCAAATGTTGAATGACATCAACAAGATCAACATTGAATTGAAAGCTATCAACATCAAGTTGAAAGTTACGCAGACAATGTTGAACGTTGTTTGAATGCATTTATAGAAAGAGATGAAGAAAAAGAACATGATTATACATCATCTAGAAGCAACATCAAGTCAACTAAGCACTTTGATTTCAAAAGATTGATTCTTGAAGTTGATCAAGCTATCTGACTCATCTCTGTTCAAAGATTCAAGACAAAATGTGAATAATTGATTGTTTTGAATGCAAAACAAGCTGAAGACAAACAAAAATCATTTTTCTATTGAAGAAATGAAGATTGCATATGTGAAAAGTCGAGTCAGTGAAACAATAATCAAACACATAGCATTCAGAATGAGAAACATGATTACGAACTTGTTTCTTGAAGCAGAAGAGATATTGTCGATCATAAATAAAATGTATGACGATTTCAATCGACGTCACACGACTCAACGACAGTTCTTGAAGCTGTATCAAAACAAGATCTTCTTTCATGAATTTTGAATGAAATTTCAGAGACTTAGTATGAAACTAGAATACAATAACGAAACTCTACTAGATGATTTTCAGCATAAGATTAGCTCAGATCTTCAGCGAGTCACGATTAATGAACAAACTATGAATTTGAATGAATTCGTCGACATTTGCATGCAAGTCGATGTTCGATTGATGAAATTGAATGCTCGATCAATCTTCAAGATATCAACGACTCAAGTCGCTCGCTTTATCGCTAGCATTTTGACAACAATCACTACTGCAACTTCAGCTTCAATCTTTACATGAAAGAAACTCAGAATATTGAATGTTGATTCTGCTAGAGAGAAGTTGTTTAAAAAAGAACTCTGCTTCAAATGCAAGAAGTCAGAACATAAAGCATGTGACTGTCTTGAATCAGCTCAGATGCACGAAATCACAGCGAATTCAAAAAATGACTTACTTTCGTCAAAGTAGTGACTGAGAGCAATATACTTATATTCTGCTTCATCAGCATGTCTGATGACTCATTTGATTTCAAGTTGTTCACTGTTGACATCATCTTGAATAGTCTAGAAAAGAAGTTCAGATTTCTCACTCTGATAAATACTGAAGTCACTGACATGATTTTCATTGATGAATCTTTGATGTCAAAGCTATGTGAATGCTTTGATATTCAGTCAATATCGCTGTCAAAATCAAAGTTGATTCAATTGTATGATGAAATCTCTGATCGAAAGTCAATTACACACGCTTTGTATACATCGATCATGATACAAGAACACAAGAATGAAATGATGTCTTTATTGATAACTTGTCTAGATCAACATAAGATAATCATTGAAAATCTTTGATTGAAAAGAAATCAAATGTTGATAGATTCTGCAAACGATCGATTAATATCATCGTTGAAGATTCGAACATTGAAATCTGTTGTTTCAAAAGCAAGCAGTCAATCAGCATTTCACAGATCTGAATCAAACAAGATCTGCAAAATGAAACAAAAGAACTTGAACTTGATTGTTACATCAACGATCATCTTGAAGAGACTCATGAATCAGAAATCAGTGAATAGATTCATTGAATCTGCTCTCATAGCAAAGCAAAGCACTCAAGTTGATTTCGATCAACTTCGTTCATTTCAGTCAACTGAGACAAAGAAACTCATCAATATTGTCATGATCGAAGTCGCTGTGTATCGAACTCTAGTCAAGAATAAGAAGATCAAGATCTTCTTCTTGATCATTAGTGAAATCAACAAAGCACTTAACTCAGTTGAAGATTTCACGAAACTGAATGAAATGATCTCTGTCATGTCATTAAATGAACTGAAGAAGAAGCTTTCAATAGTTTATCACGACTTTCTGAATGTTTTTGATAGAGAAAAGATAACGCAGTTGTTCTCACATTGATCATATGATCATAAGATTGAATTAAAAGATGAGAGTCAGTCTTCTAGAAGTCGATTGTATTTCATGTTGAATCACAAGTTGCAGAAGATCAAGAAGTATCTAGAAGAGAACTTGAAGAAGAAGTTCATTACTTTCAGCAAAGCTCTCTTCGCTTCGTCAATACTATTTATCAAAAAGAAAGATGATAGTCTTTGCTTTTGCGTGAATTATTGAAAACTGAATGCTCTAATCAAAAGAGATCATTATTCAATACTCTTGATAGACGAAGTACTAGCTTGAATTCAAGACAGTAAGTATCTGACTCAACTCAACATTATCATCACGTTCAATAAACTGCGCATGAGTTTGAAAAGCGAGAATTTGACTACTTTTGTTACTTTTTTGATGTCTACAAGTATAAAGTAATGCTCTTTGAATTGATCAATGAACTTGCGTCTTTTCAGCACTATATCAACGATGTGTTGTTTGACTGTCTGCACAAGTTCTGTCAGACATACTTGAATGATATTCTCATCTATAGTAAGATCTTGAAAGAACATAGAACTCATGTGAAAGAAGTGCTAGACAAGCTTCGCGAAGTCGACTTGCAGATAGACATTGACAAGTGCAAATTCAAGATTCAGAAAATCTCGTTTCTTGAACTATTGATATTCATCAATGATCTGCGAATGAATTCTAGAAAAGTAGATGTGATTCGAAACTGAAAAGTGCTTCGATCGTTGACTCATGTGCAGATCTTCATTGACTTCTGCAACTTCTATCGACGATTCATAAAAAACTTCTCAAAGATCATTCAACTCATGATAAAGCTGACTTGAAAAAATCATCTTTTTGAATGAACAAAGATCTGTCAGATGATCTTTGAAGAACTAAAGCAGCAGATGACAACAGTTCTCGTTTTGAAGCATTTCAACTCGATCAGAAAAGCTATTCTGAAAATGAACTTCTTGAACTACGTGAACGACGAAGTATTGTCTCAGTATGACGATGAAAACATTCTACATTCAGTGATCTTTTACAGCAAGAACATGATTTTCACAGAATGCAACTACGAGATCTATGACAAGAAACTGCTGATCATTATTCGCTGCTTGAAGCATTGACGCTCTGAATTGAAATGTACAGATATTTCAATCAAGATCTTCATCAATCATCTGAATTTGAAGTACTTCATGATGATCAAAGAACTGATCAGACGACAAACTAAATGAGCTGAGAAGTTATTTGAATATAACTTCAAGATCATATATCAGTCGAGAAAACAGAATCTGAAAGTCGACGTGCTGATCAGAATGTCAGACGTCAAGTCAGTTGAAGCAAATGATGATCAAAAGTTATATCAGCATCAGATGCTATTGTCAGAAGACAGATTTGAACTGCAGTCAATAAAAGCTGATCAAGAAGATGATTAGAAAGCTGAGTAAGATCTGACTCAGATTTTGCTCAGATTTGACTCAGAATCTGACTCAGATTCGAAATATGAATCAAATGCTAATGAAAATTCGATCGCAGAGATGATTTCTATTCAGAATCAAATTATAGTTGAAAATCAAACGAATCAACTGTGCTTCAATATTCAAATAATCATGAAACAGAACAGAAGAACTTGTCAAGATATTAATCTAGACAATTGCAAAGTACTTGATGAAGTACTCTGAAAAGATGATAGACTATGAGTTTCTCAGTCAATGATCATTCAATTGATAAAAGAAGCATATGATCTTTCGATCAATAATTATTCTGACATGAATTGAACGTTGAACTTGCTGAGATGATCATATTGCTGATCAAAGATGAGAACAATGATCAAGCGCTACATTCAAAACTGTTACGTTTGTTGTAGATCAAAAGCATCGAGAGATCGAATCAATGAACTGCTGAAGTCATTGCTCATATCAGAGCAGCAATGACAAGATATATCATTAAACTTCATTATTGATCTATCAGAAAGTGATGAAAACAACGCGATTCTGACAGTCATAGATCGATTGTCTAAGAAACGACATTATATATTGTGTTGATCAGATGATAAAGAAATCTTCGCAGAACAAACAGTCAAACTACTGTTGATATGAGTCTTCAGAACTCATGAACTACTCAGATCAATAGTATTCAATCGTGATTCACAATTCATATCAATTATCTGAAAGTCTTTATATTTGAGACTTGACATCAAGATAAAACTATTCACAGACTATTATTTGCAGATCGATGATCAAACAGAAAGAGCGAATCAGAATGTGAAATGATATCTACGAAGCTACTACTCATATATGCAAGATGATTGATTCATCTGATTATTCATGATTGAATTCGTCGATAATAATGCTATTTCGTCGTCAATTGAACAGTCAACGTTCTTTCTTAATAAGAACTTTCATTCTCATATGAACTTTGATTCAAACTCAATTGAATATGAGATCACTTGAGCTAAAATTGAAGCAGACAAAGCAAAGAATATATTTGAACACATGAAATGATCACTAGCATTGATCACTAGCATTGATCAAACAAGTCTTGACAAGAGTCAGAGTCACAATGAAGAAACAGATTGACAAGCATCGAAAGAAAATGATTTACAAGATAGATGACATGATGTTTCTGAATTCTAGAAATATAATGATCTCATGATCATCAAAGAAGCTAAACGATAAAATGCTAAAACTCTTCAAGATTCTGATTGAGATTGAACATGTATATTGACTGAAACTATCATTGACTATGAAGATACATTTGAAGTTCGCATTAAATCTGCTGCAACTAGATTCAAAGAATTTTCTGAATGAACAATGAAATGAATCGTCTGACTCTATAGTGATTAACAACGAAGATGAATGAAAGATGAAGAACATACTGAACTTCAGACACTACAAATGAGATAAACGACTACAATATCATGTCAATTGAAAAGAATACAACGTCGATCTGCATTGATACAACGTCGATGAAAGTGAATTTGAAGAATGCTTGAAGATTGTAAACAACTTTCATGAACGATATTTGAACAAGTCAAGATAGAAATCAACTTAAGAAAGATTGATTGAACTGCAACAATGAGAACATTGTTAAATGAAGAAGAAAAGTAATGTTGCAATCGTGCACTTCAAGTTAATCTAACATAAATCATGTCAGACTATCATAGACTAGTATAAAGCTGAGATTGACACGCTAGCGATCTAGCGTGTCTTCGTGAGTAAAACTCATGACGTGTTGCATCTTCTTTCTTCTTCAGCTTTGAACTTCTATTTAGAATACACTCATATGATTCACTTTATGCAAACTCATAACAGTAAACAAGAAACAACAATGTTTCAAATTAAAATATGCGAAAACATTTCATTTATTTAAGTTTTAACAAATCAACTACTTTGCTTCTTTGTTTACTTTATTATAAATACAGCTCAAAACTGTCTTCTTTCTTCTGTATTCTTAGTTTTTTAGTTATAACTATCTTTATTGATCAAACATTTTATTCAACTATGCATTATCTCGCTGCAGTATGATTAGATTCTAAACATGATTTCAACATGACTTTGACTTCATTGATTTTTATCTTTTCATCAATGCAGTGAGCTTTGTAAATTGCTTTGAAGCTGCTTGAGTCTGAGACTGATTATTATTTAGATTTTTCTTATTCTCATTCTCATCTTCAAATCAATCAAGCTTCGCTGATGATGACATTGATGATGATACATATGCTCTTCAAGTGACAAGAGTAGCAGCAGTCTTAGTGACAAAAATGACAAGCTCACTCAAGATAAATGCATTTACATTAACAGCTTGAAAAATCTGAAAAGTTTTAAGAAAGTTAAGCTGAGAAATCTTGAAAGAATTAAGTCTGAACAAAGAAAGATCTTCTACATCTGAAAGCATCAAGAGTGAGAAAATCTCTGTCTCTGAAGAAAGTATAATAGAATTCTTAAATATGAAGATGATTTTGCATGTCTTAAAAGTCTTGAATGCATCTGTTAGAAATTGATCTAAAGCGAGTCATAGAGATGTTATTTAACTAATAGATAAATGCTAAGAAAGAAAAGTATCTACAGAAAAGAACTCGACTTATATGTGTGTTTCTCAGCTCTGTGCTAGACTCGATTGAGTTGACGTCTTACACATATGATGCAGAATCTTCATGACATCATCTATAAATCAGATTCTCGCTAGACTCGATTAGAATGAAATCAGGCGAAGACTAGATGAAGAATAGACGAAGGCTAGAATCGTAACATTACTCTCTTTCTTTGACTATTCATGTTCGCATGAATGTTATTTCTTAGTGCGCTTTTCTTGAATATTTGATATGAAAGTCATCAATCATCTCTTGAGCGTTCATAAACTCGTCGTCGTCAGCGTTATATCAGTTGAGATCGTTGTCATAGCTCTTTCATTTGACTTGATATTGAAGTCGTCTTCGATATCGTCGAAAGTTCAATATATCGTTGATTTCTCATTCATTTTCATCATTTATCACTATTGATCTCGAAGATTCATTCTTCTGATCAGACAAAGAGTCATTGACGACGAGACAAAGAAGTTCTGAATGAAATACATCATGTATACGCATAGTCTCAGATAATTTCAATTTATAGTATGAGTCAACAAGATTGATGATCTGAAAAGAATCAAGCATCTTGTCATTCAATTTTTTGAAGAGTCTCGCTGTAATGATGTTTCGTTCGTTCAGAAACATTTTTGATTCAATCTCATAATTGATCTTCTTTCTATGCTTGTTAGCTTGATTCATCATTTGTTTTCGTGTTTTGATCAGAGCTTCGCGAGCGAAGATCAGTGTCTTATTCATGTGATTGAATATATTTTCGATTCAAGCAATCTGCAGTCGTTCGCGAATGCTTTCATACTCGATGATGTCAGAGTCGAAGCTCATATGAGAATGAAAGTTCTTGTTCATGAAGAAGAAGATCAAGAAGATGACTGAGAACAAGACGTTATTGTCGACAAACTCAATCATGAGTAGTCACTTAGATCAGTCATTCTGCATATATGAACAGAAAGAACGAAGATATCGCTCGACATTCTGATTGACTTGTTCGCTTTGATCGTCGATCTGAGAGTGATAGACAATGAACAATCGAAGAGAAATGCTCAGTCGTTTGCAAAGAAACTTTCAAAGAATGAAGATGAATTGAGAATCTCGATTGAATACAATGAAGCTTGATAGATCATGAGTTCAATATACTCATTGAAGCAACATTTCAGCTGTCTTTTTGACTGTGATATTTTCATCATCAGTGATGCAAGAAATATAATGTCTTTCTTTCAACAATCTGCAGATGACAGTCAGAATAGCGTTGTAGTCGTACGAATCAGATAGATTGATAATGAAGTTCATGACTATGTTTTGTCATCGCTGTTCAGATATAGATAGAGATTGAAGCAAGTCATTTGATTTATTTCTTGATGTTTTTGAACATTGACATACATAGCAGTTTTGAATATATCGATCTATCGTTTTTCGCATAGACAATCAATAGTAGTTTCGTTTGATGATCTTCATCATTCGAAGAATATTGAGATGATCTATTGAGAATTGATCGTGCATCTCACGAATCAGATTCATTTGCAGAAGTTCATTGAACGAAATTCATAGCTGACTGTCTTTGTATAAGATTTCATTCTGAATTCAACAATTCTTCAGCTTGATGTCTTTGCATTGTGCTTCGTCTCTTGCTATTGCTTCGCGAAGTAGCGTACAATTCTCGTCGATCTCATTAATCTCAAGAATCTGTTTATAGATTGATTGATCATTATTCTTCTTTAGATCAGCGATCTTCATTCAATTCGATGTCAGAATAGTAGTTCTTTGATATTGAATGCGTTCATCGTCGAAATCTCTAGACACGAAGTCAGCTTGACGAGTTAATGCATCAATCTTAATGTTCTGTTTGTCAGATCGATACATTATCTTGAAGTTGAAGTCAGCTAACTTCTGAACTCAGCGCATCTGTCGTTGACTCAGCTTCTTATCTTTCATTAATGAGATGAGCGCTTGATGATTGATGAACATCTTGATAGAAATGTCGATCAGCTTCAGTTCAAATCATCAATGTTCAAAAGCTTGAATTATGATCAGCAGTTTCTTATCGTATATCTCGTAGTTGCATTCAGCAGAAGACATGTTCTTGCTATAGAAGACAATCGAATGTAGAACATCTTCGTCATCATATTGAGACAGAACTTCATCGTTGACGTAGTCAAATGAGTCGATTTCAAGAATAGCTTCATGAGTTTGATCAAAGTGACGTAGTATAAAAGTCTCGATCATACATCTCTTCATATGATCGAAGACGATCTGACAGACTTTATTTCATTCAAATATGATCTTCTTTTGAATGAGTCAAATCATTGAATGAACAATCTTTGAAAAGTTCTTGATGAAGCGTTGATAGAAGTTGCAGAAATCAATGAAGAATTGCATCTGAGTGAGATTATTGAGTGTAGATCATTTCACTACTGCTTGTATCTTTCGTGAGTTCATCTTCAGTTCTTCAATGAATATCAATAGTTCTAGAAAGATGATCTCTTGAACATGAAACTTGTATTTGTTTATGTTCATCTGTAGATCAGCTTCTCGTAGTCTATTCAAGATCAATCGTACATGTTGCTTGTGTTTCTTCAAGATCTTGCTGTAGATGATAATGTCATTTAGATAGATTTGACAAAACTGATGAAGATATTTGAACAGCACGTCGTTCATATAGTGTTGATAGAACGTTGATTCGTTGATTAATTCAAAGAGCATTACATGATATTTGTATGAATCAAAGAAAGTGATAAAGATAGTCAAATTTTCGCTACCTGAGTGCATTCGCAGTTTATTGAACGTGACAATGATGTTCAATCAAGTCAGATATTTGCTTTCTTGTATTCAAGCGAGAATCTCGTCGATCAATGACAAAGAATAGCGATTTCGTTTGATCAAAGCATTGAGCTTTCTATAATCAACGCAGAAACACAGACTATCGTCTTTCTTTTCGACGAACAAGATGAGCGAGACGTATGAAGCGAAGCTAGAGAAAATGAATTCTTTGTTCAGATGTTTGATCAGATACTTCTTTATCTTCTGAAGCTTGTGATTGAACATCTGATACAGTCTGCTTCAAGAAAGCATTCTCTCGTCGATCAACTCAATCTTGTGATCGTAGAAATGATGAGATGATAGCTGATCAATCATTGTTCGATCGAACACGTCTAGATAGTCATGATATTCAGAGAGAAGCTTGACTTTGACTTGCTTGAGAATCTTGACGTGTGAAAGCTCATGTAGATTCACTTCTTCAGACTTGTTTTCAACTGTAGTTATGAGTCGATCGATTTTCAAGACAATAACAGCAAAGATCTTGACGTTTAATCATTTGACTAACATTCTATAAACGACTGTCTCTATCATGAATATGTTAATTGAACTGAAAGCTGATTTCAGACTGAACGTCGATTTAGAATTGACGCTAGACAAAACTGCTTTGAGCGATTTTGACTGTTTGATCAATTTAACGAACTTCTCTTTTGACTGATCAAAAGAGAGTGATTTCTGACTGAGTTGAAAAATAGCGAAAGTGAACGATCTTCTCAGTATATGAGTAGAAGTCAAGCTCTTCTGTTTCATGATTGTTCTATGACTTGAGAGTAGAACAATCAGTTTCTGACTAGAAGTGAAATTCGAAAATCAAAGAAAATTGATTTGCATATCTATTACTAGATTGATTTTGTTCATTCATGTTTTTTCGAGAATCATTTGATGTTGATTTAATCGAGTGATCAATATAGAAGTCGTGTCAATCATATGATCTTGAACAGTCAGGTTTGAATAGATGACATGAGTAATGAGTTTCTTAGCATAATGATCATCAAATTCTCGAATTGACTTCGCTTTGATCAAAGTCAGAAACTCAATTTGCAACTGATCACAAACAATCTGCGCGATCACTTCATCAATGAACGAATAGTCAGCAGCTTTGATGTCAATCAATGACTTCAATGAGTAACTAATTTCATTGCTAGAAAGTATACATTCAATAGTCAAAGATTCAAAAGCAAAAAAATCATCTGACATGCTCATTGTTGAAGAAATTAACACATCTTTCATTGCATCTTTGATGAAAGTCTCTAGTTTTTTGCCTCGCTATTCTTCGAAAAAGAAGACATTTTCTCATTCTCTTTATTCTTCGAAATGATGATTTCATGTAGACGAAGAATGAATGCATGAAATGTCAAGATGTTGATCTTGTTCTGAGAGCAGTTCTTGAATAAGTGATCTGAGATTTTGCAGATATAGCAGACGATAGACGATTTGACTGACTCAGAGATAGAAAAGATAGTCAACTTGACATATTCAATTATCAAAGTTGTCACTGCTGACAATGAAGTAGCAGCGCATTTATCAGATACAACAGTGACTTTGATGATGATAGTGCGAAGCTGACTGCGTAGCTGATAGTTGACTCGCTGTTTATTATTCACATCTTGAAGAAAGATTCTTAAGTGAATGAGCGAAGTAAAATTCTCTGAACAGACTGATAGAGCATTCTGCAAGCGATTATTAATTTTATTCTGAAGATCATTCATCAGAGTGCAATCATCGTAGTCTAAATAGTTGAATAGCTTCATAAAGTCGAAGTAGAAGACATTGAAAGACTTGTCTGTTTGTCTCAGAGCGTTGTACTCGTGACAACACTTTCGATTTCTATTCAGTTCATCGTATATCTTTTTCAGATGCTCAAATAGCTTGTCGATCGAGATGTATGAATGCGAAGCATTATGTCAATGTTAAGCGAAGATGTGCTCAGCAGCATCATCTTCTAGTCTAGATATCACATAGACAATACAGATATTCTCATTATCGAAGTGATCGACATTAGTCTGAAGCTTGTCATCTATCTTGATTCTTCAGCTGTCTCATGTTGATTCATCTTCATCAGTGAATATAGATGAGTTCAAAAACTTGAAGAACTTGTGATGATCATTATTGAATAGAGTGAACGACTCACGTCAAGTATGATTCTCGATAGATTGACGAGATAGAGATTTCGTAGACTGACGACATCGAGACTGATTCGCTGAACGCTGTTTCTTTTTTAGACTCAAGACTTTCTCTCGTAGATCGATGATAGTTTTTTCTTGAGTATTTATTGTCATTTGATTGTTCTCTAACTCATTAAGTCTCTTGATGTGATCGACTTGAACATTGATTCATTGCTCGTTGAGTTTCAAAGTCATGTTTCGTTGATCTTTTAGCTCGATTAGCATCTTGATGATCTCGTCTGACTGATCAATAGTTCATTGATGAAGTTGTTGACTTATGTTGATGTTTCATGAGATAGCGACATTCTGAGATTTCGCTGAAGCATCGAAAGAAATAAGAAAAACTCGTCTACTAGCAGTGCTTCTAAGCAGATGAGCTGTTCGTGACTCGATTGATTCAGAGTCGCGTGTCATTGTAAGAAAGATAAGAATAGATTTGATTGTAGTAAGATTGAGTGATTGATTTGATAAATTTGAGTAAATTTGCAGATGTATTTTGATGAAAGTAATTCAAAGAATTTCTTGCGAATTTTCTGAATAAACGAAGTAGGTTATTTCGTATCGTCTACACGTCGATAGTAGAGTAGTTGATTAGCATTTATCTACTGTTAGAAATCGATCTAGAGCGAGTCATAAAAGTGTCATTTAACTAATAGATAAATGCTAAGGAAGAAAAGTATCTACAGGAAAGAACTCGACTTATATGTGTGTTTCTCAGCTCTGTGCTAGACTCGATTGAGTTGACGTCTTACACATATGATGCAGAATTTTCATGACATCATCTATAGATCAGATTCTCGCTAGGCTCGATTAGAATGAAATCAGGCGAAGACTAGGCGAAGAATAGGCGAAGGCTAGAATCGTAACAGCATCTAGATGAAGCAAAGTCTTGAAGAGAGTTCTTTTGCATTCAATATGTTTGAGAGACATTCTGACTATCTAAAATTGTTCTCGTGTGAGATTGAGATTTGTATAGCTTCAAAAATGAAGCTTTGAGATGTTTTGAAAATGTGAGAATGATATCTAGGTATTTGCTCTATTTGCACCAAATTTGAGGCTGATTTGTGAGTTTTCCCCGCCAAATTCGCTAAAACTCGAAAACTGAACTAGACTTTCGAATACAACGATATCTCAGACGTGTCAAGAACGAATGGTTCGTGAGCAATATGTCAGGATTCACTTGCGTTTCCCAGAAATCTTCATGGCTATCTATTTGTAGGTTTTCAGTATTGTATACCGAGTTGAAGATAAGGAGGTTCTGTCAAATCTCTTCTACTTCAAGGTAGATGTGATAGATTACTGATGGACGACGGTCTCGCCCAATGCGGCTTGCATGTTTGCTTGGAGTCTGAGAAACCCTTCAATCTATTATCTATGATACTTAATTCTGGCAGTCATGATGGTTCAGAGAGACTGAGCTTGATCCTGCCATAACCAATCGCCAGTATCAGTATGCAAACCCCATACGAAGGCGGCATCATCAAGCAATATGCTCTCTATAACCACAACTACTACACAGTAGCTGTAACGAAAACCTGACAACACCGCCGCGATTGTTGATCAAGTTGATCTCGAACCTCACAAGCTTTCCAAATCACTCTTTTACAGCCCGGCGTGTCTCCTGTTGATGGGACGAATGCATATCAGTATTGCTGGCTATTGTGCTTCCAGGCTACAACGCTCCGAAGTCGGTTATGCAGCGGTTGTACACGCGGCCACGGTTCTGGCAATGACCAGCTTAGTCGTCATCAAGCTTCAGTTCTTACAGCTTGTTGTACATGATCTAAGATAGAGTGGCCAAGGCATTCTCATAAGTTCATGGCTTCTCGAATGCAACAAGGTTGGATGGTTCCAGGTTGTGGGCTCCCCATCAGGTGGCCAGATGAAGCCCATTATCTCCCCGGGGTGAACAAAACACTCCTAGCATCGGCCCTAGATGGCACTGGGAAACCGTGAGTTCGACTTTCTCCATGACCGTTCCATAGGCTTGTTTGACAATACAGCCGATATTGCTATACAGTTTGCGAACGTACAATGATATGCTGAACTAATGAACTGACTGATATGCCTGATTAGGATCGCAATATCTGGGAAGCAGATTTTGTGTTTGAATGGAAGAGCGCGAAGGTCATGGCAGGCGAGGATGTTACCCGCTCAATGGCAGACTGGGTAAATCCAGTAGGAAGGAGAAGAACGTACGAAATGGCTAAAGATTCTGCAGTGCGTGGATGTGGTCAGATACTATGTTCAAGACTTCACAGATAGTCTTATCATACCAGCAGTAGACGGTGGCGTTATCAAATCATATGGTTCTGTAAATTCTCTCTTGGACGCCGATCTACAGAGAGCTGTGGCGTCGCTCAAGGAGGATTGCTTTCTCAACCGCACAAGCTCCACAGAACAAACTGTCGATCTGGTGGATCCATACCTATTTCCTTTTACTTGGGAAAAGACGAAGGTCTTACCAAGTCGTCCAGTACATCGTACTGACTGTATATCGAGGTGCGGAGATGGGCTTTTCGTCGTGACACCATCGAGTAACAAATGTGCGCAGGATGGTTTCGCCAAGTATCGTAATGATATAGCATAGTCAAGGCGCTACCAGTAGCTCCCTTTCGATATTGTTTTTAGAGAAAATGGTGAAGGACCTCAGTGAACATCAGATCCTTCCCCAAATGTTTAGGGTCAGCGCTTAACACTTCTTAGGATCAAGAGCTACGTAAACAACGTCCATTCAGACCATTTCACACTATGTGGCGCGGTAGAAAGGCTCATTGATACCCAAATCTCCTTTTTCAACCGGACCCTCGTTGACTTGAAGGCGCCAGGTTACCAGGGTCAACGGATACGTCTCCTGGACTACACCAGAAGTTCGATAATAGACCTTGACCCAGGTCCTTTTCAATCACCAGAGCAGCGATACAAACGTAGGAGATACCTTGGCCATCATGAGCGCTATCAAGACTCCACATTCGTTGACCTCAGGAAAGAATTCTGGAACATTGGCTGTCAGTTTGTGCTGCAGATCAGGGAGATCAATCTGTCGACCGATAACCCCATATACGAGGGCAAAGACTGGCATGTTCAAGGACAGTCGAACGAGCGCGTCTGCGCAACTGCAGCATACATCTACTCGACCTCTAATCTCTCCTTGACAGAGCCGCCGACACTCGCCTTGGGTTAACACTGAACAGGCGAGCGCTGCCAGAGGCAATGTCGCTAAGCCACCCTTCTCGTAAGAGATGTATGGTGTAAAACACGGTGACCCTATTATGCAAAATCTTAGCAATGTAATTTTGCGGGGTTCAAGAGTAGTAATGTGGCCCAATGTATTTCAAAAGCGTCTCAAACCCTTCGAAGCCAGGTCACTGCAGGATCCTACTCTTACACCCAATCGATCCGAACCGGCGTATTTTGAGAACCTCGATGGTACCATGTCAGCGTCGCGATTGTGGGCCAAATCTATTCGCACCAGTTGCGCAAGGCTGTGGCTGCCAGAAGAAAATTTTAGCCAAATCATTGAGGAGGTTGAGGACTATCCCCTTTCGACTAAAGAGGGTGAGAGGATGCGACAGAGCTTCAAGGAAGAGAGAGAGGCGTTCCGTGAGCGGTATACGAGGGCTATGAAATGGTTCGCGAAATGGGACTTTTGGGTTGAGCCTGGTATTGAAGATGAAGAGGATGATGGTTGGTAGATATGCGATTGCAGACGTGGTGCGGATGAATGTTTCATGGCTACGAAACCCTACCAATTCTCATTCTCGCCTAATGAGGGTAATACTTTCTTCCTGGTGATATTGGACCTGGTCAATAGCAGATGATCTATTGCGATGACATGCCAATTATGGAATGGGAAAGCAAGGCTAAGCGATCAGGTCTGCTATTTGCAAGACCTTTTCGACTTCTTCACTTGGAAAGCCGGAATCCAAAAATTGAATCAGGTTGGTATTCAGTTCTCTCGACGACATGAAAGATATGCAGAAAAAAGAACGATAATTGAGCTTGAAACCATTGAATGCTTTCCTGATCTGGCTATTTTGAAAACAGAATACAACCAATCAACTCTCATCTCACAAGTTCATTTACTTGACGATAAGACGTAAAATCTCCATATAGAAAGTGATAGGTACATAAAGCGTACGAATCAGAAGGGGGAAGCTTTAATTACTCCAAGGGAAGGAAAAGATAAACAATTTAGTACATAGACTCTTTTTAAATGTTTGAACATGTTTCAAAATCCCTCATCATGGCGTATATACAAACCATGGATCCCAGCCATTAATTAAAAATCGAGATCTGTCCCAAACCTAGATTTCCAATCTCGAAGCCTCGAAAAACTCGTTCCGTCGGGTACTTTTGTATCCATGAAAGGGATGTGTGTGGACCAATGCTGCAAGAAACCGCATCTCGATTTCCTCTTCCAAACACTCTAATGCAGTTGCTAGTTGCTGCAATGACCAACCTGCGCAATGCTCAAAAAGGATTCCCATCCCCCTCAACCAAAAATAGCCGTGCAAAACGTATTACAGTACCACTGAAGAGTGTTGCGCCGGTAAACCCTCTGCAAGTGCGTAAGCCCCCCCGGGTTTGCGCAGCTACTGTAGATGATTCGGATGATTAGCACGCAGCTTTGGGGAAATCTGCTTCGACGCTGGTAGACATGCTTGGGGATTTTGGGAAAGAAGTCTTGGAACGAACAAGGGGTCGGTGACAGAGTTGTTGATGGAGCAAGGGATCATGCTCACGTGCCAGGGAAGGCGTCACACGTGGACAGAACATTTGCCAGCGCGCGTTTTTTTGGTTTGATTGCAATATTCAAGCGAATCGAGAACAAGTATCTCCCGGATGAGGAGTTCTTTGGAAGTCGCCCCGGTGTAGCGGCCTGCTGAACGCAGCTATGTAGCACAGAGGCAAGGCTGTAAAACGATTTAACCTGCCTGCGAACGAAGGTTCCGTGTTTCCAACCCGTCGTTTTTGAAAACCTACTTGCGTGACAGAAAAGTCGGACACTTGGCGATGTATCAGATATTGGTCCGGTTGTCGTAGGCTAGATGCGCGGAGAGCAAACTCGTCCGTACGACTCGTATGTTCAGAGTGGAAACCGTGACATGCGCAGCACACTCGGTGGCATAAACTGACAGACTGTTCTTGAGGTGGGCTTTACGAGCAACTACCATGGAAGGAAGAAGATCTCCGAAGCCCTTTGCAAAGTTCCGGACCGACCATCGCGATCGTGATTCACTAAGAATGGCTGTGAGGATAGCATTATATCGATGATATGTTCGGGGGTCTATCTTCTTCAACGAGGTAGAAGATTAACGCTCTTTGAAGCTTCAACTGTCGCTTCGATTCAGGCTTCCCGGGTTCCGAATAACGCCTTTCCTCGGATGTGGATTGACCGTCTCTCTCCAGAATAACTTGCCGAAATGCTACAAACACTTCAAAGCACCACGACACAACATCGTTCTCTCGATAGCGCACGGGGCGTAGAAACCCGTGTGCAACGGCAAAGCCAATAAACACAAGCGAGACAAATGGTGGGTATAGAATCGAATATTTTGTATTGACTCACAGCCGTCGATAGAAGGGGTATTCTGGATGAAGGCGTCATTCGAACGCTCAAAGAGGTCTTGGCTCGGCCTTCTTGGATCTTCTTGGCGGCATGGTAGAATCGTAGAGTCAGCATATTCTAATCATTTTCTAGCTTGGGATTTATATCTAACCCCCTTATTCTCCTTTCACGACTACGTCATCTGAGTAGTTCTACATCGAAAGGTCGAGATTGACATACACACACACACACAAGATCTTGGAGTCATCGACGCACCACTGCAACCTTCCACTTGATGACCTAATCAGTGTAGCTGCCAGTTTGAAGTTCAAGACCATTCACCCCTTTCTTTCGGTACACGTTTCTACAATGAGAATCACATCTTCCCCGGCTTTTCTTCATCACACACACGCTGAACCAACCGAAAAGTTTGCCGTTGCTTCTTTTTCAATCATCTACCCCCGTGCTCAAACAACAGTACTCTCAAAACCTCACTTCCTTCCGCTTCAGCGCGAGTTTTTCAAACATCGTAAAGCATGAGCAGCAGCTACTGTAATCGAGCAGCAGATCGATCGCAACAACAAAAGATTCATCAGCCAGCTTCCCTTCCCCCCCCCCCAAACTGGCATCATTAAATCACAGAAAACAGACTTTGTACCTTCAATTTTCCATTTTGTAAATTAGAACATGAGTCGAGAGAAGTGTATGTATCGTTGTATTTGAAAGTCTAGTTCAGTTTTCGAGTTTTAGCGAATTTGGCGGGAAAAACTCACAAATCAGCCTCAAATTTGATGCAAATAGAGCAAATATCTAGATATCATTCTCACACTCTCAAAACATCTCAAAGCTTCATTTTTGAAGCTATACAAATCTCAGTCTTACACGAGAGCAATTCTAAATAGTCAGAATATCTCTCAGATGTATCAAATGCAAAAGAACTCTCTTCAAGACTCTGCTTCATCTAGATGCATTCAAGACTTTTAAGACACACAAAATTGTTTTCATATTTAAGAATTCTATCATACTTTCTTCAGAAACAGAGATTTTCTCATCTTCAATGCTTTCAAATGTAAAAGATCTTTCTTTGTTCAGATTTAATTTTCTCAAGATTTGTTACGATTCTAGTCTTCGTCTATTCTTCGTCTAGTCTTCGCCTGATTTCATTCTAATCGAGTCTAGCGAAAACCTGATCTAGAGATGATATCATTGAGACTCTGCATCATATGTGTAAGACGTCAACTCAATCGAGTCTAGCACAGAGCTGAGAAACACACATATAAGAATCGAGTTCTTTTCTGTAGATACTTTTCTTTCTTAGCATTTATCTATTAGTTAAATGACACTTCTATGACTCGCTCTAGATCGATTTCTAACAGTAGATAAATGCTAATCAACTACTCTGCTATCGACGTGTAGATAATATGAAATAATCTACTTCGTTTATTCAGAAAATTTGCAAGAGATTCTTTGAATTACTTTCATCAAAACACATCTGCAAATTTATTCAAATTTATCAAATCAAATCTATTCTTATCTTTCTCACAATGACACGCGACTCTGAATCAGTCGAGTCATGAACAGCTCGTCTGCTTAGAAGCACTGCTAGTAAACAAGTTTCTTTTATTTCTTTCGATGCTTCAGCGAGATCTCAGAATGTCGCTATCTCATGAGACATCAACATGAATCAACAACTTCGTCAATGAGCTATTGATCAGTCAGACGAGATCATCAAGATGCTGATCGAGCTAAAAGATCAACGAGACATGACTTTGAAACTCAATGAGCAATGAATCGATGTTCAAGTCGATCACATCAAGAGACTTGATGAGCTAGAGATCAATCAAATGACAATAGACACTCAAGAAGAGACTATTGTCGAACTACGAGAGAAAGTCTTGAGTCTAAAAAAGAGACAGTGTTCAGCGAATCAGTCTCGATCTCATCAGTTTACTGAATCTCGAGTTTCTACGAAATTTCTACCTCGTCAATCTATCGAGAATCATACTCGACGTGAGTCGTTCACTTTATTCAATAATGATCATCACAAGTCTTTCAAGTTTTTGAATCTTTCTGTATTCATTGATGAAGATGAATCAACATGAGATAGCTGAAGAGTCAAGATGAACGACAAGCTTCAGACTAATGTCGATTACTTCGATAATGAGAACATCTGTATTGTCTATGTGATATCTAGACTAGAAGATGATGCTGCTGAACATATTTTCGCTCAACATCATCATGATGCTTCGCATTCTTACATCTTGATTTACAAGCTATTTGAGCATCTGAAAGAAATATACGATGAACTGAATAGAAATCGAAAGTGTCATTGCAAGTACAACACTCTGAGATAAACAGACAAGTCTTTCAATGTTTTCTACTTCAACTTTATGAAGCTATTCAGCTATCTAGACTACAACGATTGCACTCTGATGAACAATCTTCAGAATAAAATCAATAATCGCTTGCAGAATGCTCTATCAGTCTGTTCAGAGAATTTTACTTCGCTCACTCGCTTAAGAATCTTTCTTCAAGATGTGAATAATAAACAGCGAGTCAACTATCAGCTACGCAGTCAGCTTCGCACTGTCATCGTCAAAGTCACGATTGTATCTGATAAACATGCTGCTACTTCATTGTCAGTAACGACTTCGATAATCGATTATGTTAAGTTTATCTTCTCTTCTATCTCTGAGTCAGCAAGATCGTCTATCATCTGCTATACTTGCAAGATTTCAAGTCATTTGTTCAAGAATTACTCTCAAAACAAGATCAACACTTCTGCATTTCATGTTTTCACTCTTCATTTACATGAAATCATCATTTCGAAGAATAAAGAGAATGAGAAAATGTCTTCTGAGAATAGTGAGGCAAAAAACTAAAGACTTTCATCAAAGACGCAATGAAAAAGATGTTAATTTCTTCAACAACAAGCATGTCAGATGATTCTTTTGCTTCTGAATCTTTGACTATTGAATGTGTACTTTCTAGCAATGAAATTAGTTACTCATTGAAGTCATTGATTGACATCGAAGCTGCTGACTATTCGTTTATTGATGAAGTGATGACACAGATTGTTTGTGATTAGTTGCAAATCGAGTCTCTGACTTTGATTAAAGCGAAGTCAATTCGAGAATTTGACGATCATTATGCTAAAAAACTCATTACTCATGCCATCTATTCAAATCTGACTGTTCAAGATCATACGATTGACACAGCTTCTATGTTGATCACTCGATTAGATCAACATCAAATGATTCTTGAAAAAACATGAATGAACAAAATTGATCTAGTAATTGACATGCGAATCGATTTTCTTCGATTTTCGAATTTCATTCTCAATTTGAAATCAATTATTCTACTCACAAGCAACAAGATAATCACGAAGCAAAAGAGTTTGACTTCTACTCATATACTGAAGAGATCTTTCACTATCTCTCAACTCAGTCTGAAATCACTCTCTTTCAGTCAGTTCAATGAGAAGTCAGTTAAACTAATTGAACAGTTAAAATCGCGTGACGCGACTTTAACTAACGTCAAAAATTCTAAATCAACGTTCAGTCTGAATTCATTCTCTTTCAGTTCAACGAACATAGCAATGATAGAGACAGCGACATATAGAATGTTAGTCAAACGATCAGATGTCAAGATCTTTGCTGTTATCATCTTGAAAATCGATCGACTCATAACTACAGTTGAAAACAAGTCTGAAGAAGTGAATCTGCATGAGCTTTCTCACGCTGAAGCTCTCAAGCAAGTCAAAGTCAAGCTTCTCTCTGAATATCACGACTATTTAAATATCTTCGATCGAGCAATGATCAATCAGCTATCATTGCATCGTTTCTATGATCACAAAATTGAGTTGATCGATGAAGAAACGTTTTCTTGAAGCAGACTATATCAGATGTTCAATCACAAGCTTCAGAAGATAAAGAAGTATCTGATCAAACATCTGAACAAAGAGTTCATTTTCTTCAGCTTCGCATCATACATCTCGCTCATCTTGTTCATTGAAAAGAAAGACGATAGTCTGCGTTTCTGCGTCGATTACAGAAAGCTCAATGCTTTGATCAAATGAAATCGCTATTCTTTGTCATTGATAGATGAGACTTTCGCTCGTATACAAGAAAGCAAATATCTGACTCAATTGAACATCATTGTCGCGTTCAATAAACTACGCATGCACTCAGATAACGAAGATTTGACTATCTTTATTATCTTCTTCGACTCATACAAATATCATGTAATGTTCTTTGAATTAATCAACGAATCGACGTTCTATCAACACTATATGAACGACGTGTTGTTCAAATATCTACATCAGTTTTGTCAAATCTATCTAGATGACATTATCATTTACAGCAAGATCTTGAAGAAACATAAGCAGCATGTATGATTGATCTTGAATAGACTACGAGAAGCTGATCTACAGATAAACATTGATAAATGCGAGTTTCATGTTCAGAAAATCATCTTTTTAGAACTTTTGATATCAATTGAAGAATTGAAGATGAACTCGCGAAAGATGCAAGCAGTCGTTGATTGATCTACACTCAATAATCTCACTCAGATGCAGTTCTTCATTGACTTCTGCAACTTTTGTCGATGCTTCGTCAAGAACTTTTCAAAGATTGTTCGTTCAATGATTTGACTCACTCAAAAGAAGATCATATTTGAATGAAATGAAGTCTGTCAGATCATCTTCGATCATATGAAGAGATGTATAATCGAGACTTCTATACTACGTCACTTTGATCAAACTCGTGAGACTATTCTTGAAATCAACTCATTCAACTACGTCAACAATGAAGTTCTTTCTCAATATGATGACGAAGAAGTACTACATTCGATTGTCTTCTATAGCAAGAACATGTCTTCTGCTGAATGCAACTACGAGATATATGATAAAGAACTTCTGATCATCATTTGAGCATTTGAACACTGATGATTCAAACTGAAACTAACTGACATTTCTATCAAGATGTTCATCGATCATCAAGCACTCATCTCGTTGATGAAAGATAAAGAGCTGAGCAGACGTCAGATGCGCTGAGTTCAGAAGCTCGCTGATTTCAACTTCAAGATAATGTATCGATCTGACAAACAGAACATCAAGATCAATGCATTAACTCGTCGAGCTGACGTTGTGCTCAGAGATTCAGAAGATGAGCGCGTTTGTTATCAATGAATTACTATTCTGACTTCGAATCGAATGAAAATTGCTGATCTAGAGAAGAACATCAGTGAATTAATCTATAAACAGATTCTTGAGACTAATGAAATCGACGAGAATTGTACGCTACTTCGCGAAGCAATAGCAAGAGACGAGACACAATATGAAGACATCAAGCTGAAGAATTGTCGAGTTCAGAATGAAATCTTATACAAAGACAGTCAGCTATGAGTTTCGTTCAATGAGCTTCTACAAATGAATCTGATTCGTGAGATACACGATCAATCATCAGTTGATCATTCTGATATTCTTAGAACTGTGAAAGTCATAAAGCGAAACTACTATTGATCATTCATGCGGAAAACGATAGATCGATATATTCGAAACTGCTATATCTGTCAACGCTCAAAGACATCTAGAAATAAATCAAATGACTTGCTTCAATCTCTATTGATATTTGAACAGCAATGACAAGACATAGCAATGAACTTCATTATCGATCTATTTGATTCAAGCGAGTACAACGCTATTCTGACAATCATCTGTAGATTGTCAAAGAAAAGACATTATATTTCTTGCATCATTGACGATGAAGATATCACTGTCAAAAAGACAGCTGAAATGCTGATTCAATAAGTATATCAAACTCATGATTTATCAAGCTTCATAGTATCTGATCGAGATTCGCAATTCATCTCTATACTATGAAAGTTTCTTTGCAAACGACTGAGCATTTCTCTTCAATTGTTCATCGTCTATCATTCTCAGATCGATGATCAAAGCAAACGAGTCAATCAGAATGTTGAGCAATATCTTCGATTCTTCTGTTCATATATGCAGAACGACTGATTCAAGTGACTACTCATGATTGAGTTTGTCAACAATAACGTTTTGTCTTCAGTCATCTTCTTGACTCTCTTCTTCATGAACAAGAACTTTCATTCTCGTATGAGCTTCGACTCTGACATCATCGAGTATGAAAGCATTCGCGAACGTCTGCAGATCGATCGAGTCAAGAATATATCTGAACAAATGAACAAAACATTGATCTTCGCTCGTGAAGCTCTGATCAAAACACAGAAACAAATGATGAATCAAGCTAATAAGCATAGAAAGAAAGTCAATTACAAGATTGAATCAAAGATGTTTCTGAATGAACGAAACATCGTTACAGCGAAATCTTTCAAAAAATTGAATGACAAGATGCTTGATTCATTTCAGATCACTGAGTCTGTTGACTCATTCTATAAGTTGAAACTATCAGAGACTATGCATATACATGATGTATTTCATTCAGAGCTTTTTCATTCTGTCGTCAATGATTCTCTGTCTGATCAAAAGAATGAATCTTCAAGATCAATAGTGATAAACGATGAAAACGAATGAAAAATCGACGATATATTGAACTTTCGACAATATCAAAGACAACTTCAATATCAAGTCAAATGAAAGAGCTATGACAACGATCTCAACTGATATAACGCTGACGATGACGAATTTATGAACGCTCAAGAGATGATTGATGACTTTCATATTAAATATTCAAGAAAAGCGCACTAAGAAACAACATTCATGCAAACATGAATAGTCAAGAAGAAAAGATAATGTTACGATTCTAGTCTTCGTTTATTCTTTGTCTAGTCTTCGCCTGATTTCATTCTAATCGAGTCTAGCGAAAATCTGATCTAGAAATGATATCATTGAAACTCTGCATCATATGTGTAAGACATCAACTTAATCGAGTCTAGCACAGAGCTGAGAAATACACATATAAGAATCGAGTTCTTTTCTGTAGATACTTTTCTTTCTTAGCATTTATTTATTAGTTAAATGACATTTCTATGACTCGCTCTAGATCGATTTCTAACAAGATTTCTCAGCTTAATTCTTTCAAGATCTTTCAGATCTTTCAAGCTGTCAATGTAAATGCATTCATCTTAAGCGAGCTTATCATCTTTGACGCTAAGACTGCTGCTACTCTTGTCACTTAAAGAGTGCATATGTTATCATCAATATCATCATCAGCAAAGCTTGATTGATTTGAAGATGAGAATGAGAATGAGAAGAATCTAAATGATAATCAATCTCAGACTCAAGCAGCTTTAAAGCAATTCACGAAGCTCACTGCATTAATGAAAAGATGAAAATCAACGAAGTCAAAGTCATTATTATTGCTAGAATCACTCAGATCATTTATGAACATGACAGTTAAATATGAAGTCACTCTCATCATCAATGACATTTTGCAAATTACTATAAATGATGAAAATGATGTCAATCTTCAAGATCTACATCAAGAACAGATGCATAAATGCTTTAAGCATGTTGATTTCATTGATTTAAAGTGTATGTTAATATTTATAAAAGTCATCATCATCTGATATTTAATAAAAAAGAATGAATGAATGATTCTGACACTGCATGATTTTTGAAAGAAAGTAACTTCGAACATTCAACAGAAGTACTCAGCAGACAAAAAGAATGTAAACATTAATTTAAAACTCATCTTTGATCGCGATAAAATTGATATTGCATCTTCAACGCTTATAGCTAAACTTTCAGTAATGAAGATATCACTCACTCAAACAGCAAAGCTGAAGAAGAAAGTCAATGAGCATGATTAACTTCATGCAGACATTGTAAAACAGATGAAAGTTCTTCAAATGAGTTGAATTTGCAAAGAAAACTGTCACAATAAGAAAAAGTATTACTGAATCAACGAGTCAGACATTCATCATCAATTGACTGCTGATCATATAATATGCTGATCAGAAGCAATCAATAAAAATGATGAGTCTGCATCATTTACTAAATCTTCAAGAATGTTGATTGAAGTTTTGATGATAGCAAAATCTTAAGTCAAGCATGTCAATTCTTTTTCAACATTTTCTTCAATCATTACATCATTGTTTACTTTTATATAATTATTGCAGATTATCAATGAATTAATCAGCATAACAGATGTATTAATGCTGCAAATGATACAATGAACAATAGTTGAAGAAGAAAGAAAGATTGAAGAGTGAAGAATTAAACAAAAGAGAAAGAATCAACAAAAGCAGATGAATAGTTGCAATAAGCTGAAGATGCTCAAGAAGATTAAAACTTCTTTTATGTTCAATTGACATTGATATACATTGTTTATTCATTCTAACAGTTTTGTTCAGAGCAATGATTTTCATGATTATATTTTCTGACATGTTTTCAGAATTAATAATACTTAAGCATGTTCTTTTTGACATGTCTTTAATGAGCTGAATGTTCAATATTATGATCTACAAACAATACAAAGTTGAAAAGAGCATGATGAAAATCATTGAAAGAGCTTAAATATATTTGCTGACATTGATATACAGCTGACTTGTGATGTCAGTAAGTATGCTCACTTTAGAAATTCTGATTCAAATAACAAATTATTATTTGAATCAACAATTAAAGATACATCAACAGCACACTTTACATCTTTTACATCAACTCAGCAAACTCATACTTTGATAATGTAAACATGAAATCATTTATATAATTTTTAAGCTCAAAAATCTGTTCTAGAATCTTAAGTCAAGATTTCAGTCTTGCAAATATTAATCAAAGATGAAAGTTTGAAAAAGATGAAAAAGATGAAAAAGATAAAAAAGATGAAGAAGATGAAGAAAACTTTAAATGATTATTCAAAGATAATGAAGAAGCATAATGAGTTTAACTATGATAAATCTATTTATATTTAAATATCATTTGAATATATGAACTATATCAATCAGATGAAAAAGTGCTTCAGAATCATTAACTCACTTTCTTTGTGATTTGACTGCTATTTTTAGAAATTCATCAAATTTCTTGTTAAATTCATCATATCATTGAACAAGTTGATCATTTCTTTTAATTTAAACTTTCAATACTGAAAATGAACTTTCTATAAAATTATAATCAGATGAGTAGAATGATAATTTGACAAGATGCATCTCAAAGCTTTCATATAATTCATTGAGTTCTGCTGATTGATAAATTCTAGCATTATTCATGATCATTATTGAATGCAATTTTATCTCTTCAGAATTGCATATAAAAAGCATCTGTAATTGCATGAAGTTCAAAAAGATTTCTTTTATTATGAAATTGTAATGCATCTTTCATGCAATGTATTCATCAATGAAAAATGCTGATAAAATGCTTCATTTCTTCAATCATTTTAAATTTTGAGTGATGTGCAGAGATAAATCAATCAAGACTCAGTCATACTTTCGATCAGTTAATAAGTAAGCATTAGCATGATTAGAAAGAGTAAAGAAGAGAAGAAAGTTGAATCTATTTATTCACTCACAAGCAACGCTTTCATCGAGAAAGATTAGCTGATCAGATGTTCAGTTCATAAGTTGTTGTTTTCATTCATTGCAAAACTTTTTATCATGTTCAGCAATGATTCTTTGAATGATCTTTCTGCTGTATTTAGCTTCTTTGAGCAGTTTGCTGATTGTGCTTTGACTGATGACAATGTCAAACTCGTCGTACAGAAATCAGATCATGTCATTCTGATAAATGATGAATCGTTGACTGAGAAAGTCAAGAAGCTTCTGAGCATGATATTCACTCAAAAGTCTCGATCTATCAATTGTATCAAATGTAAATGTCACATCGCTGAAATGAAGATGTTTTTTACGCATACGATTGATTTGCTGTCTGATAACATGAGTGACTTTGTGTATGAACGTTGTGCTATCATCACGAGCTAGATGAAACTGAATCTCATCTCTAAGATTCTGAATAAGAGCTTGAGGCATGATAGATAGAATAGAATTGCTCTCGTGTGAGGCTGAGGTTTGTATAGCTTCAAAAATGAAGCTTTGAAATGTTTTGAGAATGTGAGAATGATATCTAGATATTTGCTCTATTTGCACCAAATTTGAGGCTGATTTGTGAGTTTTCCCCGCCAAATTCGCTAAAACCCGAAAACTGAACTAGACTTTCGAATACAACGATATGTGCAAATACTGTTGAATTCATCACCGGCACGGGAAATTGCAGGTTCCGCCCCCGGCACAGAGGGGGTGAATAGAGAAATCTTTTATTCATGGGGGCGAAATGATTAGATTTTTGGATGAAAAAGGCGGGGGGGGCTTGATGCTAACTCAACCAGCTGCCATCGAACCACGCAAACAGCTTTCAGACTTTTTCCCCAGAGCGAAGCTTCATGGCGGTGTTCGCTGCTACTGCTGCTACTGCTGCTACTGCTGCTACTGCTGGGGGGGGTGGGGAGCAATAAGAACGCGCAATCATCGACCGGGTAGAGCATGCCGTGCGTGCGTGCGTGCGTGATCGGTCAAAAGAGATGGGAGTAGAGCGATATTCTGCATTTTCCGGCGGGAAAGCAAGTTTCAATATAGAATGCTTTTATTACCCTTTTTTTCTTTCTTTTTTTTTTCTCTCTCTTCCTTCAAGACAAAGCGGGAAAAAGAAAGAAAGGTTGAAAGAAAGTGGAAAAGAGATTAGTAGTAGAATATCAAATATCCCCCCTCCTTTCGATCACAAATCACAAATCCAAATCCACCTCCCCCCCCCCCTCCACCCACCTCCCCAGGATCGTCCTCACGCAACACCTCCATCCACACAATAAACAACCCGCTCTCCTCTCCTCTCCTCTCCAAGCGATCCCATCATCACACCCCTCACACCGCCGCAAAAGCTACAAAACAACCCTAAAAGCCGAATCCGCCCAACTTTCCAGCGAGCGAGCAAGCTATCCCCTCCCGCGCGCGAACCGTTGTACTGTATATCTCACAGCCTTTTTTTTTTTTTTTTTTTTCAATAGCTACAACAGTACGGCGAACGATAGATGGGGCCTGCTTTGGCTGTCTCTTTTGGAGGTCCGAGGGGGGGAGGTTTCAGCAGCGATACGACGCTGTTGGCATTCCCAAGATTCAAAGATGTTTTTTTAATAAATCTCCATCTTTAAAAAAAAGGGTTTTTTGACGCAGGTAGCGATGATGGCGGAAAAATGAATCGCACAGATATTCTACTAAGATAGGTAGGGATACGTTGATTTGTGAGAAGGAGGAGTTTGTGTGGGGAGGGGAGGGGAGGGGAAAGGGAATAGTGAGTGAGTGAGTGAGTGAGTGAGTGTCAAAAAGGTTGATTTTTGGAACATTGGGTGACACTGGTTGGGTTGACGAATTTTGTGTGTGGTGAAGGATGTTTTAGACTTGAATGAGAGGAATTGGGTTTTTGGAGATGGTCGTTGGTGCTGGGGTTGTGTAGTGTGGGAGATGTGGGATATAGGGTTTTTGAACTTGAAGACGGGTTGGTGAGTGTGGAGGCTTCTTTTCGCAAAGGATAGTTCGTAGTAATTTTTTGTGTGAAAAGAGATGGGGATTCAGAACTGGGGTGGTATATAATGTTCAATAGCTTTTTGTTCAATGGAGAGAAGAATTGCTGATGTGAATCTCGTAGTAATCTCATCAGAATTTAAAGTTCAAATCTCGTCCAGATGTTAAATAGAAGCACGAACAGTCTTTTAGCGACTCACAAACCGAATATAGTCGCTCATATGATAAATTCAAACCACGTTATGGTTCATCACTCACCTCCTCGCTAACATCTTCGTCGAGGTCTATCTCGGCGGGCTGATCATGAATCGTTCCCTGTGCTCGCATAGCCGGAAACATCTGGCTATAAATTGCAACAAATAGCCGTCTTGAAAAGAACTCCAGAAGGGAGATGGCCGAGTTCACGAGAGAAAGATTGGTCGAGCATGCATTCACCGAAAAAAAGCATATCCTCTAGAGTTCAACCTCCACATCCCACCCGTCTTGTCGACTTCGCTCTTGTACTGAATCTTCGTCCCCAGCGTGTCGACCAGAGCATCACCCGCCACCTTTTCGAAATACCGAGTCTTCCACTCCTTTCCATCAGCCCGCTCGCGTTTCCGCATCTCGCGCTGCCGGTGCTCGATCTTGGCTTTTTCGACGCTCACTAAATCCATGTTTCCGTTAACGATGGCCGAGGTGACGCCATGCCATGCCCGGCGTGACTCGAGGGGATCTTGCTTCTCTGGCGGGGCGATCTTAAAGGGGGTTATGGCATGCTTGTTTCCGTCAAAGGTTTCGAGTTTGCGCTGGGTTTTGGCGTCGGTGATGGTGAAGGCGTTCGCCCATTGTCCTTCTATACTGTACAGCACGTCCTTTGGCCGTCCTTCTCGATATACCGTTGCGGTGAAGGATGTCTTCTTCCCGCCCAACCATCCTCGGCCGGAGTAGTCGACTTTGGCGGTGAAACCGGAGGAGGCTTGAATGTAGCTGCTCTTGCTTAATTCAATGGATGGAGAGCCATAAATTAGGCCCACGATATGTATAGGTGGTAGTGTGATGAGGTAGTCTTCGTCGTATCTGTCAAGGTGAAGAAGCGCATGGCCGGATTGTCTGATTTGGACGGTGTTGGAGAAGGAGGTTTTGGGAGCAGTGTAGCCGTGCAGCTGTCAAATGGATACGTGTGAGCATTTGTGTCAGAGGAGCAAATGGAACTGCTTACTCGGACCCCGTGCTGCTTGTTCCGAATGCAGTATGCTGTAACTGGTGGGTGATGGCTGTGTCTTTCTTAGATTGTCCCAATTTCACATACAAAAACCATGCGCATACCTCACTTGCTCAGACACTATTTGCGTAGTACCAGCAGCATCCTCCCACTTTCCCACAAACAACTCCCCCAAGAACGGATTCAACGGCTTCTTCTCGCCGCCAGCCTTTCCATCTCTATATGCTGTACGCTGCCTCAATGTGCTCAAGAACCATTTGAGAACCGACAATGCACGTTTTGCAGGGTCTGGCTCATTTACGGGGGCGACAAACAGGGAAGGTCGGTCAGCCCAGTAGGAAGAGTATTCGACGAGGGAAGTTGTGGAGAGGATGAACGGCGGAGCCACTAGAGCGGAGAGGTCTCCGGAAAAGGAAGCAATTGACTGGAGAAGGATTAGCAAGCTAGATACGATCAAAAGCAAGAGAACAGTCAGAAAAGCCGCGTACTCTGAGGAAAGATGTCCAGGAACCCTTGTTTTGGGGTTTGGTGGGAGAGGCCACATCTTTCAGGGAATGAGGCATTTCGAAAGTGTCGTAGAATAGTGATTGAAGCTATTCGATTGAAGAGGGAAGAGATCACCTAAACAGCATTTGTAAAGAAAGGAGCTGATATGTAGCAATAACGAGAATACCTTAGCAGCGGAGGCAATTCATGCCTTGCATGGGTCGTCGTCATCCAATTCGAACGGGCCGTTACTTACTCGTACATTCTCTGTACGAGAATGCGCTCCGGATCGTCGGCGGGGTGCAGCATGCTGAATGGCGGGGCATTCTCAAGGTTCGCCTGCACTATGACGGTGCATTTGCTGTTGAGAGTGGAACCTTCAAGTCAAGAAAGCGTTGAATTGCATGTGAAAGTCAAAGAATCGAGAAGAAGTCGAGTGGCACTGAGACCCTCGGTCGCGGCCGTACGATTTCATTCTTACCGTACGTAGTAAGCTTAATTGGCATCGACCTGATTGGCCAAGAGTTCAATAGGTGTAAAACATAACTCACTTCAAGTCTTCAACATACCCAAGCCTTCACCTCGATCTTCAAACCTTCTCAAGATTCTCCGAAAGTTCGGTTCAGAAACACGCTCACATGCTCCTCTACCCGCATTGCAAGCATTCAGAAAAAAGCAGTCACGACTTTACCCTATCATAACCTATACTCCGTACTGTTCCCAAGCCATTGGTTCACTCGTACATACATACTCCGAGCTGCTCGAATCTCAAGTCCAAGAATCTGCTTCTTCTTCACCCCCCCCCCTTCCCCCCCAAAAAACCAACAGCATTCAAGACTCGCAAAGATTCATGACGCGCACGACGTACCAGCCAAGCAGAACCTTCTCTTTAAAAAAGGTTCAAAAGATCTAACTCGAAGAATTCACAACTCATTTCCCGAAAAAGAATCAGAAAAAAACAAAAAAACAAAAAAAGAACAAGAACAAGCAAGCGAAGGGAAAAGTTGCAAATAAGGAAAAGATTATGAGAAAAATGGAAAAGGTATCTCACGGCTTTCGTTTCGCCAAAACCCTTTCGGAAAAAAACCAAAACCAACCGTCAAAGCGGGATTCCAACTACGTTCATCTCTTGGTGGTGGCGAGTACGGATGTCCATCGGTTGTTGGTTGAGGGGCCAAGAAGGGGGTTTTGGGTAAGGAAGTGCGAGGAGCTGAGCTGAGGATAGGATGATGGGGGCGGGTTTTACTGATTTAAGATTGTTTGGTGTGACGGAGTGGGCTAGCTACCACCTTTCCGTCTTCTTCTTCTTCTTTCCATGACTTGCCTGTATCATGGCATATGGTATCATCAATTTTCGAATCTCTAGCCGCCCAACCCCAAAATACTAAAACAACCGAAGAAGCAAAACCCCCCAATGTCATGAACCCTAACTATTAAGCTACCCTGTAACTACTCACCCGGTAGCATCCCGCATAATCGCTCAAGACCCACTCCAACGCTCTAAACACGCACCCTCGCCACCCTAATCCGATTCCTCAATTTCCTCGCCCCAAGCGTCGCATTCCCCGTCGGCAGCGGCACGCCGGACAAACTCGCGCCCGTACGCGTAGGCCTCGGTTTTCCGGTCCCATGCTTCCCCGTCCCCGTCGGCCCTGGCTTGCCCGTCCCCGGATACGTCGTGATGACGCCGGATGTAATGGGCGAAACGGTGGGCACGCTGACAGTGCCCGTGGGGACGGGTTTCTTGCTTAAGCTGGTTAGGCTCGCGGTTGTTGTCGGGGTCGAGAGTGTGGATTTGGTGGTGGAGCCGACGGGGCCGAGGCCGGGGATGGAGAGAGGGAAGCACTTGGAGAGAAGGGGCTGGTTGAGGAGGGACCAGAGTTTCTTGGCGAATTTGGGTTTCGTGCTGCTGCCGAGGGTGGCGTCCACGTTCAGGTCCACTTCGATAGCGAGGAGGGATGTAACTTGGACGCCAGTTTTGGAGGAGCCGGGCGTTTGGCTGCAAAGTCCGGTCTCGTTGTAAGCGGCGGTGAGGGTGGCAGAGACCTGAGGGAGCTTGAGCACCATGGCGACATCGAAGGTCCCGACGCCGGTAAGCTCGATTCCAAAGGCGAGTTTGGGCTGGGTGAAGGCGGCGGCGGTAATAGAGGCAGTCAAAGCTGTAACATCAAAGTTGGGAGTGATATTACCATTTTCGAAGCCAGTGGCGGAGCTGCTGTCGGGGTTTTGGACATCCGCGGTGATTTGCGCCGTGTCGGGGACAGAGGCGCTGAGCCCGTAGGCGAAAGAAGCGGTGCCCTTGACCGAGGTACTAATACCGACCTCATAGCTTATAGTAGTACCGAGATGGAATATTCCGGTAATGGCAATTCCAGCACCGGGAATGCCTGCTGCGAAAAGCTCCTTGCTGTAAGAAAGGGCGTCTATTTTTTCGACGGCAGTAACGGTGGTCGTGAGCTGGAGGTTTGCAACGAAATTCTTGGGCTGGCCCTGGAGGGTGAGCGACTTTAAGCTGAAAAAGGAGACCGAGACGTGGCCGGTAAGGGTGAAGGTGCCGGTGGTATAGCAGTTTACGCAGTCGATTTTGATCTTATTAGCAACCGTAAAGATGTTAGTAGCCAACCCCGGTGTGCCGGCGCTAACGTCAAAGGTGATGGATTTGCTGACGTCCACGTTGCCTGATAATGCGCCGCCAATGCCTTTGCCAATGCTGCCGATGTCGCCCAAGAGGCCACGTTTGGAGGAGGGGCGTTTGTAGGGGATTACTTTTCCAAAGTCCATTTCGTAGGTGCCTGCTACTTCCGACCATGGAGCAGATTGGGACGTTAAATGGGTGGTGAGGGTTTTTGGGTCTTCCACGAGGTTCGTGATGCTAGTGATGGAGTTAGCACATATTCTTTGATACTAGAATGCAAGATACGTACTAGTACGGCTGTCGTTCGTCAGCTGGACTGCAGCCATCATGGTTGGCAATTAGGAGGAATTTCTTCTCCGATGCCGAGTTGATATAATTCCATTGCTTCACCGCATAGCTAAAAGCGGCGTCGGATTTAAAGGTCAAAGACATGGCTCCATCCGCTCCCTTGCAGTCAACAGCTTTGGTGAGTCCTTCGAATTGTTCCATCATAATCATTTTCAGACCATCCGGGGCATAGAGAGTCATGTTGGCAAGCAACAGCTGGCCATGGTCTACCGTACGTTAGCCTCTGAAGCCCCCAAGGGAGTCGGTGGAGCACCCACCACCAGGCGATCCATAGATCAATTCTGATTGGGTTTGTAAATCCAAATGGGAGAAATCTTCTGATGATCGCCGTTGCAATCCTTGAGCAGATTGGAAGTCAAAGATGTTGATGGCTTTGAGAACCTGAGGACCAGGTTCTGGTTTTGCCAAGGCAAAGACGGGGAGGGCAGGCAGCGCCGCTCCCAATGCTAAAGAATGTATACGCATTATGGCGTCAAGGCAAGGCTCGAGGTGGTTGGATTATATATATAATGAGAGTAGTCGAGGAAGAGAACGACTGAACAGGCGCAAATGCAAAAGAATAAAGACTGTGAATGCACCAATGTCCAACAAGGCCATTGATGAAGGAGCGAAATGGATCATTATATATCAATTCGACGACTAAAAGAGAGGATTCGTTGAAGTGGAAAGATATACGATTCTTAGCCCCAAGATTGGGATGAGCATGAGCTGCAGGTACGAGTAACGAGTAGTGCTAGCACTGCCTTGACGAGGGGGGAGGTGTATCAGCCAAGAGAATTGCAAGGTACATATGATAGCCCACCATTGCATCAGTTACACGACCGGGGCGAAGGCGCTAAGATTGTCTACCATCACGACTGCGTCGTAGTGTCACCGGTCTGCCGAGTGTGGTGAAGCACGTACGCAGGAAAGTGGTCAAGGATCGCAGGTATTCCTGATGTGGCATTCTGTGCCGTTCAGCCTGCTAACTCCGGAGGATCGACCGACACGAACATCCTGGCAAGAAACACACTACGTCCATCGACGCAGCTTCGCAGGGAGGTTGCGATAAAGAAGCAGTGATGGGTGCAGATGGTGTGTGACCGTTCACCATTGTCATCGTCGGCACCAAGGGTGGCATGCATGTGCGTCAACATGATTGGTTGTTGTCAGTAGGGCTGGAGTATTCCGTATGTGGCCTTTGATGGACGATGGGGGCGGAGACGGAATGTGGAAAGTAGGAGAGTGGGATGAGGTGAGCGGCGCGGGTGAGCGTGGGTGGTGGGGAAGGTGGGATGAAGTTGCTGCTGTTTCAGATATAAGGTTGTACAGTACTGTACCTTACTCGTACCTTACATATTGGGATCACCGTCTTTTTCGCTAAAATCCATTGCCCTGGTCGTGCTTGGTTGGCTCTTCACCCTTTCACTCACTACGACTAAGGTAAGACATGCCAGCCATTTGCGGGCGATTCGTCCTCGAAGACTCTCCGCCAATTGTATTACAGATCAACCGGGCGATTACAGTGGTATTGGTGGTTAGCGAGAGTGCAGGTACCCGTGTTGTTACTGTCGTAGGCGAAAACAGCCTCCTTTACCGTGTCAAACTCCGTATGCAGTAAGGCTGGAAGTACATACCTTACTACCTACAGTACCTACCACCCCGACCACGACGTACGAATACCCACCTTATCTGCAAACAAAGCATCCAATGTATTTGGGTCCCTACATCGAGGCTGAGGAGCCTTGATGTCCGCGAATCTCGCCAGACGAAATGATTCAAGGAGTCCTTGTTTCCATTGCTGTGTCTCATGTGTTGTACGTGCACACAACCTTACCTGGCACTTCACCGGATGCCTTGCGGATTTCACTTCAGTTTTCGTAACGCTTCCGAAGTTGCGCAGTACTTGGACCGGCGAGATAAGGCCAAGTTTGGTCTGCGCAGGCAGAATAAGCTAGGGCAGGCAGTGCGGAAGGTGGGGCATCGGGAGATGTGTAGGTATGGATATAACGGAGAGACGCTTATCTGCTTTCTGTGTAGCTCAAGAGTCACGCGCATGATCGTAACGAGTTGAGACAGGAGTCGCGGAATCGCGGAATCGACGGGTCCGTCAATCTGTTTGGGGATGTGAAAATCGAAGGCGCTGCCATTGTCCATGGTACTGTGGGAATTAATTCAGTTGTTCTCAACAGACGTTAACATCAGCTTCAGGTTTCCCGTTAGCTCATCAAAGTCGGTATCATCGGTGATAGTCTGCTTGTGTAACGCGGACCGAGTATATGGGGCCGTTTTCATATCCTCTACCTTATCCTAAGGTCGTGCTCTAAACCTCTATAGGACAAAAGGCCTCCCACTGGTTTGCATTCTCTGCCATTGTTTACGCTTCGTCACGCTACCGTGGTATTGCTCTAACTGACTACCTTAACGTATGTTCTATGTTCCATGACCACGTGTCGTCGATTAGCGGCCGGGGACAAGTCCACCCCATAACTTATAAGTACCTACCTTACCGATGGTTGAGGATAAAGCATGCGCTAGCATTATGATCGCATTCAACATCCGGACAGGACGCCATAGCTCCGATTTGATGAACCGATTGCCGGTGTGCGTCCCATCTAACAAGACAAGATTCACCCGGCTGCTGAGTCCTGCTTCATGCCCTTTGCTTTGAAGCTGCTGCAGAGGCCGTCGCATTCTTCTCTTGCACCGCCCTTGGTGTAGGGTTGGTGACTGGTTTGGTCTTGGGGCCCGTTTTCGGCGGCTTAGGAGGCTGCTGCTTCGCTAGAGGTATTTTGTTCTGGATGGGCTTCGTAACTACTCCGTTTGCTGATGGCTCTTGCGGGGTTGATTTTTGGGTAGAAGACTTTGGGGTTTGACTGCTTGGAGGTTTTCGCGGGGTTGAGGCCTTCGACGAAGCCTTTTGAGCGATTCCGTTCTGTTGCTGTTTGGCTAGGGGGATTTTGTTCTCGATGGGCTTGGTGGCTGTTCCGTTCGCTGATGGTTCCTGAGCCACCCCATTCTGCTGCTGCTTCTTCAAAGGTATTTTGTTCGCGACGGGTTTGGTCACTGCCCCATTAATGGACGACTTCTGAGGGGTCGAGGCTCCAGGTGAAGACTTCTGAACAGCGGATCCTCGAGGAACATTTTTCTGTTTCACAGCTCTGTTTACGGAGGTTTTTGGAGCGTTGGGCCGTGTGATGGGGGATTTCTGTATCTTCCCCTTCTGCTGTTGTTGCTTTCTGAGCGGACTGACCTGAGCGGGTTTAATGGCTGACCTGGCGGCTGAGGCAATCTGCATACTCGCTGCATCCACGAGAGCTCGATGAGCATTGGGAGCCATCAGTGTTTTCCGTTGTCCGTTATTGGCGCTACCCAACGCCTTTGAAGCGAGGCCTATTAACCCCTTCTGAGCTGCCACGGTGTTTTGTGTTCCAATATTACTGACCAAAGCGTTGATTGCGTAGTCCGATAAATGCTTCTTTTCAGGCCCTTTCAGCTGGTTTTGCTTGACACTATCGATAGTGTCAATGACGGCCTGTTTGTTGAACGACTTAATTAGTCTCTGTGGGAGCGCACCATAGAAGCAATACAGTATCAATGCAAACAAGCCGGTCGGCGCGAAGATCTGCAAAAATTCATACCAATGTGCTGGCCTGACTTGGGTTTCGATGTAGCCAGCACCTCGGCGGGTGTTTCCGTCTGGTCCTTTGTCTACACCTACATCAGCAGGGAAGTTTCCGTGCTGGTAATAATATTCGATGAGGTTGTCTTTTTCAGTCCAGCGAGCTCTGAGCCAGTGCTCAAATGCCCGGGAGTCATCTAAAGGTATAGAGGATATCGCAAAGCGCCTCCAATACATATTCACGGATTTCGGTGGCCGACCACCAAAGTAGGAAGCCTTAACAGTGTAGATATCCTGAGCAAACTCTCCGCGGGGTACACCTTCGTAGGCGATGGTGCAATCGTAGACCCACTCAGTTGTGTTTCGCAGTTGCTGTAGACAGAATTGCAGACCGGTACTTCGTGGTAACAGCTGGTGTTTCATGTCATCAATCCCGTTCTTTTGAGCCCACTGTTTACTTCTTTCGCGCGTAGAATCGGCAAGATTGGTTCCTTCTGGGAACATCACAAGCCACATTGGGAGATTGGGTTTGTTGAACTTTTGAAGGTGTGTTGCCAAGCGAGGCTTGTCCTTCTCCCAGTTTCTTTTGAGGAAGATAAACTGAGAGAACTGCATTCCCCAACCGATGACTGGTATCCGTTTCAAAGACTCCTTGAGGACGATGTAAATGCGGCCGTGCATCCCCGCAGAGTACCCTATCCACCACAAATACAACCAGTCTGTATATATCTGTGATATGTTAGCGTACACTTGGGGGTAATATAGATGGTATTTACCTGATGGTTAGCGATCATAACCAGTCTCTCCGGAAAGTCGCATAGTAGGTTTCCATCCAGGGTTTGCAGAAGTTGACCTCGCACGCTCTTATCTCCACTGACCCTCATAATCGTTGGAGCCCATGATTGGGTCATACTCATAGTAAGGAGACCCCATGATTGTTTCGTGAACGCAATCCAAGCGTTGTACCAATCCTGGTTGATAAGATACAAAGGGGCGCCGAGAAATTGCGAGGCATTGATTCTGTAACGGCCTTTAGCATTATACATTCTTTTTGAGACGAGAAGTATAGTCTTACGCAAGGCATCCTCCCAGAAAATAGGCTCCCAAGCCCACTGCTCGTGAGGCCTGAGAGTACTCGTACTTGAGAGGTTCAGGTTGTCTGACTTTCGTCGAAAGACCAGCACCAAGATCTGCGTTGAAGTTAGACCCAGCCAAGGCCTTGGAGACTGCTGCAGCCTTCTCCATCCTTTGGTAATACCTAAGAATCTTTCTGGAAAGAAAAAAGAGGGAACTTTGGATGTAGTAATGTCGATGATCAAGAAATCAACAAATCTGACATCATCGTACCTTGCAGTAGCGCAAAAAACCGATAGGGAGTAGCGTAAAACGCCACAGGTATCAGCCACAACCAACGGTTCATGGGCATTCATAGGTAAGGTTAGGGTTATGTCCTTACGAATATGGTGAATGACTTTGCAAACAGACTGACGGGAAAGAGTAGACCAATTTATGAGTGTAAATATACAACAACTCACATTTCCACTCATATAGCCATCTTGTCCTTGTGACCTGAGCGTAACCCTTACAATCTCGCTCGCCTTGGATTGGGTCGAGAATGACCACCAGATATCGAGTCGAGTATGCACTGAAGACGCATCGTCGAGATCAATTGATAGAATGGATCAAAGGTCTTCTGGCAGTTCCTTTCGTCCTCCATTCGCAACCTACCGTCACCTTTGACGAGCATGGCAGTGTTCTCTCCAACATGGCAACAACAGCGCATAAGCGCTATGCAGAGATCATGCATGACGTAGAAGTGCTCATCAATGATCATATCAGTCATCAAAAGAACGGCACGCATGGACGTTCCAAATTGAAGCTACTGGTTCCCAGCGTTGGTGTCTTTTTCACTCCTTTGCTTCTCGTGGAAGCGTTTGTGCACCAAGACACCCGTCGGAGGATCAGCTCACGTCGTTTTGTGCCTCCATCGTTCAATGACATCCGTCTGATCTTGAATTCTGCACAAGTGATGGGGCTTGTCCGAAACGGACCTCTCCAGCTAGTGACGTTCGATGGGGATGTAACGCTCTATGATGATGGCGAGTCGTTGAACCCAGATAATCCAGTTATCCCACGAATTCTAGGACTCCTCTCAAGAGGGATAAAGGTTGGCATCGTCACTGCAGCTGGCTACACTGATGCGTCAAAATACCATGGGCGATTGTTCGGCCTTCTGCACGCGGTCAAAGTTGCTGTTGAAGAGCAGAAACTTGTTGGACCCAGGTTGGTTATCATTGGTGGTGAAAGTAGTTACCTCTTTGAATTTGACGTTTCCCATAAGAGTTGTCTCAATTATATTCCAAGAGAAAAGTGGATGCTTGAAGAAATGAAGCTGTGGGGTGACGAAAACATCCAGCTATTGCTTGATGTTGCAGAAGCAGCGCTGATTGAATGTGTGAATAACATGCAGCTTTCAGCAGAAATACTCCGGAAAGAACGAGCTGTAGGGATAATTCAAGCGACAGGGCCAAAAGCCCAGAAGTTTACTCGGGAGCAGCTCGAGGAGACGGTGTTGGTCACCCAACATATTGTTGAGATGTCGCCTGTAGCCAAAAAGATACCATTCTGTGCATTCAATGGTGAGTGGAATCCCATATGCCCCACAACTGTTTCTAATATCGCCTCGATAGGAGGCAGCGATGTCTTTGTTGACATTGGCGACAAATCCTGGGGTGTCCTGTCCTGCCAACGCTACCTCGGCGGCATCGCTGGTAGCAAGACTCTTCACGTAGGCGATCAATTTCTCTCTGCTGGGGCAAATGATTTCAAGGTATGATTCTTTTGCAACCAAAACATGATTCGAGAGGCTGACGGAGCCGCACGCAGGCAAGATTAGCTTGTACGACGGCTTGGATAGCAAATCCGGCAGAAACAGTCCAGCTGTTGGATGAGATTGCGTATCATGGTGAGAAAATGAGAGCTTGATGACGCTCAAAGAACTTCGAAAAGCAGATGATAGGTAGCAGTCACTGAAGCTAGTACTAAAACCTGAAATATCATGGTAATGGCATTCTCATGAAATCCTTTCACCAACACCCACGCTAGCAAATTATACATAGAATACGCACAACAAAATCGCCTCTTATCGTACATCCGTAATATCCAAGGCTTCTCACTTTTTCCCTATCGTGCAAATACCATCACATTACGATTGCTTCGTGTTTTGTGCTCTAGACGGTTCATTTTGCAGCACCGTTGAGTTTGGGAGCCTGTGGTGTCTTCCCATTCGCTTGGGGCGCCTTAGAAGCTGCGCCGTTTGCCTGAGGTGCTTTCTTTGGAACCCCGTTAGCTTGTGGAGCCTTTGAAGCAGCTCCGTTGACTGATGAGGCCTTTTTGGGCATTCGATTTACTTGAGGTGCCTTTGGTGGGGCGCCATTTACTGATTGTGCTTTCTAAACGCAAACTGTCAGACTGAGAAGTTCTTCCGATTGATATGGATGCACTTTCTGAAGAGGTATAGCTCTGAACTTACCTTTGGGGTGTTCGTTCCCTTTGGGCCCAGCTTTGGCGCAGGAGCCCTCGGTGCATTGCCCGCCTTAGCTTTGGCCGCTTTCGCTTTTGCCATCTGCTCCTTCTGATACCGTATCAATTGTGCTCGTTGCCACTCTAGCTCTTTCATCTTTGCCTCCGTGATCTGCCAGATTACTTGTTTCTTCTGCTTCGGCGTGGGCGCAGGGGCCTGAGCGATATACCGTTTGCCTTCTGCTGTATCGGCATATTGCTCAAAGGCTTTCTGTTTTTCTGCGAGTGAGAGGACTGAAAACTAGTCAGTTAACGCAGTTGTAGGACGGGTACTGGAGGTAGTGTACCAGCGCTGTTAAGGGTTTTCGAGAGACCCTTCAAGGTATCTGTGTTGGGCTCAACGTCAAGGTTGAGAGAAAACAATTTCGTCACGATATCCATTGTTGAAGTGAGTGTGGTTTCCTTTCGAATTGTGATTAGAATCGGTTGTAGCAGGAAAATTGAAAGATGTTTTGCAAGCACGCGAGCCAACATAAGGTAGTAGGATTTCTGCCGGTTGATGTCATACTTGTCGCAGCCTTGATTTTAGCCACAGTGGCAAGACAAGCGAGACTGGAGCGCGTCTTTGACAACCCTTGCGCATCCTCATATCGTACTCCGTACACAGTGCGGAATAAGATACATTGCGCACAGTCGTGCTCGGGACTCACGTCATAAGCTGCCTGAAACTGTCTTTGATAAGTTCCTGGCATGCGCCATCTGCCGGTCTTTCAAATCCTTTCCTCCTGCCTCCAGTCCTTGTTCCGTCGAACAATCGCTGGGCATTTCATTTATCAGTGCCTAAAATATAGCAATATGCCTTGGAGAGAAACTCTCTGATCATCTACTTATTGTTTATCGAGTCTTGAGAAATTCTATATCTGAAAACTTACTTTGAGGGTAACTCCATCTAGAATTAGAACATGCGTTGCTTCCTTTTCCGTGATCATGACTCTGGCCATATACTCTCGTCGAGCTTCCCTTTTTCCCAAAAGCGCTTTGCTTCATCTAGTTGTTTAATCTAGCTTCGGCTTTCACTTTCTACAAATCGTATTCCTATACTTATCAATACCATCATCCTACTAGATTTCGCTTCTTTGTGCTTGAGTGACATTCTTCAAACCCTAAAACCATAGATTCTACACTGAATCTCGTTCGCTCCTAATTCCTCAGTCTCGATTGATATTTCAACTTCTATATCAGATACATATCGCCCGCTGGACTGCTCTCTATGAAAATACGTGAAGCCTTCGAATTCGAGAACTCTACACCGGTAGGACTTGGTGAAGCCCGAGCTGTATGTGGTGACAGATGGAACGAAAAATCCTTCCAGAAGAAAGACATGCTAGTCTATGTCGACATAATAAGGCCAACGCAAAGACATGAAAAACATAGAACTATCTACCAGCAAGTTTTACCGACTCCGCGGGAAAAGACCGGCTCTTTGTCGTTTGCTGTGGGTGCTATCAGACCATTGATTTTGGACACCAAAAGTCCCAGGAAAGAACTAGAATACCAGTGGAAGGAGGAACGCACGCGTATAAAAGAGTAAGGCGAGATTTTTATTATCCCAGTTGATCAGGCACATCCAACAGCTTGAGTATACTCAGAATTTGGACGCAAAGACATTGAGACTGTGGAGTATCTGTAAAGCGAGGAGATAGGCGTGTGCGCAACCAAGTTACACTGTGAAAGAGGAACAGCGGTAATGGCTGGATGAATGAAGAGCAGAGACTGCATTTTGATACCAAGGTGAGTGGGAAACTTTTGAAGTCAGGCGTTGTAGAACTATCATTTAGGATCAGAAACTGTCGTGAAGAAAAAGTGTTGTAGAGGGGTGGCATGTCTCAACTAGTAGTCAGAGCTCAGAAGGCATAGTAATAGTAGTAGTATAGTGGGTAGATCTAGGAGGTAGGCTAGATACAGTTAGGGTGGGTCAAACATCAGGTAGAACCGTAGAAGGTGACGGAAATAATGCTTCGATGCTTGACTGTAGAAAAAAAGAAAAGGAAACTTTGCTCGGGAAACCCCTACAAGTAGTAGCCAAAGTCCCCAGACCAATACTTGCCTCAGGACCTCAGAAGTGTGGGGCTAAGCCCCTGCGGGTTAGCGCTTTGCTTACTACGGAAGCTGCAATTACATTGAGCTCGCGAAGTAAGCAGAGCTAACCTGAAGGGGCTTAGAATAGCTACGCATGTCTGAGGTCCTGAGGCAAGAACGGACTTTGCGCCAAGCCCTGCTGACTAAATACGGTTGACATGCATCGGCGTGCGTCGAATTAGCGCTCTGATAGGCACTTTGATAAGGTACGGAGTACTCTTCAACAGATGTGCTTCTCACCTCAACAATGCAAACCAGCATTAGTTCGCGCAAGTCATCACAACTTTTAACGTGCGGGGCGATAGGATGAAACTTTTTAGCAGATATAGCCATGGATGCCGCTTCCAACGCGAACTGGCCCACGACCTCAAGTGCCCTGACTTCGCTCCTTAGCATTGTTACCAGTACTGCTACGAGCAGTACTCCCTCGCATGCCTTTGAAATAGCAGAAGCTCCTAAAGTATCTCAGACGAGCTCATGGCTAGGCTTGTTCGGTCGCCTGATACTCGTTATGGCGCGAGTGATACCGGGCGTCCTTTATTGGATCATTACTTTTACCACAATCACTCTACCCACGATCCTTTTCACGCTCTTCTCGACCAGTCTAACGTTTACCATGAACATGACCACCTTGTAGGTTTGGTATGTGCGTAGTGCCACGTCTGTAAGCTAACACCATCCAAGAATGCTCATAGTGCTTGCGTTCGCATCTATGGTTTCCTGGATTGTGAGATATCGATATCTAAACATGTATGCTCGACTGCCTCCCGAACTCCAACGGAAAGAGCCACTGATTGAGCTGTTTCCGGATACGCAAGACGGAGACTCAAAACCAGGTCTGGCAAATTACCTCGACGAATTCTTGAGCGCAATCAAGGTATTCGGGTACCGTAAGCCAATGGACATATGGTACATGGTGAAAGAGCATGGCTGATAGTTAGGAAGTTGAACGCTCGGTTTTTCACGAGCTCACTCGAACGATGCAAACACGGAAGCTTATTGCTGGAGAAACATTGCTGTTGGAGGAAGAAAAGGGCTTCTGTCTTGTAGTGGATGGGCTGGTACAAATATTTGTTAAATCGAAGAGGGAAAGTGCTTCTACGAGCGGCGAGGCCTGGATTAGTGGGGGCGGACATTCCTATGAGGAAGAAGAGGAAGAGCATCCTGACGGAGACCATCAAGGATACCAATTGCTTACAGACGTCAAGAATGGAGCACCAATGTCATCTCTATTCTCCGTATTGTCGCTGTTTACAGAGGATGTGAAGCTACGGCATGATGTTGAGGATGAAGCTGGAATGGCTTCTGGTTATTCCAGCGCAGGATTTTCGTCGGGGGTCACGCCCCATTCTGGGGCGGCGAGTCCTGTTCTAACTCCAGGGACTCCCTCGCATATAGTCGCCAACAACAATGACCACTTACCAGTCCCGAATAGCCGCAGTCATTTACCAAGCGTACCACCTCTTTCGCTCGATTCAAGCTCACACAATTATCGACACAAGCGATCGGACCATAAGAGATATCAAGAACAGAGAAAACCTAGCGCACTAAAGTCTGCACATCCGGATATAGTCGCCAGGGCGACAGTAGATACGACGATTGCAATTATCCCTGCTACTGCCTTTCACCGTCTCACACGAGTCTATCCCAAAGCCACAGCACATATTGTACAAGTCATCCTTACACGGCTTCAACGTGTTACACTCGCCACAGCACATTCATATCTCGGACTGACCTCAGAGGTTCTCCGGACCGAGCGTCATATGAATAAATACACGAGCTATGACTTGCCAAACCACCTGCGAGGGTCTGCATTGGAAAGACTAAAAGAAAAATTTACGCGAGAAAAGGAACGCTTGGGACGTGAGGAGGAAAGTATGAAAGGCATTGCGTTACACAACCCAGGAGCGGGTAAACGACGGCGCTCAAGCAGTAATTTACGGAGAGAAATCGCGACACAAGCAAGGACCGCAGCTGCTCGGAACAAGTCTTCAGCACCTGATTTGAACGAAGCAGCATCGCCAAATGCACGATCTGGGGTCAGCGCTGGCGACTTACTGACAAATATCCAGGTCTCCAGGTTTGGAGCAAGGCATCCTGGTAACCTTACCATGTCAACTGCTATACCAGATAAGAGACCAACCTCGCAATCCGAGGCCCGAGAATACGGGAGTCCCTCGGGTAGATTGGACCATGCTCCCTTCACGACTTCACCAACCCCCAACGGTTTGCCACTCCATCGGCAAGACTCGTTAGACGAAGACGCAATGTTCCGTATATCTATACTTGAATGCATAACGAAAGCCATTGGACTTACGAGCACAAAAGATGCTATGAAAAGGCCTGCAGAATCAGTGGAGCAGTCTCCACGTATGGTCTCATACGATGCTCAACGTCAAAAAGCCACTTTCACGAATGCATTCGGATTCATGGATCCCTACGATGGCTCAGGTGACGGCGACTCGGAATCTATGAACTCTGTGTCTGGTATCGGCCCAGGAGGCTCTATGGGCCACCATCAGCTCATTGAAGAAACACGCGATGAACTTGAAATCGTCTATTTCCCCAAAGATGCTGTGCTTGTAGAGCAGGGCGAGAGGAATCCAGGACTTTACTATGTTATCGATGGCTTTCTGGACGTAAGCGTCCCCGGAGAGGGCAATGACATTGATGGTGTGCCACTCTCGAGCGACATGCCAGGGCAAGACTCAGATCACCTCCTACCGCCCCTCAAACGGCTCGTCAGCAATACGCCGCGACGGTCTCCAATGCGCGGTGCGTCTACGAGCAGAAAGAAATCACAGTCACGGAAGAGCTTGTTTTTGATCAAGCCTGGTGGCCTTGCGGGGTATGTAGGTACGATATCGTCTTACAGGTCTTTCATAGACGTTAGAGCCAAGACAGATGTCTATGTTGGTTTTCTGCCTAGAGCGGCTTTAGAGCGCATTGTTGAGAGGTACCCCGTTGTCCTCTTAACCATGGCCAAGCGTCTCACCAGCCTGCTTCCTCGACTTATCCTACACATTGATTTTGCTCTAGAATGGGTGCAGGTAAACGCCGGTCAGGTCATCCATCACCAGGGCGACGAAAGTGACGCTATCTACATCGTGCTCAATGGGCGGCTTCGAGCGATCTTGGAGCGTGATGACGGTGGTATGAGGGTTGTGGGTGAATATGGGCAGGGTGAGAGTGTGGGTGAGCTCGAGGTTATGACTGAGTCTTTAAGACCTACTACACTGCATGCCATCCGCGATACCGAGCTAGCCAAGTTTCCTAAGACTCTATTCAATAGTCTTGCTTTAGAGCATCCAGGTATCACCATTAAGATCTCTAAAATCATTGCTCAGCGAATGCGAGCACTAATCGAGGATCCATATTTCGAGCAAGGCAAAGACAAGACGAATACGGCAGCAAACAAGAACGTCACGTCAACTTTGAACCTTCGCACAATAGCTATTCTACCTGTCACTGCCGGAGTCCCTATAGTAGAGTTCGGAAGCAGACTAATGAGTGCATTGACTCAGATTGGCGTGGTCAACGGAGTGGCATCCCTCAATCAGGCCGCCATCCTTAATCACTTGGGACGGCATGCTTTTTCAAGGATGGGTAAGCTCAAGCTCTCGCAGTACCTTGCCGACCTTGAAGAGCGATATGGTATGCTTCTTTACATTGCTGATACCAACGTCAACTCTCCCTGGACGCAGACATGCATAAGTCAGGCCGACTGCATTCTTCTAGTTGGCCTTGCTGAAGGCTCGCCGAGTATAGGCGAATACGAAAGGTTTTTACTTGGAATGAAGACAACCGCAAGGAAGGAATTGGTACTTCTACATGTTGAAAGATACTCGCCACCAGGTCTTACGCGGAGATGGCTCAGAAATCGGATGTGGATCAACGGTGGTCATCATCATATTCAGATGGCGTTTCGAAATAACGTGGAGCCTGTACACCCTCAACTAAAGCGTCTTGGCACAGCCCTAAAGCAACGGGTGCAAGTACTACAAGCTGAAATCCAGAAATATACCTCAAGGAGAATACGCCAGACTCCGTTGTACTCAGCTGAAACGCCGTTCAAGGGCGACTTCCACAGATTGGCACGGCGTCTTTGTGGCAAGTCTGTTGGGCTTGTACTCGGCGGAGGGGGAGCACGAGGAATCTCCCAAGTCGGTGTCATTCGAGCCCTCGAAGAAGCCGGCATACCCGTCGACATTGTCGGTGGCACATCCATCGGTGCTTTTATCGGCGCCCTCTATGCTCGCGATGCTGACGTGGTACCTATGTATGGCCGGGCAAAGAAATTTGCGGGCCGAATGGGCAGCATGTGGCGCTTCGCTCTTGATCTCACTTACCCATCCGCATCCTACACCACTGGTCATGAATTCAACCGCGGCATTTTCAAAACCTTTGGAAAATCCCAGATCGAAGACTTCTGGCTCGAGTTTTATTGTAATACGACAAATATCAGCAAATCTCGCGCAGAGTTCCACAACTCCGGCTATGTCTGGCGCTACGTACGCGCATCAATGTCTTTAGCAGGTCTTATCCCTCCCATGTGCGATGAAGGAAGCATGCTTCTCGATGGCGGCTACGTCGATAACCTCACAGTTGCGCATATGAAATCTCTAGGCGCGGACGTCATCTTCGCCATCGATGTGGGCTCCCTAGATGACAATCTTCCTCAAACTTTCGGCGATTCCCTCTCTGGCGCCTGGGCGCTAATGAACCGCTGGAACCCCTTCTCTTCGTATCCCAACCCCCCAACCCTCTCAGAGATCCAAGCCCGGCTCGCTTACGTCAGTAGCGTAGATGCGTTGGAAAGAGCCAAAACCACGCCAGGATGTTTATATATGCGTCCCCCGATAGATGCATATGGGACGCTGGATTTTGCGAAGTTCGACGAGATTTATCAGGTGGGTTATAAGTACGGGCAGGAGTTTCTGGGAAAGCTGAGGGATAAAGGAATGCTGCCTGTTATGGAGGAGACCGAAGAAAAGAAAAATCTGAGGAGGACAATGGCACCAAGGAGGGCAAGTATTTAAAATACTGATATGAAGCGCGCTACCAAGGTCATGAGCCCTGTGACTAGGGAGGTTTATATGAAACATTTGCCAGTCAACAATGAGAGTGAGTGGACAACAAACAATACCCAATTCAGTGTCCAATTAAGTGACATTTCGAGTATAAACAAGCAAGATCGCTCAATCTCAATTCCCTCTACCTGACTCTTCGTATCGCACAAACTTGGAAATCGAATTCAAGCGCATGATTATACTATTTGAGGAGAACGAACAAATTACCTGCGGATACCGATTGGAGTCTACCGGCTTTTTGCACCTGATGCTTTTCGGGCTTGGGGTAGTGGTTTTGGTGGCACATGCGGTGGTGTTGTAGTGTTTAGAAGGGGGTGTGCTGGGTTCATATGTTGCTCGAAGGGGCTCCCCTTTCCTCGAGTTGCAAGGGGTTCTTCGCTTCAAGAGCAGAAGAAGCTATGGCTTTGATGATTAAAACTGTCCGACCAGCCAGCCTTCAGTATTTACTAGAAGGGGAGATCAATATGAGGAAACCAGTGTTGCACTAATTGCGCGTGTGTGAATTGTGTGAGATAGGTTATGAGATAAATTGTAGGCGGTGCTGATAAAGCATATGAAAGACCTGTATGATTAATGAGGTGGATAGAGGGTTCGCGTGATCATGTATAACTGGCGACTCTTTTGCAGCATGTGTAAAATCAAAATTATTGCACAGTTGATTTAATTATAAGATGATTGTAACATAAAAATGTCTGTGATTTTACATATGTTTCAGCAATGAAGCGTTGTAAAACAGTTGTGATAAGATAAAGATTTTTCACTCGGAATTTACTTTCCGGTGTTCTGGGATCCGTTTTTGAAGCCCATGATTTTGTGTAATACTGCAGATAGATATCTCTCCCTGTAAACCCCTTCTCTGTACTTCATGTGTTCTGCTAAACCTCTCGTACTATCCCAATGAAACGTCTCAATCTGAGCTTTCTCTCGTTCGCAGTGCCGGTTTCTGGTAGGTTGTAGGCACGCAATAAAGTGAGGATCTGATCAGCTAAAGACTCGTTAGCATGATCTATTATTCTTATTCATGAGAGTTTTGTACCTTGCATGGTCGCAAGCTGAGATGTGTTGATTGGGAAGATGGCTGGTATGATTTCTGCTGTGGTCTTTATGGCCTCTAAAGGCTGATGAAAGCTACTGATTGACGAGTTGTAGAGGCGTGCTTGCGTATTATATGCTCTGTTCATATGAGTATGAGCTTTCAAGATTTTCAAGTTCAGAAATGAGCTTACTCGACTGCGATCTTTGAATCAAGATTAGTCATCTTTGTATCAAGACGTGCTATATCAGTACGTAGGCCCTCGATCCCGTCAAGTATTCTCTGCAACGTCGGCGCCTCGGATACTGCGGGCAAATTGATGAAAAGTCCTATTTGATCTGCAGCCTCATGCAAATAGTGTGCAATCCGCAGTGGGTCTGCTTGAGCCATGGTGCGATACGGCAGTGGTATGAGAGTCCGTATATGAAAGCCGAAGTTGCCTCAGGACCTTAGACATGCGTGGCTAAGCCTCTTCGGGTTAGCCACAGTCGCTAAGTCTCTACCGGGTTAGCTCTGCTTACCTTAGCGAATCAACATAGAAAGTAAGGTACGGAGCATGACGAGCTATGTTCTCGGAATGCCAAGACCCAGCCACACTGTAATTTACATGTAATCTAGTCTTAGTGCTTGGAGATAGATAAGTTCGATAATACTGATTTGGAACCCAAACCTTC